>Ga0334888_1000530_pt1 | contig 60215 bp, 73 predicted proteins | sample GraSluR1_MG_FD_207227 | JGI IMG/M metagenome (GOLD analysis project Ga0334888, IMG submission 207227) | Sludge microbial communities from methane-producing bioreactor in Wageningen University, Netherlands - Granular Sludge_3_08-R1 | ecosystem: Engineered > Bioreactor > Anaerobic > Unclassified ...
CATGTCTTATTTGCATTTCTAAATCAACAGGAACAGCAACTTTTTTAGCAATTATGTAATTGTAATCCTCATAAGTATTAACAAGGCTTGATGATGGATAAAAATGCTTAACAATTTCTTCTTCACCATTATCATGATGCTTTAATAAGGTTCCTACAACCAAAACATCCATCTCTGATGGACTGTAAAGTGCCTCATCTGCATTAGAAATAATTGCTCCACTTTGATAACTTATAGTACAATCCTGTGTTTTAACAAGCTTGTCAACCTCAGTTTTAATGTCAATAAATTGCTCTAAAATCCCAACTGCTGGACATTTTGCATCTGTAGGAGTTCCTACTATTCTCATTTTTATCTTATCTGGATTAACTCCTGATTTTAATAGGTTTTCTATGTCTGTTTTTTTGCTATTGATAAAATTTGTTAAGTCACTCTCAATACTAATTGGTGTATCTTTTGCAACTATCTGTTTTGTTTGAGATGAAACAACAACAGCATCATTTAACAATTCAAATTTTAAGTTTGCTTTCATGTAATAGTAGTTTGCAAGATAATAGCTCTCCCAATTTGGAATGACACTTCCAATGTTTGAAAATGTGTATCTGCCTGGTGGGTAGGTGATGCCTTTATAAGTGTCTGGACGAGGAGAGTTTATGTATATAGAAAAAGGCTCCAAATTAGAACTTAACATTTTGTTTTGATATGTAAGTAAACATTTGTTTTCGTTTTTTAGTTCATTAGGAAATTTATATTTTCTAGAGTTCCCTATATAATCTTCTCTAATATCAGAATACCAAAATATATCTCTATAATTTGAATTTAATACAAAAATAAAACAAGAATCCACAGAAGATCCACAAGTTGGAATAACACATGCATTCGTAATACCATAAAAAAATAAATTATTGGATACAACAGTAAAATCTCCTCCATTACTGTTAAAAGCAATATTAGCACTAACTCCTATCCCATCAAAAGAAGAACCTCCAATACTATAAGTGTAAGATCGAACAATATCTACACAAAAAAAAAATAAATAAAAATAAAAAAAAAGTTTTATAATAATTTTCATAAAAACTTAACAAAAAAGGTATTTATTTAAATTAACATTAACTCAACAATAATAAAAAAATTTAATAACTCCCTCCATTGCCTCCGCCAGAGCCTCCAGAACCGCCAGAGCCTCCTTCACCGCCTCCTTTCTCTTTTAAGGTTGTTTTCTCTTCTTCAAATGTAACATATAACTTTGTAGTTGGTTTCTTATCAGCATTACTTGTTCCACCTAAAACATAAATTAATTCATCAGGATTACCTCCACTATAAGCATTCATCATATCTGTATGAACTCCTATAGCTTCACTTTTACTCAATAAACCTTCAAGTTTCTTACTAAAACTTTCTACTTCTCCTGGTTTAGCTTTTACTATCACTAAACCCTTCTCTAAACTACCCTCTGGTAAAGGAGTATTTAAAGCACCAACTATTGTTTTCCCTTTATTTGCCTTTACAACATATTCTAAAGATAATTTATCAACTTCACTAGATGCCTTTAAATAAACTTCTCTAGCCTCTGCTAAATTGCCACCATATAACACTCCAAGAGCAAATGCTCCTGCTGTAACAATACCCTTTACTGTTTTACTATACATATTTTGTACCATACACCAGTAACAACTTCTCTGTTCATAAATATTACTAAAAATAATATCATTCAAATAATAAAAAATTAAATTAATATCTTAAGCCTATTGCAATAAGATGACTTAAATAAAGATTAGCATTAAAATTTCCTTGTGTTTGTTTAAATTTGTCAATTGTTGATTCACTTGTTTTATTTTCTTTTTTATATGTTTCAACAAAACTTTTAAGTGTATCTTTATCTGAATCAATAAAAAAATATCTTTTAGGAGACATTTTTTCTGAATCTTTCTCAACAAGACTTAATTTAGCTCCAAAAAAAGATGCAACTGGCTCATATCCAGCTTTATCATATGCTAAAACAATGCAACCATCTTTAACAGAAATAACTCCTTCATCTGGCAAATCTGAATCATAACCTAATGATCTTAGTTCTGATTCAAGATTATCTCTTTTGTTAAAAAAACTTAAAACATCATTTTTACTAACTTCTTTTAATGATAAACCTGGTGCAAGTGTTACAGCATCCATATATTCTGACAAATTTTGTGAAACAAGACCATAAATTTCCCCTGATTTTTCAATAGCAATCATATTTTCACTCCTATCACCTTTTGAAAGCTCACCAAAAAAGTAATTGGCTCCCATAGCCTTATCAGCAGATCCTAAAAAAAGCAAACCAGATAATCCAGTAGCAACCACATTAGATAACATTTTGTTTTTTGTCATTGTAGAGATACTACAATTTATTATTTTATAAATGTTACTACAAAAAAGGAATAAAAACATTATCACATTGTTTTTCCTTTTTTATTTTTTAATGGTACTGATTTGTTATTAGGCTTTTCTATTTGATTGTTTTCATCTTTTTTTGTACCATTCCTAATTTTTTTAAGAATCCTTTTTCTGTATTTTTTAATCACAAGTAAAGATAAGACCAATATCAAAATTAATATCAACCATAAAAATGTATATGAAGAATCTTGTTTTTCTTCTATCAATTGTATGTTTTCATTATATTTTTCATATTCTTCAATGTGCTTAATATCCTTTTCTAGAATGTCTTTTGTCTGATTTATGTACATTAAAGAATACATCATGTTTTGATGGAATGAAAATGTTTCAAGATCCATTACAAACTGAATTTTAAAACCGTTTGAATCTCTTAATGATGCAACATAATCTCTTTGTAAATTATATGTTTTTCCATCAGAATTAATACTTGATTTCATGTTAAAAAAAACAAGAGCTTCTGAATCATCTAAAATTTTCACACATTTATGATATTTTATATCATAATCTTTTGTATCATAAACCTCAAAGGCTGATTTAACATAATTTTCATAACTTTCGCTATCAGCAATATTTTTATATATATACTCTGTATCCATCAATTGTATGTATTCATCATAATTTTCTTGTTTTGATACTGAGTAGTATTTATCAATCAAACTATATAAATCATCACAAGCAAAACTTTCATAAAATACAAAAGGCAACATTAATATTGTAATTGTAAATAAAATGAAACTTTTTTGATTTTTTTTTATTTTTCTTACCATTTTTTATCTAATTACTCAAGCCAATTGTAGGCAATCATTATGTTTTGTATTTCTGCAACCTTAAATCCATCTTTATCTTCCACTTCAATTATAACAGGATATGGCAAATAGAATAATTGTGCCCTATCTATTTTTTCAACTTTTGAAAGATATTCTAAATTTCCTTTCCAAACATTTGTCATAAGATTAAATGCTAAAGTTAATTTTCCAGTAACTTTGCCTGCAAGAGTTCCTACAACAGGAATTTTGGATGGTGCCATCATAACAACACCAACAGCTGTTTGTGCAACATCTATTCCAAAAACTCCCCAATCAGCTCCCCATTCAACCCATCCCTGTTTGCCTGAACCTACAGATTGATTAAAAAGTTTTTGTGTATTATCAATATTTTTACCTGTCTGAGTAACTTTTATAACATTTTGTGTATGAGTTGAAAGTTTATTCCCTTTATCAAGAAAATCATGTGCAGAACCAAAAGTCTGAGCCCTTTTAAGACTATCTATATCTTTTGGATCAATATTTACAAATCTTTGATTAAGTTCGGCTCCATCTCTTAAAAACTTAAGTCTTTTTTCAACTCCTATACCTACAAGATCTGCAACTAGATTAACAGCAGTCCCTTCCTGTAGTTTCCACATTGAAAGAGCAGAAAGTTCACCATTAAGATCAAAATTTCCTATCTTTTTAGGAGCATAATACATAAATTTTATAGTCTCACTATCCTTACAATCAAATTCAGCAAAAGTTGTTTGTTTTCCATCATATTCAATATATGATGTAGGAATTCCTGATTTATAGGCAAAAGATGTTGGAACTGTTATTCTGCATTTTAATTCTTTACTATCAGCATCACTAACTTTAAATTCAATCCCTCTCTTATCTCCATCCTGTACCTCTACTATCTCTTTTTTTAATGTTATTTTAGGAGTACCATCTTTAAGTTTTACTTTAAACATCACTTTTTCAGTTAAAGCATTTCCTTTTTCATCAGAAAGATAAACTTCAATATATTCAACTGGTTTAAAAGGACCATCATAAAATAAAGGACCTTTTCCAAAAACCTCAATGGTTTCTAAATCAGAACTTGCTTTTTTCATCCATTCATTTGAAAGTTTTGAACTTAATCCAAGTTGAGAATTATTTTCTAAAAGTCTTGCACTAACATAAACATTATTATATAATTGTTCCTTTGATGGATTTTTTATTTTTTTGCCATCTTCATCTTTTGCATTTATTTCAAGATTTACAAGTATTTCAAAATTTGTATTCTCACTATCTTTTAAAGTATTTTTTCTACCAGTATTCCAGATAGTCTTTTCATTATTTTTAATTTTTATTTTAAAATCCCTATCTTCAACATCTTTTATTTCTTCTTTTTCATGCTTAATGTTTTGGGGTTTTGAATATACAGGATACACTAATTTTTCTGATTGCATTTCTAATGATTTTATGTAGTTCATTATATCATTTTCAATTCTTTTCATTTCAGAATCAACTTTAGCTTTATCAACTCTGTGTGTATTATGAAAACCTATAAGCATGCTTCTTGAACCATAATAATTTATCCTTGCATTAAAAAAAGTTGTAATTATTGTTTCTTTTATTCCTTTTTCTTTATTCTCCCAAGAACTTTCAGAAACTATTTGATGAATTCTATAATATCCACTTGTCCCTTTTTGTGATCTAACAACATCATCAGGCAATTTTAAAGCATCTTTAATCTTTCTAATTTCATAATGATAGTTATTATTATCAAGCACAAAAAACTTCTCATAATCAGGATTTTTAAAGTCAAAAAAATCATTCTTATCATTCCCAAAACCGGTACCTACTGCGGATCCATCAGTAAAATTCATGTTATTTCCATATTCATCAAAATGTGCATAAAATCTTATTGCACTATTATAGTTTTTCGGATCAGCACTAATTGATGTAGTTACCTTATCCTTTCTGATTTCTGTTTCAGGAATTGTTATATTAAAATCTATTGAAGTTGTATTAGGATTAAAATAAACTTCTGATATATATCTTGTCAAATAATCTGTTTTAAAATTATCTTTTAAATCCTGTTTTAATTTTTCATTTTTTTCATCAATTACAAGTTTAAACCTTATAGGGCATGGCATAACGTTTTCATTAGGACTTGGAATTGGATGAAAATGACTTGCAACATCAAGCACTATCTCTTTTTCACCATTATACTGATAATATTTAAGAGGACTTACAAATCCTTTTGACAATAACAAACTGTCTGATATTTCATTATCTAAAATAATCATCCCATTACATTCTATTTCTAAAAGATTTGCATATTTTATTACATCAGGATTATTTATGCTTATTTTTACCTGATACCTGTCAAGTACATTTATCTTTTCAGGACCTTGAACTGTTATGCTTTTATCAAAATTTGAATATGTATGTCCATAAGAAAAAGACACACACAACAACAAAGCCAAAATATAAAACAAAAATGGATTCTTATTCATTTTTAAATACCCAACATGGATAAAATAAGATGTAAATTAAGGATTTATAAATATTATTAAAATATAGCTCCGTTCATCCTGTATATGTTAAGAAGTGAATGTTCAAATAAGGCTATTTTTTTAAAACGAACAGTGAAAAGAGCAGTCATTCTATGATTTTAACATTCACGATTAAAACAAGTTTTCGGAATGGAATGGAGAAAATTTGGAAAAATTCTACAAAAATTTCTGTTTTAATCGGTGTTATGCGTTCAGACTACTGAAAGGAGAAAAGCCTGCAAGGCGTGGCTCGGAACGAAGTGAAGAGAGTTTTTAAAATCGGGAAGTCCTTCGTTGGAGCCTTGCGACTCTCAAAGACAAAGAATCAAAGGACAAAAGTTTTATCTTAGAATTTTAACAATTCCAACTAATACACTCGGTTTATTATCTGAATCTTTAAACTTGTATAAATAATTATTTAATCCTTGTATAACTCCCTTTGATTTAGAATTAAACTTTTTTGCTTTAGTAAATTGATTGATATCAAATATCAACAACAAATAAATTCTAACCGAATGACCCCTATCAAAAGGTGCGTGTTCATAGAAATGCCAAATAACATCTCCAAATTCGTTTTATATTTATAAGATTCGGGAATAACTATTTTAGAATTTTTAATTAAAGATCTTCCAGCTTGAATATCATAATCATAACCTGAAAATTCCGATAATCTTGAAACTTTTTTTAAGGAACAGACAAGATTAGTTTGTAAATCAGTAAACTCTGCAATCAAAAGAACATATGATGAAAGAACTAGTATTGTAATTAAAAGTAATCATTTATTGCCAGAGTATCTTGATTTAAGCAAAGTGTCTCTTTTTGTAATCTTAGACTATAATGTAGAAAACATCAAAAAAAGAATTGTGGGTCCGACTCATTCAAAAGAGTCATTTTGGAATCTGATTTTGATAACATCTTAAAAATTGGCAAAATCATAACTGAAAGGCTAAACTCTATAAAATCTCCGTACTTAACAATGAAGATATTAAAGCATCTATAGAAAGTATTAAACAAAAATGCAATATTTAACAGAACTAACTGGTGGAAAAAGGAATCTAGTAGAATTATATAGGATTAGCTCTGAATTATTTGTTAAAAAAACAATTCATAGAAATTCCAGATTTAATTTTTACTTGTGTGAAAGGGACACCCTATTAGCACTAAACGGCACTAGTTTTACGCCAGAAATTATTGATTTTAACGACGATAATAATGTTATTTTATTAAATTTTGCTAAACAAAAAATCCCGAAGAGTTTTTTTCAAGGGCGTACTATCCAAAGAACGAAGTGACACATAAAGGACAATTATCCAAGGACAATTTTATTTTTATGAAGCACAAAGTACCATCTAATAAAAAAATCAAGACGGGGAAACTATTTTGTATAAATATCTTTAAGATTTGCTAATGTTAACGGTTTGTTACCTAAACTTAATTGCTCTGCATTTTGAGAAAAACTATCAATATATGATAAACAATCTTTTCTTCGTTTATCCGTATCAGAGAGATGTGGTAAATATTTTTTCTGCTTTTGTGCTTCTGAATTATTATGATTAATTGCTTCTTGAGTTATAGGTAGATTCAAAATTTTGTTTCTCAATTGTTCAAAAGAATTTCTATTCCCATAAATTAATCTACCTGTAAACAATGGATCAGTTACACTGATATCGAAATTATTAGATAATTGATTAAACTCTTCTCTATTCAATTCATAAATATCAATCCAACCATTAAAATAATTTGAAGAAGGATTGTTTGAAATAATAAACAAATCAATATCACTTTCAGATTTCTGAGAACCATAAAGAACAACAAAATCAATATTCTCAAAAGCAGAACTGTACACTCTTTTTGCAACATCTAAAACTTTATCATCACTATAAAATTTAGGGAAACCAAGCTGGGACATAAAACCAAAACGAGATAATCTCTGTTCTACATCTTCAAAATATTCAAATAAAGAAACAAAATCATCAGGTAACTTATCTCTTTTTAATTGCCAAACTTTATAATTATCGGTTTCCTCACAAAGCAAAGCTTCAAGCCAAACAGCAAAACCTTCGTAATTATGAATATTATACTTAGCTAAGCCAAGAGGTTGTTCTTGGAGGTTTACTTCATCAAACATAAAACCTTTTTCATCACCGCTATTTTGGATTATTTCAATCAGTCTTTTTCCAATTTGGGAATGTTCACAAAATAAACCATGACCATACAACTCATGAAAAAGATTAGAAACCAAAACATTACTATCAGTTCTCACATAAGCAGAATAAGAAACAGGAACATATAAACCTTCACTATTGACATCAAAACCATTAATTTGACAAAATTCTTGCCAATTTTCAAAAGAATAAGGTTTCAATTGCGATTTTCTTAATTGTAAATTGAATTCTGAATTAATAAAAGAAGAAGCATCCTGTAATAAAGAATCAAGTGAATGCATGGACTTTACCTCTCATTTTAATTTAACTTCAATACTATTTTTCATTTTTTAAATCTAAAAGTATTTTATTAGCTTTTAATTTTGGTAACTTGGGTTCAAGATAGATATATCTAAGCCCACCAATAGCTTGTTCTATAGATTTTTTAAATAAGAAATCTCCACTCCAAAGACCATCCATTTCTTGAGCTTTTTCATATGCTATTTTATTTAGGTCAGTATTGCTTGACAAGTAGCATTCATAAACATAAATTAAATCTTTTTTTAGTTTATTTGGGTCGATTTCAAATACCATAAACATTCCCTCCAAAATAAGAAAAAATAAAAAATGTAATTACCATTTTTTAGGTTCAATTGGTTTGATTCCGGCTTGTGTCAGATAATAATCAGCCATTGCGGATTCATAAGAATTTAACCTTCTAAATGGTTCATTACTTCCAATAGGTCTTACATCTCCACCATAAAGAGCGTTTCTATCTGCACTTCCATGAATATGAACTGTCGCTCCAATATTTGGAAAATCAAATATTTTTACTGGCGGTGTGTATAGTGCTATTGTTCCGCTTGTGTATGTATCTATTGTTTGATACATTCTATTTTGTGCAATGTTTGGCACAAAAGTGTCTTTTAACATTTGTTCTAAAGCTTGTGTCATTTTTATTTTCCCCCTAAAAGTTGTTCAGTTTTTTAACTTACAATTGTTATTAAAACATTGAAATATATAAAATTTATGTTGATTTTTCAGGAAAGTTTCCGAAATAGTTTTCTCGCCCTTAAATAACAAAATTGTCCCCTTCAATTTTTTAGCCCTTAAAAATAATTGCAACTAACATCGGAATTTAACGAAGTTTTTGCGTAGTAAAAATTTGGATGTAATAAGGTGCAACCGAACGAAACCTCTAAATCTTTGTTATATTCCTCGAAGGACTAAAATTTAGTGCAACTATGCCAAATGCAAAGTTTTAGAATTTATCCCTTTTTTTTAGAAGCCCCCATTTTTACTTCTTTTTTTTAGAAGGACAAATTGAATATAACAACTATTAAACGTAATAATACTACGTTTTATATTTATTTTTATTGCAAAATACGAATTTTTATATATTTCTGAAATCTCCTCATTTTATGCTTGGAAAACAAGTTTTGAAACTTAAATAGATGCACAGGTCATGCAAGAATGCAAACTTAAAGGATATTCACAAAAGACGATCAATAATTATTTACATCATATTAACAGATTTATTGTATCAAAGAAACAGCCAAGAGACTACTTATTTTCACTCATAGAAAAAGACAAATCTGACGAAACCATTCGATCAGCAGGCTTTACAATAAAATTCTACCTTAATATCATGAAAAAATAATCTGCTAAAATACAAAAAGTTCTTGATAACCTGCAAAATGTCAAGAGAGAAAAAAAGCTCCCGATAATACTCTCAAAAGAAGAGATCGATAATTTAATCAAGGTAACTACGAACATCAACCATCGATTAATTTTTCAAACAAGATATTCGGCAGGGCTAAGAATCAGTAAGATCATTAACCTTAAATGGCAAGACATTGACTTTAACAGAAACACCATTCACTTAAAGCGAGCAAAAGAAAAAAAAGACAGAATAGTAATACTCTCACAAAAAGTTAAAAAAGAACTGCAAAAACTAAACCAAAAATCGCAGTATGTGTTTATTACAAACAGAGGTGAAAAGTACACTCAGCAAACAATACAAAAAATTGAGTGTTTATTTGAGACTTGCTTACAAAATCAAAAATCCGAAAGTTCACCTGTTAGCTACCTGTTTACACCAAAATTCCCCTAAACGATCGGTTACATTGACGTTTTACGCAAGATCTTTTTTGACTGTTAGAATTGAAGAAAAACCCTATTTTAGTCACTTAGCTCCCCTCTCAACAGCCTATTTAAACAACCGAGAATGAACATCCCTCAATTGAACGGAACGTCAAAATATAGCTTTGTCCGATTTAAACTCAAAAAGAAATACATAGAGAATTTTAAAATTCAATTAGATAAACATTTTGTAATTTTTTTAAAAATTACTTTTATTTAATCTTAAGTTTTTTTATTCCTGTATCAAATGTACTATTATCTATCATATTTTCTAGTCAGTTTTTCTAACATATCATCAGCAACAATCAAAACTGATTTTTTAGGATATTCACCTCCCATTATAGAAACACCTGAAAATATTCCTAAAATCTCATATCCACTACTTTTGTATGAATCAGCAGGATCACATTTTTTAAAAAGAAGATATCCATCATAACCTTTTATTTGATCAGACAAACCCATATTTATTAATTCATTATACTTTTTTATACGATTTTCATAATACATCAAAACCTCTTCTAACAAAGGATTACTATCAATAAATAATCCGTTTAAATCAACAGCTCCTCTTTTATTTAATATTTCTTTTGAAATTATTCCCTCAATTTTCCCATTATCTGATTTTAATGCAACAATATCATCAAACATTTTAACTGGTTCTTTAACAATACTTGTCTTAAAATAATAATTTGCATCAGCATTGCAAGAAAACAAACCAATACTTGCAAATATTGCAGATGATATTATCATGTTTTTTATTTTTTTATTAACCATTTTTTAAATACAATATTTTTCCAAATCATCTAAATCATCAATTTCTTCAAAATCTCTTTGATACCTTATAACTCCATATTCATTAACTATTTTTACATTTATGTTTTTTTTACCAAAACATAAATTGCTCTTTAACATTATCATATCATTTCCTGTTTGATTTTGTAATTCATCACTTGAATCAAGATTTATAAGACCAATAGGTTCAATTCCACAAAAAATATTATCTCTTAAAAAAGATACAGCACTGTTTAATGTATTGCCAGTACTCTTATCTTCATCAAAAACAACAGTAATTCTGTTTTCTATATTCTGTTTAAGATAATTAATATCATAACTATCAACACAAGGTATTTTATCTTTCATTTTTCTTGTAGAAAATCTTACAACATAAAAAGCTGAATCATTATCTTTACACATATCACAATATCTTAAATATGTATCCATTCCACTTGCAACTCCACCATGACCAAGAGCAACAAAAAGCACTGGAGATTTGTTTGTTTTACCAATAAGTTCTTCTACTGTTTTTTTAGTTTTAACCGGATTTGATGCCTTCCATGTTATTCCATCAACATTTTGACATATTTCATTTTCAAGAAGCAAATAGTTTCCAGTATCATTTATTTTACCTTTAAATTCATTAATTTTTAAAGGCAAATTTTGACCTAAAGAATAAATTTCAAGCGACAAATCTAATGCAGATTGCATTAAAACATCTAAAGATTGTGCATATGGAAAACTTAACTTATAATCAATAACTCCTCTTATTATTCTTGCAGGATGTAAAACTAATCTTACCATACTATAAAAATCATCAACATTTAAAACATCTTTTTGTAATTCATCCAATATATTTTCAAGACATCCTCTGTAATATTGTTGTTTAAATCCTTTCCTAAAAAAAGGATCTTCTTTAAGTATCTTATCAAAATAAGAGTTATAAGCCATTATATTAGTAACAATTACTTATTTATAAAATTTACCACTATTAAGTTGTATTGTGTTTAAATATAAAAATATTTATTGATTAGCATATCTTCCCTGATAAAAACCAAAATCTGCTTTATCAATCCTTAATTGTGCACCTTCTACAAGATTTTTTCTAACTTTGCCATCAGAAACAACAGCAAGAACACATTCATCTATTTTTTCATTAGCAGACAATTTACTATCCTTACTATCATAAATTGAAATATGATAAACATTATCAACCCTTTGAGATCTTATTTTTGATTCATAATCACTATTAAGCTTAAGCATAAAAGATGAAAACTGATCCTTTAAAGGAACAATTGAGAACATAAATCTAGAATTTATTTTTTTTTTATCTAATAATCCCTCATGTATTTTTGTACCTTTTGAACCATAATCTTCAAAAGTAATCATTCCAACAGGTTCTTCATGTCTGTTTAACAATAACAAGTCAATACCTTCTTTATATTTTTTAAATATCTGATCAACTAATACATCATCTAAAACAAAATTACCATCTGGAGAAGATGCAACAACATTAATACTAGGATCAGTTGATAAATCAAAAGCCTTATTTCTAGCACTTTCCATAATGCTAGCGTATGGAATAACCTTATCAATCTTCAAATATAAAGCAGCATCTGCAACAGATAAAGGAATAATACTTGCACCTAAACCTAAAAGTACACCACATAATCCTTTTTTAGATTTTTTAAAAAAATTAGACATTTTAAATGATTATTTACCTCTTATTAGCATATCTTTTTTCAGTATCATATCCTTTTAAACTCTCTGGTTTGACATCATTTCCTTTATATCCAGGCAAATTAGGCTTACTTACTCCCTCATAAACCAATACAATTCCCTGCTTGGCACCATAATCAGGATTTTCTAAACCTTTTTTCATCATACCATATGCATCAGCAGAATCAACACCACCCAATAAAAATACATAAAGCACACCAGCTCCCAACACCTTTTTAGCATTCTTTGGCAAATAGCCAAATCCATCATCTATTATACCCTCTAATCCACTCTTTTCCATAATCCTTACAATACAAGCATATTTATAAATCTTTCAAAAATAAAGGCAAAATAAAGATTAGTTCCTTAATTTTTATCACTTCAAGGTAGCAATAAGTTATTCTTTATCACATTCTTCTTTTAATATTTCTTCAAAACTTTTAAAAGGTTTTGATTGTGATTTCTCAGATTTATCATCTAAAACATGATTTTTTGAATTATAAAGATTATTTGCAACTCTATAAACAGGATCCACAGGTAAAACATAAGCATTTATTCCTACCCTATTTATCATTAAATCATAGATATAATTATTCATTTAGAAGTAACAACATGTCATAGTTTATAAAAATTAGCAAAACTGATGTAAGGAAAGGGACTCGAACCCTCGAACCATAGGAACCGATCTTGAGTCGGTCGCGTTTGACCACTTCGCTATCCTTACGTAAATTAATTCAGACATACGCCTAAATTAAATAATCAAGTTCACATTCATTTAAAAATATTTTGATTTGAAAAAATCAAAAATAAGTTTGATAAAGATTCACTCACAAATAACACCCAATATTTTTATATGTAAAAATACACATGCTAATATTATGGAAAAACAACATAAAAAACAATTTCACATAAAAAAAGAACATCATGGCTCAATACTTTTCCTATCTGGTCTACTGATAGTAATCGTATCAGGTCTTTTGAATCTTACAGGAAATAGCAATAGAGTAGTAGTTGGTATATTGATAACAATAGGTATATTAATAGGAATACTTAATATAACAAGACAAGAAACTGTTGAATTTCTTGTTGCAGGATTTACACTTGTAATATTATCTGGTTCTTTCTTAAGTATGGTAAATCAAATGCTCTTTGCAAGTAAATCATTTAACATGATATTTTCATATCTTATAGCACTTATAGTTCCTGCAGTAATGATAGTTGCAATGAAAAGCCTTTTTCTTACTGCAAAGGATGAATAAAGAATTGGTTTATTAATTAATTTTTTTTAACTTAAAATTCTTCTATATTTTCAAGATTACCTAAAAGTCCCTTTCTTTCAAGTGCTTTGATTTCATTTGGTTTATATTTATAAAACAGATCTGCTTTGGTTTTATCAAACTCCCATGGCTCAAGAAGAACGATATCTCCTTCTCTTATCCAAAGAAATTTTTTCGCTCTTCCAGGAACTCTTGCAAGGATCTCTCTACCATCAACACTCTTAATATTCATTCTTGAACCTCCAAGCCTCTTCTCAACTATACCTATAAATTGATCACCTGAAGGAAATTTAACTTTTGCTGGTTGTTGATTCTTCAAATCATCTATTTTTTTTTTTTTATCATCAGACATTTATATATTAAATTTTTATATTTTTATAAATATGATGCTTTTTTGATGCCTAAAAGTTCAAAAATACTGTTTTATTTTAAATTATTATTCAAATTCAAGTTTGTAAAGATGTACCATTGTAACAAGAAGACTTATTATTATAGGACCTATAAATATTCCAAAAAAACCAAAAACACTCAATCCACCAAAAACTGCTAAAAATATCAAAAATGGATGAACATCACTTCTTTTTTTTAAAAGCATTGCACGTAAAAAATTATCAGACAAACCTACAATCAATGAACCATAAATAAATAGAAATATTGCAAAAATATAATTCTTTGAAAAAACAAGGTATATAACTGCTGGTAACCAAACAAAAGCTGTACCAATCATGGGCAGTAATGCAAAAAAACAAGCAATTATTCCCCACATCATTGCAGATGGTAAACCTACAAGCCAAAAACCTAAAGCAACAAGCATACCCTGAACAAAAGCTATAAAAAAACAATCTATTAAAACTCCCTGACTCACTTCCTTAAACCTGTAAAATAATATTTCTTTATAACTATTTTTCATAGGAATCATCTTTTTTATGCCTTGCAAAAAATAATCTCCATCTTTTAAAAAAAAGAAAAATGCCAACATAAATATCAGTATGTTTAATGATACAGAAGTAACAGAAGTAAATATTGCACTACTTGAATTAATTATGTAATTTCTTAATTGACGATATAAACTTTCAAAATCAAACACTGCAAGCTCATCCTCTATAACCCTGCAAAAAGAAAATCTACAAAATTCCATATCAATTGTAAAATCTGATTTACCAACAACATTAAGCATACTTATTGTTTGAGACATAATAACATTTCCAAGAAAATATAACGGAACAATTATAACAACAAGAAACAAAATCATGACAAACAAAGCACAAAAACTTCTGTTTGGAATCTTTTTCACAAGTAAATTATAAGGTTTGTACAAGAGAAAAACAAAAGTTGCAGCAAGAAATATTGACATAAGAAAATATCTTATCATATAGATAAAAAAAGCAAATAAAAATATAAGAAGAAAAATTTCAAAATAATTTTTTATTTTAACAGCATCTTTTTTAAGCATAATTTTATGTTCATAAATATTAATTTTAAAAAGTTATAACAACTTTTTAGTAAGTAAAAAAGTGTTATTTTTAAATAAAACCAAAAGCTTTATTAGTACAAAAGAACAACCAATTATTACTATGGTAGAAGAAGATTTTCAGGAAGTAAGTGAATTAGACTTATTATATGAAGCACATGACAAGCTTGATGTTCTTATTGAACTTTTAGCAGAAAAAGGAATAATCTCACTTGAAGAGTACAATGAAAAGTTAGAAGAATACCTTGACAATTTGGAAAACGAAGATTTTGAAGATTCCGAAGATGAGGAAGAAGATTAATTTATTCAAACAATTATTTTAAAAATTAATCATATTTTTACAATATTAAATTACAAAATATAAAATTGTATTAGCAAAACAAGTCATAAAATTTTAGATTTCTTAAAAATCAATTTATAAGAAATTATTAATAAAAAGAATCTCCTGCATAATGATATATTTTAACACTTTTGCCTATTTTTTGAACAACCATTTCATCTGAAGAGAATAATGCAAAACCTAAAGCTAATTTCTTTAAATGTTCTTGATCCCTAACAATTACAACATCCCCCTTACTTATCCCATCCTCTATCTTTGTTATACCTGGTCGCATAAGATCTGCACCATTTACAATAAATGCTATGGCTCCCTTGTCAATATAAACGGATTTGTAATGTTTTTCATCAATAGATTTAAGATGTGGTAAAAACCTGTTTCCATCTATTATAAGAAATTTTTCACAATCCTTAAATACCACTAAAGCATCTTCTTTAATTTCATCTTTTTTAAGAACCTGATACCCCAAAGGCAATTCATCCATAAGCTTTTTTTTTTCTTTGTTTGAAAAATATCTCATATAAATTTTAAGGACACAAGTTATTAAAAAACTTTTGAAAAAGAATAAGATACTAAAATAAAAATTTTATAATTTTATAAAACTCAATTCAAAGTAACTGTAAAATGTGTTGAATTAACATAGATTTTATTTGCTCTTAATTGATTTGTATTTAAAGAGTTCATACTTATTGTTTTTTCAAAATTAACATTAGGATGAAAAGTAAATGATGCAGAATTGTATGTTCTTATAGAATCAACGCCTAACGCTTCACTAAACTGAGCATTTCCATTAATCTGTAAAGTATTCAACAAAAAATCAGTACCAGAAACTACAACTTTTTCCTTAACTATAAGATCTCCCCAAACATTAAGATCAGATGTAAATATGTATTTACCTGTAAAAAACTCATCTGCAGAAAAAACCCCAGCCCTTATATCCTCAGCATTACGCCATATCCCATTAGTATCAGCATATGCAACAAACGAAAATGCTAAAATCACACCTACAAACAATAAATAAAAATATTTCATAAAAAACAGATGAAAAATAAACATATTATATTTATGTCACAACTTTTCAGAGAAAAATGTTTTATAAGCGATAGTTTTTTAAACAAAAAAAAATCATATAAAATATGGCAATTTTTACTGAAAACCTAATTGAACCTTTAAAAGTATTTCTAGCAGGAATTCTGATTTATGTAATAATCTTCTCAATACTTCAAAAGTTTAAACCGATAAGCGAAAGTAAACACATAAATTCTCTAATATCAATAATTGCAGCTATTTTTGTTTCCCTTACAGGTATAATATCATACACAATTTCATATGGGATGAATATATTTTCTGTAATAATATTAACAATATTTTTCATAATAACTATATTGGCCTTTTTAGGTGTAGATGGTACATCTTATCTAAAAGGTCAAAATAATTCAAACGTAAAAATATTTGTAATATGTCTTTTAGTACTTTTTTCTGTAATCATGTTAAAGGCATTTTTTAGCATAAACAATGTTTTTGACACAAGCAATCCACAGGATGATCCATATGCAATAAACCCTGAATTTAACATAGGTTATGATGACATAGTAACAGAAGAAAACTCTAAAGCCTTTTTTGATAGAATGGATAACGATACAGTATCTGCATTCCTATTTCTTACAGTAATAGTAATATTTGCATTAATTCTAGCAAAAAGTACTTAAAACGTCAAGTTTTAATACTTAAAACGTCAAGTTTTTCATATACATCATAAAAATACTGTAAAGCCCTATGATAAGATAACTTCTTAAAATATATAACCTCTTGTGCAGGCATACTATAATCAACCCATTTAAATGATTTAAACTCTGGCTTAGGCTGATTATCAAATCTTATTTCTGAATCATCACCATAAAAATATACAAGAAAAAAATTTTGTTCATTGCCTTCCATATTATATTTTTCTTTAAGATAATGTGGAAAATGATATTTTAATGGCTTATCCATCTTATCTATTATAATAAGCTTATCTGTTCCTATCTCTTCACTTAATTCCCTATAAAGTGCATGTTCAGCACTTTCTCCTGGCTCAATTCCTCCTTGAGGAAACTGCCAAGCATTATCTATCCATATGTGTTCACACATAAGAACTTTTTTATGCTTATTGATAATTATCGCAGTTACATTACCCCTATAATCCTTCTCAGTCATTCTATACTAACCTCTATTTCAATGATTTAATCAATTCATGCAAATACACAAAATAATAAGAACATCACATTAAATCCAAATCTAAAAAGACTATTTCTTAGATATTTATAATACTTATGAAAAAAACAACATTTAAGGCATATCTTTTCAACTTTATTCATAAATATTTTTAAAAAAAACGTTAAAACACAATAATTTACAAAAAGTTTTTAAAACAAATGTTACATATAATTAACATTATGTTGCATTAACATAACAAAAAGTTTAAAATAAATAACAAATAATCGCAAAGTTTCAAATTATAAATTAGAGAGGCAAAAAATATGAAAAAACAAAATTCATTAAAATATAACCTAATAATTGCATTAGGAATAATTTTTTTAGTAACAGCAGGTTTTCTTATTGGATTCAATAGAAGAAATGCTCAAATATCTTCTTCTGTTTTAAGCATTGGAATTACTATGATAATAATAGGAATTATAAGAAAAATAAGACAAAGCGAACTTGTAAAAAAAGACGAAAGAATCAAAAAACTTTCATTGTATGGTTTAAGTTATTCATGGATAACAACATTCATTTTAATAACAGTACTTTTCTGGTTTGATTATTTTGGATTTTTAAACATTACAACACAAACATATTACAGTATTGTTTTTGCAACAATGATAATATCTGCAATAGCATTTCAAAAATTCTTATATAATAAAGGAGATATAGAATGAGAACAAGAATAAAAGAATTAAGGGCTAAACATAAACTTACTCAGGAACAACTTGCAGAAAGAACAGGTGTTAGAAGAGAAACTATATTATTTATAGAGTCTGGAAAATATAATCCATCATTAAAACTCGCTTTTCAGATAGCAAAAGAATTAAACTCAAAAGTTGATGAAATATTTTTTTTTGATGATAATGAACTCATTAATAAGTAAAATATTTATATTTTTTAAAAAGAAATAAAAGTAATTATATACTTACCAAGTCTCATTTCCATCATCATCAGAAGGGAAATCAGGATCTCTTCCATCAAAATCACGATCATCTGGAAAACCAGAAAAAGCATTACCTGAACATGAACCACCACCGAAAAGAGAAGATTTTCTAATACCATTATTTTCTTTCTCTTTATTTTCTTCACATGATTTTAAAGACTCTAAATAAGCCATTTTATCTTCAAATCTATTTAAATAACTTAAAAACATTGTAGTGTTAGATCCATTCTTATTGTTTCCAGGAATAACTTCATTTAAACATGCTTCTATTCCAGCATTTGTCTGTGGTAATCTAGGTAATACCTGAGCCTGTAAATAAACAGGATTTCCTAAAGCTAGACAAGTGTATAATCCTAAAGCTAAAACCGGTTTTTTAAATCCGCTATACATACTGTTGTTACCTTCTTTTTTAATGTTATATTTATTTACCATTATGCAGTGGTAACTGTTTTTTATTTATAAACATTATCTAAAATAAGCAAAAATATCGCTTAGATTTAATATTATACAAATTTTAACAAAATCCTATTTAAGAGATTATTAGCACAAAAACAATACTCAATAATTATTGTTATTTATTTTGCAACATATTAATTAAATTCTTAACAAAATATGGCATTGACACATATATGTACTCAACAACTTGAGAATTATAATCATCAAAAGCAGATTTATTGGTTTTGTAATCTTTAATAACTTCCCAATTATCAAGTATTGGTGTTTTTAAATTGTAAGCTATTTCATTAAATAAATAAGAATCAATATTAAAATTTTCTTTTAAAAATTCTTTGTGATCTGTTGACATTGAAACGATTATGTCATTGTTTTTTATTATATGTTCATCAATTTTTCTTGGAACATGTAATGATGCATCAATTCCTAATTGAGCAAGTTTTTTTATAACATTTGCATCAATCCCCTCAAAATGAGGATTAGTTCCGGCTGATGATACATAAAAATCGTTTATTTTATGTTGTTTAGTATATGATAAAAAACAATGATGAGCAGACATACTTCTAAAAACATTTCCTGTACAAACAAATAATATCTTCATAGTATAACAATAATCTTATAATATAAAAAGATTTGTTAATGTATTAAAAATAACACATAAATATATATAGAATATTATTAGACTACTTATAGTTTAAACAAAAATTTATAAACTATTTTTATACCTAATTATACATGAAAAAAAATATATTATCTTTTTTGCTTATAATATTTACAATTGCTAGCACCTGTTTTGCATACGAAAATATAGACACTAACGATTTTCAGAAAGAAATAGATACTAAAAACTACGATTATGTCAAAACAAAATCAATACCACTAAAATTAATATACATGACTCAAGTAAATCAAAGCCTTGATATATCTTATGAGATAGGTGAACTTAATGAAGGTACTTACATGTTTGAAATAGTAAAAGAAAATATTAAGGAATCAAAAACAATATGCAGAAAACAAATAAATTACAAAAAAGAAATCTTATCATACAAAGAAACATGTACAGATGATGATTTTAAATATAATACTTTAAACAGATATACTGCAAGAATAGTAACTGCAAGTAATACATTAATTTATGAACATTCAAATAGCATTCAAAAAAATACTAATTATAATGTTGAAACAATATTTAATGATAACCCAGAGATGGGAACTACTGACATAATAATATCTGTTGAGTCAAAAGTTCCTCTAAAAATTAAGGCTGACATAGATAAAAGCGTAATAGAAGAACTTAATGATGAAAACAAGGATATTCTAATACCATACAGTAATTATCCATATAAAATAGAAAAAGCAGACCCATTAATTTCATGGAATATTGAAAATCCGCCAGTAAAAATAAATTATACGATCAATAAAACACTAACAACAAAAGATAAAAACAATATAAAAATAACAGTCCATGAAAATGACAGTATATATAAATACTTAAAATACACAACTATAATTTTAATATTAACAATACTTTTTATCACATTTAAGCCTAAAAAAAATGAAAGTTAAAAAAGCCCAAATAACTATTTTTTTAATAATAGTTCTAATAATAGTAGTACTTTTTATTTCTCTTGCAAGTTATAAAAAACAAACTGATGAAGATAGAATAGATATTCCAATAAAAAATGAAGACAATAAAAACGATGAACTAATAAACATAAAAACAAAAATAGATCATTGTCTTAGTAGAAACCTTAAGAATGCATTAATAATTGCAGGACTTAGAGGTGGATACATATATAGAAGAGATGAATATTATATTCAAGGCATAATTCCTAAAAATACTTATAATGAAAAGCTAATATCTAATTTAGGTCTTAACTGGAATTTTCTTTCTGATAAAGCAATGGCTTACTCATATATTTATCCACAATACCCTCAACTTGAAAAAAATACTTTAACACTTCAGGGAGAAACAGTATTTAGTCACACAATAAAAGAAGATATAGAAGATTATGTAAGAGCTAATTTTCTAAATTGTCTTGATTTTTCAAACTTTCAAGGCTATGAAACAAACTTTAATCAATACTTAGGACAATTAAAACATATTGATTATTCTAAAAAAGAAATCGTAATAAATAATATTGATGCTGACATAAATGATACTATTATGATGTTAACAAATAATCAGAAATTTACGGGAAAAATTATAAAAAAAGATGAAACTAATGCTATTTTTACTGCCCACATTAGTGAAATAAATAATCTTGAAAATAGAGAAATAAGTGATTTCAATAATTTTGCAGTTGTAAATATCAATAAGAGTCCAATATTAAACATAAGCATCAATGAAGAAAGTGTGAGTATAAATTCTTTGTTTACAATAAATGTATACGATAAAAATAGCAAACACACAATAACATACCAAAGTTCAAGCATAAAGAATAATATAAGATTAAAAACACTTCTTGATTTTGCAAAAATTCTGATAAATGAAAAATATTACAAGAATAAAATGATAGATTATCTTGATTCATCTTCATTCATAAACACAATGTCAAAGAGTGAATATTTTAAAAGAACCATGTTAAAAGACATATCTCTTAATGTAAAAATAATAAAAAATGATAATGAACATAAAAAATTCATGTACTCTTTAATAGATAGGTCTTCAATTATCGATGGAAATCCTTATGTACTTAATTTTGGATATGAAAATATGGCACCAAAAATTAATTTTTCAGAACTTGATGTGATAGAAAATGATGATGAAATAACATTTGTATGTGCAAAGAATTATTTTGTATCATACAATCTTACAAACTATACAAAAGATATACAGTTTTATGACAATCATCTTTTTTATTTTATAGAAGATTCATATGATTCTACAGATGGACAGTTCTCAATCACAAAAGATGGAATAATGTCATTTAAGGCTTTTAGGGAAAAAATCTATACCTTCATAATACAGGTAACTGATGGTGAAACAAAAAGAGATTATAAGATAAATTTTATAACTGGCGTAACTGATAATGCAAATAATACCGATGCAAAAAACTGCTTTAAATTTTCAAATTACCCTGACTCAAATGAAAGATTTCCAATACATGCCACTTTTAAAGACAAGATATATGAAAGAAGAAAAGGATCGCAAAAAGCAGAAGCTTTTGGTCTTGTACCATATTTTTCAGGTGCAATGCAAGATAGTGAACCAAAAAATTCAAAGTTATCATTTCTTAAAAGTTGTATATTTAGTGATAAATTGTTTGAAATTAAATTTTATGAAAAAAGTGAAGGAAGTTCTGATTTTAGTGAAATAGGATACTCCGAAGATAAGAAAGGATATAGTATAGATATAAAACCAGACGGAAAACTATATGAATACAAGGTTGATGTTTTTTTAAAACATGACCCGGAAAACCCTGTAAGTGAATCATTTATATTTAAAGCATATCCTGCATACTGTCTTGGTCCAAATGTTACAGATTCAATGTTTAATGCAACATGTTGTGATATAAACAAAGTTGATAGTGATGTAAAAGCATATGAAAAAGGATCAGCTAATTCTTTAAATCTTCTTGATCCTAAAATACTTAAAAAAGGAGAAACTGCACTTGATACACTTCTCTACATATGTTACAGATTTACATCCAAAGATAATGAAATATCTGAAAAAATATTATGGAATATACACCCTGAAATAACATCACTTCTAAAAGCCAAAATCGTAATAAAATGTGAAGGCAATCTACCAAGAGGAGAAGATAATTTGCAAGAATTTGGATATCCATCAGGAATCAACTTTGGAACTATTGAAAAATTTTTTATAGAAGCTAAAAGTTATAAACCTCAAAAAATCAAATCATTAAATCTTTTAGTTCAGCAACATGCAGAAAAATGCCAAGCATGTGAATTAAAAACAACAGGTAGAAGAATAGAAACAAAATACATGGACAAAACCCTTCTTTTTGACACAGGACTTCTTTCAGAAAACACAGGACAATTAGTTGGGCCTGTTACTAGTTATTCCAACCATGAATTTCAAACCAAAAATGTATTTTGTGACGAAAAATGGTATTATACTCAATCAAACCCTCAGGATTCAGCAGGCTGGAAACTACTTACATCAACTGTTGGAAAAAACGATGCTAAACCAACAAATATCTATCTTAGCCAAGGGTATTGTAAAGAGGATGGTAAATGTGCTGGACTTGTAAACTCTCCATCTTATAAGTCTAAAAGTGATAACATACCTATATGTTATGATTTTTTTACATCACTATCACTACTTCCTGAACCTGGCTTTGATTCAATCAAAAATACTGGGTGGAGTTGCGGTTCTGGTAAAAAATGCCTAAATGGAGAATGTAAATAATCATTTTAATTATTTTCATTACTAAAAGATAATAATAGATTTTTTTAAAAATAAGCTACAGGTATTTTATATGAATTTAGAAAACAGAAAAGCAATTCAATCTCATGTAATATGTCTACTTGTTGCAGGATTTTTCATAAGTTTGCTTTTATCAGTCTCACTCAATTCGTTTTTTCAAAGCGATCATGAAAAATGTCAATACATTAATTATGAGATTACAAAAAAAACAAAAGCAAATGCAGGTGTTTTAGTCCAGATAGCAAACAAAGGAACAGTAAAAATTGATTTTTTGTTTGGAGATGATGAAAGAACAATACATTCTTTAGCACCTCAAAGCAAACAGGAATTTAATATCAAAACAAAAAACCCAAATGAACTAGCAATAATTCCATTATACATAGACCTAAAAAATGAAATGTACAAATGTAATGCAAAAAAAACTAGAATAAATCTTAAAACTTTAATATAAAATGGATGCTAAAAAAAAATCTCAGGTCAGTTTATTTGTAATAATAGGAATAATACTTGTAATTGTTTCAATATTTTTACTATATAACTCAGAAATAGAAATTTTCCAAAGCCATGATACAAAATTAAAAAACCAGGTATCTGCAATAGTAAAAGACTGTATATATGATTCAGCAAAAAATGGTGCAAATTTTATAGGTCTTCAGGGAGGTTATATATCAATACCTAAATCTATAAATGCAAATCCTTTTTCATACACAGATTTTGGAATTAAAATACCCAATTGGGATTCATCAACAAACAGTTTTCCAACAATATCATCTATGGAAAATGAACTTGAATCATATATCCTTGCAAATAGTTATTCATGTATTAAATCAAATCTTTTAGCATTAAATGAATCGTTTGATATAACTGTTTCAGATGCATTTAGTACAAATGCAATAATAAATGACTATAATATAGTTATTGAATCAGAACTAAATATAAGATTCAATGAAAAAAATTCAAATGAAATACTTACAATATCTAATTATGTAGTAAAACTTGAAAATATCCATCTTGGAAATTTATACAATCTAGCACTAGAAATATATAATCAACAAGCTAAAAGTAATTTTTTTGAAAAACTTGTTTTAGAACAAATTCATTCGGCAAACGACTATTCATCTGATATATCAATGCCATCTGAAGGAATGTTCTTTTCATGTGCAAAAAGAATATGGACAATAGATAATTTAAAAAAAAATCTTGCAAGCATGAACAATAACAATTTTAAATACCTACAGTTTGAAGGCACACTAGAAAAACAAAATATTTTATTAGAATCAGCACTAAGCAATCTTGATGATTACAAGGAAATAAAATCTTATTACAACAATATGTACAGGATTAGTCTTGATAATAAAAAAAAAAGTTACACTAATTATGATGTTCAAGTTTTTATGCCATCAACAGAAATCAACAATCAAAGCGGATATTTTAAAAGATATCCATACAGAACTTTTGATGTAACCCCAAGTAATGGTATAATAACAGAAGCAATGACACTTGATATGAATTTAGGATGGCAGATACCAATCCCATGTATTCAGATATACCATCACTTATACACTCTTGATTATGACCTTATAGTAAAATTAAAAGACTCAAAAGACAATTCTAATTTTGTCTTTCAATTTCCAATAAGAATTAAGATAGATAACAACGAACCTAAAAACAACAACATAATAATATCAGAAAACAGTGGTTTAACATTTAACAAGAAAGATTATTGTTCCGAAAACAACATGAAATATGATCTTTTAATAACAACAAGCGATATTGATCTAAATCCTATAGATAATGTTGCAATATCATACCAATGCATGGGAATCAAATGTGATATGGGAACAACTCAAAAACCAAAATATCTAGGAATTACAAGACAATACGCAGACCCAGAATTACAAGTAAAGTTTCCATTTTGCATAGGAGGGTATGTAATTGCACAAAAAGATGGGTATTTAACATCAAAAAAAAGGATAGATACAGATAATTCATTGTTAAGAAGAGAAACTTTCATAGGAGACAATAGAGTTGATTTTGAGATGATAAGATTAAAAGAATTCAAATTTGACAGTGCTGAATATGTACTTCTTATAGATAAGGATACACAAATTGGTAAAAGAATAATCAATCAAGAAGATGGTCAAGTTTTAGTAATTATTGAGAATGAAGAATATGCACATGAATCGGTAGCTATATGGCCAAATCAGGATTCAGAATACCTAAATAGCATATCCCTTTTAGAATTAGAAGATATAGAATACAACATAACTTTGTTTTATACTGATAAAGATTATCAGTTAAAAGGAATGATTGAATTTAAAAATTTTAGTTTTGATAATATACATACAGGAAATTCTATAATGTTTAAAGTTCCATACAGTAATAAGATAATAGAAGAAAATAATTATTTAGAATTTTATGAATACATTAGGAAGAAATCTTTAGATGAAGACTTTTTTCCAAGCATTTATTAAAATCACTAATAAAACAATATGTAAAAGCTTTGTTTAAAAAGAATAAGGCTTTTCCCAATATTATCATATCATATATATCACCCTCAAATATGCCTCTAGATTCCATATAATATTTTTGCATATAGGAAAAATCAAAAACCTCAGCCTTATGAGAACATGCAACATCATTATTTAAAACTTCAAGATCCGGTTTTAATAATATTAAAGATTCATCATCTATTAAAAATCCTTTAAGATTTTGTTTTCCAGATGCATTTTTAGCATCTTTAGATATTCTTACAAGTCCACTACAATCAATAGAAAATCCATTTTCAGCAATTGCAATAAGCAAAAGTTCTGAAACAGAGTTTTGCTGTAAGTTATAAAGATAAGTAAATCCTTTATGAGAAACATTTTTGTTAAGATTTATTATATCTGTGTAATATGTTCCTGATTCTTTTATTATAGTACATATATTGGAACTTTTAACATCACTATTTACAATATAATGATTAACAACACAATTATCATCACAAAAAATATATGACAATTTGTAAAAATTATCGCCTGTATTTATTTCAAATATATTGCAGATACTTTTATTTTTAACAATTATATTAACAACTAATCCTGCCAATAAAGATGACATGTCAAAATCAAGAAATATGTTTACATCTTTTTCAACAACAATATATAGTTGTCCACTCCCATTAATACTCAGCTTAGTATCAGATAATACAGAAAAAATTCTATTGTGTTTAAAGTTTTCAATTATAGTCTTTTTTAATTTTAATGATTCTTTGTATTCTATACTTGAAATAATATTTTTATCAATAGATAAAACATCTTTTATATCCATCTCTTTTACGCAAGAATCATCATAAACAACATCAAGAAAATCCGCTTTTCTAATATCACCCATTTTAAGATTAATTAGAAAATCTTTCTCTATTTTGTAAACATTATTTTTATCATCCATTTTTTACATATGTCCATCCATTCTAAGATCAATAAGTCTATTAAGTTCTGCTGCATACTCTAATGGTAGCTTTTTTAAGAGAGGGTTGACAAATCCACCTATAATCATCTCTTTTGCCCTATCCTCATTAAAACCCCTACTCATAAGGTAGTATATCATTTCTGATGATATTTTACCAATTTTTGCCTCATGTGATAATAATGATTTCTTCTCTCTTACATCAACTTTTGGATATGCAAAAGAAACAGATTCACAATCAAGCAATAATGAATCACACTCAACATATGATTTAGCATTAACCGCATTTTTACATATCTTTATCAAGCCTCTATAAACATTCTTACCACCTTTTAAAGATATGGATTTACTTCTTATGATTGATGATGTGTTTTTACCAATATGTATAACATTACTTCCTATATCATGATATTGTCCATATTCAGCAAATGCAATTCCAAGACTCTCACTCTTAGAATTATTACCCAAAAGCACAGATGTAGGATAAAGCATTGTAGCACACGACCCCATATTCCCATTCAACCACTCTATACTTGCATTATCATAAACTATTGCTCTTTTAGTATTAAGATTATAAACATTTCTGCTCCAGTTTTCAATACTTGAATATTTAACAACTGCTGATTTTTCAACAAATATTTCAACACACCCACAATGAAGTGATAATGAACTATCCATCGGATTTGAACATCCTTCTATGTAAGAAATCTTAGATCCTTCTTCTGCAATTATCAATGTATGTTCAAATTGTCCAGAATTTTTCTGTTGCATTCTAAAATAAGAATGTAATGGTTTATCAACAACTACGCCAGATGGAACATATATAAATGTACCTCCGCTCCACAAAGCTGCATGAAGCATTGAAAACTTGTGAAGATTGATACTTACACACTCATTCATAAAATATTTTTTTACAAGTTCAGGATATTTTTTAAGAGCAGTATCCAAGCTTTCAAAAATAACGCCTTTTAATTCCAACTCTTTCTTAAGATTACCAAACACAACATTAGAATCATACTGAAAACCAAAACCTGAAAGTTCATTTTTCATGTCATCTTTTATCCCAATTGAACTTGCAATATTTTTTACTGAAAAATCCAAAGAATTCCAATCATCAGTCATTAAAAATTTAGAATCAACATAATAATTTATAACCTGTTTATCAATATCAGAAAGATCCATTGCAAAATCAGGCATAGGAGTTTCTTTATACAATCTTAATGCTTCAAGCCTTTTATCAAGCATCCACTGTGGTTCAGATTTTAAAGCAGAAATTTTTTTAACAAGATCCTCATTTAGTACATCATTTGCAATCTTTTCAGGATTCATCTTTATAAATTATAATAAACCTTTATTTATATTTTCCTTATTTCTTTCAAGAAACGAGTAAAGAGATTTATGCGCAGCTCCTTTTATCAACATATCTAAGGCTTCATGAACAAGCATAGTATTCTCATAAGGACCTATAACAGATACTATATGGTCATGTACACTAACCTTACATTTTGTAATATCTTCAATAGTTTTTCTGGTAATTCCCTCCTTACCTATTATCCTGCCCATAATTATCTTAAGTCTATCAATGTTCTTTTCATAATTTTTAACATCAATATTATCAACAACAAAGGTCTCATCCATAAGCATAAGTGCATTTTCTGGATTATGTCCCATATTTATTGCACCAATCATGTTTCCTAAAACAAAAAGATTAACTGAATTATCACTCTTAGCATTAACCTTTCCTGTACTTGAATCTACTTCTATATCACATTCAAGTCTTTTTTCAAATATTCTTTTCATAGAACCACTTTTACCAATAAATACATTGATTCTTTCAGGGTTCAAATAATATGTTTCAACATCAGTCATAATAAAAGAAAAGATTAGTCATTTAAAAAACTTTTATATTTTAATAGAAAATTATTTATTAAAATATTCAACAACATTTGGCTTAAGTCCAATATACCAAAGCAGAAAACCATACCATAAAAAGCTTACAAAAAATATTACAGAAAAATTTTTTAGTGAAAATATAAGTATAACCAAACTTATAATAATAAGTACTATATACAAATACCTACTGTTTTTATCAGCTTTAAAAAATCCATAAGCACAAAAGACATAAGCACATATCATAACAACTGAATATGCCATTAAAAGCATGATATAGGTCTGTGTATCAAGATTAAAAAAATTATCAGTAAAAGCAGACATAACTTCTTTGTTCAAAGCATCATCGCCAGTTTGCATATTCATTATAAAATACATGCCAAATAACCCAAAAATTTGTCCAATTATTCCAAATATCATAATAATTGCAAGAATTGTAACACCTAATGGTCTTTTCTTCTTAAGATCTTTTTTGTCTACATAAGAAACTTTTTCATCATCATAAACATCTTTTTTCATTTTAACAATATTTAAAAAACTAGAATATTTAAAAAATTATCTAGCAACATGCTCTATATCAACAGATAATTCAAATCTTTCAAAATAATCATAATTTAATTCAACACTAATTGGCTTTTCATAATCCTGTTCTCCTTTTGTATCAATTGTACAATAAACAGTAGTTTTAGAATTTGTCAATAAGACAACTTCACTATTCTGATTAGAACCACCACAAGAAATACTACCAACACCATTTGTATCAACTATATATTCAACATAATTTTCAGACATTGAAGCTTCTGATGATGCAACAGAATTTCCAAGAACTCTACATTCTTCATCCAATGTAGAAGGTCTATAAATTCTTCCACTTTTGCTTTTCTTGATTATGTCAAACTGTAACATCAATGAATTAGGTCCTGCTGGTGTCTGAATAACATTGTTAATCTGAACAGGTGAACCTGAATTTGCAAATGTTCTTTTTCCTTCTATTTCACAGACCTTTAATGTTTTATCCTGTGTCTGTAAAGTATTTCCACTAACACATAAGCTAATCAATGCCTTTGTCTTGTAAGGATATGACAAATCAACTAAAATCTTCTGTTTGTTTGTTCCTGCAGGAAGTTCTGGATAATATTTAAGATTTGAAAACAAAACAGGTAATATAGCACCATTTATTGTATTAGTACCCTGTTTTTTAACTCCTCTTAGTTCAGGAATATCTAAAGAACTATCCTCAATACCAAACTCTTTATGATTTATTCCAGAAAGACATACATGTGTCTTGTTCTCAGGTATGGTATATTCTCCAAGATTTTCGATAAGCATTCTTATATTAAATGGTTGAAGACCCCCATCTCTTATCTTTGAAGGTGGTTGTCCATCAACAAATTTTAAACTTAGAGCATTATCTCCCCCATTATAAGCACCTGTTAAAACAAGTGCATTTTGCTTAGTATCATCAGTATTAGCATCACAACCTGCAAACATGAACATGAATGCAAGCATAATTGTCATCAAAAATATATTTTTTTTTCCCATTTTAATTTAGCTTAAGGTGCTGGTGGTGCTGGTGGTGCTGGTGGTGCTGGTTTACCACCAACTTTATTGTCATCAGTTGTAATCCAGTAGAACAAACCTCCAAATACAATGATAATATACAACATAGGATCTGCAAGTAAACCATCATCTCCAAATAACCAGCTAAGAGAATCAGATTCAAATCCTTCCCATCCAAAACCTCTTGCATAATAATAAACCACAACCAATGTTCCTATCACTGCTAAAACATATTTTATGTATTTATTGTATGTCTTATTCTCTGGATTAAAAAAGTCCATAAGATCAACACCAAGCATAGCACACACAATATACAAAGCAAGAACACCCATTGTAAATGCAGAAACCCCTGGAAACATTGTCATAAGAAGGCTTCCAAGAGTCTCACAACCATACCCTCCATATCCTACCCCACAGTTATCAAAATCACCTGTTATTGGAAATGCTATTGCAAATAAAGAAAAAACAAACGCAACTATAAAATGAACAGATTTTTTATCTTGAAAGATAGTTACTTTCTTCATTATTGTAAAGACCACTGCAAAAACAAGAAAGAAGGGGAAAACAAATTCATACCATCCGCCATCAATCAAAGCCTCTATAAAAGAGGTGACATCTAAATCTCCTAAGGAATCAGTAATCCAACCCATAAAGAATATGCGACAAACACTTATTAATAACTTTGCTTATTACTAATTGGTTAAAACATAAAGTGTCATAACAATTGATCAAAAAATTAATGCTATAAATAACCTTAATCATTAGAAAATATTTTTAATTATTTTTCAAGTTTCTTTAGCTTTTTTTCATAATCATAATAAGATGCCTTTAAAATATCATATATCTTATGTTCATAATCTTTAGGTTCTTTTCCAGAATTTGATTTCTTAATGGATTCCATCTCTTTTGAAATATCATCCATCTTCTTTCTAATTCTATCTTTTTGGGTTTCAAGATCATCATCGTTTTGTGTAAGATATGTAAAAAATGCAACGAATAAAAATGCTATAAATATTATTGGATCAACAAAATAGCTAAGTATTGACACATTATCTCCATAATTTGCAATAAATCCACCAACAATCACCAACAACAAAAGCCCATAAAGGGCCATATCTATAAATAAAAATAAGAGTCCAAGTACAGTAAATATTATTGCAATTGTAATGTTCCAGAAAAATAAATTTGAGATAACATAATCATCCCAAAATCCCATTACAATTCCCATATAATAAATAAAACTTCCAAAACCTATAAAAAGTATAAATATTGTTAAAAAAGATGTGTATCTTGGACTTAAAGCTCCCTTAAAAAAATTTTCCCCAATTATTGCACCAACAAAATACAAACAAAGTATTGCAATCGTTAATGCTGAAATGTTAGGAAACATCATGCATATAAAATCACCAAGAACATATCCAGCATCAGAAATTTCAAAACTCACACTAAAAAGTGCAACTATTAATGAAATTGTAAATACGACTGCCTTATATGGCTTACCTGTTTTTTTATTCTTAAAAATTAAAGCATTCGGTAAGATTGCATTAAGAACTGTAAAAACAAGCAAAAACGGAAACAGATATCTATAAAATGATGAATCAATAAGAGCAGAAAGAAAACTCTTAGCATCAAGCTCGGATATAAAATCCAAAATTTTAGACATCTTTTAAAAAGTATATTTTTTTATTTTTTATTTCTTGAAGCAAGAGAATCAATATCGCGTAATATTTCTTTCTCTTCATCTAATATCATAGATTCCTTTTTAGAAATCCTTAACACAAGCTTTTCTATGTTCTTATCTATATTTTCTATATATCTTTGAGTACTTATAACTTGTTTTAATGCATATATAAGTACAAGCATCATAGCCAATATGGTCCAGAACATAACATAAAACAGAAAATTTGTTTCAACTGCAACCATAATGATAATTCATGCTTAAATTATAATATATTGATTTTTGACAACTTTAAAATAGTAAAAAAAACGACATCGGAGGGATTCGAACCCTCAACCTATAGCTTAGGAGGCTATTGTCATATCCAGATTAGACCACAATGCCACTATTATTAACAAATTAAATATCCTTTATAAAAATTTTGACATATTATTTCGCCAAATAAAGCGTTTAAATAAAAAAGAAAAAACCTACAAAAACTATAACAACAAGTATAACAACATGCGGAGCCCCACTTATTATGTTATTATCCTGCATAAGTCCAAACAAAAACCCTGAAAGTATTGCAAGTTCATAAGCAAGCAGTATAAGAAAAGTAAGATTAATATTCATCATATTATTTGTATCTTGAATTTGTGCAAATGTTTGTGTTGCAGAAAAACTACTTGCAATACCCAAAAACAAGTTGTTATAAACAAGTATTATTATGAAAAGAAATATTACAAATGAAATATAACCAGTAAATGTATTTGATGCAAGATTGCTCTTACGTTCCTTACCTCTTAAATTGTCTATTTCTATTTTTGATGACAACTCTCTTAATATCTGATCAACATGCCCACCTACAGCCCTTGCCTCAATTACAAGTCTAAAATCTCTCTTTAAATTGTAATCTCCAACATTATCAGCAAACTTTGACAATGCCTCATTAAAATCAACACCCCATGATAATTGATTAACCAATTTTTCAATATCTTCATTTAATATTGAATATTCATTTTCACTTGTACTTTTAATAGATGATATAAGATCCATTCCACTATCAACATTATCAACAATATCTCTTAAAAACCTAGGTATTATATGCATTTTTGCTTCTATTCTTTTTACCTTAAACAATCCTAAAAAAAGATATGGCACAAGAAAAAATATAAAAGGCATTATCAAAACAACATTTATGTTTTTAGGATAGTTTATATGACTTATAGTATAAAATATTCCTAAAATAAAAGATATAAATGCCAAAATAAGCAAAACCAGTCTTACTTTTTCCTCAATATTACTAAGATTACTGTTCATTTTTCATTGATTGGCTCAAGCCTTGAATAAAGTGGCTTTGAATAATATATAAGTGTCATAAAAGCTATATAAGCAATTGGTAAAAAAAACAAAAGCATAACTATTGATGATACAACCCCTGTTCCACTACCTGAACCAGCAATAGAATCTCCTGCAGCAGCACTTATATCTATCATGTTAAGTATAGAGCTCATTATGGTATAAAACAGTGGTGAAATAAGTAGAATAACTACATAAATCTGAGAATATATAAGCAATGTATCTATACTTTTACTTTCTATTGCGTTTATTTCCTTATTAAGATTTTCAAGTTTTCTTTCAAGATAAGTATATATGTTTCCTCCTGAATTTGAAATTGTTACAAGATCGTTCATCATATCAGAAAGATTTTTAGAAGGACAACTCTCCATAGCAGACCTAATTGAACTGTTTAAATCGTATCCCATAACAGAATAGTAATACTTTATTCTTTGAAATTCTATCTTAATCTGCTTATATATAAGAAAATCATCAATTATATCTATTATTTTTGCAAGACTTAATTCTTTTGACAATATTTTCATGTATGGTAGCACATAAGGAATTGATGCATCAACCTCACTACCCCTTGATTTTGCTGTAACAACAGGATAATTATACATAAAAATCCCAATAACTGCAACCCCAAAAACACCTATATAAAACAATAACATGGCCCATATTGGATGCGTAAAAGATAATAATACAGAAAAGACTATAGAAGCTAATAAAAAAAAAGAAAGACTCATAAATATGGATATGAAATATTCTTCTGGAATCAATCTTAAATTTGCCTGACTTAATATTTTCTCATATTTTTTGTTATAAAAATTTCTATAAAAAATCTTACTAAATTTTTCATTTAAAAGAAGCTTACGACCATATATCCTATACATAAAATGACAATATTTCTCAATAAGACTTTCATTTGTTAAAATCTTTTTACTATTAGTATCCTGCTTTTTGAGATCCTTTATCATTCTTCACTTTTATTTTTTTTCAAACTTATAAAATTTTCAAGATAATCAAATATTTCGGAAGGAGCCTTGTAATACGACTGTATGATATCATTTACATCTTCAAATTCAGTTATAAAGTTTTTTGACATCATATCTAATATTCTTCTTCTTTTTTCTATTTCATTCCATAAGGCCTCTTCCTTACCACCTCTTAATTCAAGAAGATGTTTTATCACAAACGATTTTTCACTAAAATCAAAAGAGTCTTCAACTGGTAAAAATGTCATAAAATCATTTGTTTCAAAAGTATCTTTTCTTGAATCATAATCAACAACCTCAACAACACTAGCAGCTCTTCTTACCATGTTATCTTTAACTTTAACCCTATTCATAAATATACATATGTTAAGTTCTGTAATCAGTTGTTTTGGTAATTCAATAGGTTTTATTGTCATACGATTAACAAGATCTGTAAACTTTTCTGCATGAACTGTACCAAGCCCTGCATGTCCTGTTGCCATACCTTGAAATAAAATTGCAGCCTCAGCACCTCTTATCTCACCAACTATTATGTAATCTGGTCTCTCTCTTAACGAAGCTTTAAGTAGGTCAAACATTGAAACCTCAGAACGTGTCTGCGATTCTCTTGATATTAATGGAAGCCAATGTTCGTGTGGTAAGTTTATTTCTGGAGTATCTTCAATAGAAACTATCTTTGCAGCAGGCGGCACAAATAATGATAAAGCATTAAGTATTGTTGTCTTTCCTGTTGCAGTACCACCAGACACAAGTATGGATTTTTTATTTTCTACTGCAAGCCATAAATAAGCAAGTAAAAGTGGAGGCATCGTTCCAAATTCTATAAGATGTATAGGGGTGAACGGTTCAGCTCTAAACTTTCTTATTGTAAAAGAAGAACCTTTTTCGGAAACCTCCTTACCATAAATAGCCTCAATTCTTGAACCATCAGGCAAAGCTCCCTGTAATATAGGTCTTGATAATGAAACTTCTTGATTAGATTTTTGTGCAAGCTTTACAATAAAAGAATTTAATTTATTTGCATCATCAAATTTCCTGTTAACTTCAATAGGTCCATACTTTAAGTGGTTAACAAAAACAGGAACTCCTAATCCATCACATGAAATATCCTCTATGTACTTATCATGCATTATAGGTTCTAACTGTTCAAGACCTAAAAAATCCCTTTCAAGATAATAAGCAATCTTTGTAAAAGACTCATCACTTATTTTTATACCATATTTTTTTGAAAGTTCCTTAATACCTCTGTTTATTAAATCAGTTGAAGAATTTTCCAAATCTTTTGTTGAGATTTTTTCAAAAACATACATGAAACCTTTTTTAAGTTCCAAAAGAACTTTTTGATCTTCTGCTGATAATTCAGGCTCAACTATCTTATAAAGAAGTTTCTGATGTTCCTCATCAAACTTTATGAATACATTTGACATTTTATACAGTGCATAACTATCATTTACTCCTCTATAATTTATAGGCTCCCAATCAGTTGAAGATTCTTTAATAAGATTTATTGGTACATCTGCAAGCTCATGTTTCTTTTTTTTCTTAACATTAACAGCCTCTTCCTCATCTTCAAGGCTAAAAGGATCTATATAATTTTTAGCAATAATATTTATTGGTGCACCATTTGTAGGTCCTCCTATAACATTAACCTGTGGATAATATGAAGGCGGATACATTGGCTGATTTTGGAATGCATTGTTAGGCGAACTTGCCTGATTAAAATCCTGATAAACATTATCATCCTGCAGTGCATTAACCTGTTGTGAAACAGACCCATCAGAACTAACATCATTCTGTTCTAACTTAGGCAAAGAATTAGAAGGTCTATTCTGCATGAGAGGAAAACTAAACTGTTTTCTTCCAGAAAGATACATATTAAAATCATCACTTTTCTCTACATAATTTTTCTTTGCATTCTGTATAAGTTTACTTATTTTCTTTATATCCATTTTTAACATTTAAATTCTCTTGTAAAATTAAAAGTTGAATCAGAAACAAACAATGAAAAATTATAATAAGAATAATTAAGCAAAGACCAATTTCCTAAAGGAGGAACTTCCCCATAAGGTATTATGTCAAAACTGCACAATAAACCCTCACTATTACAATATTCCAATAAACTTGAATTAACCATCTTCAATCTTAAATCTAAATCCTCCCCAGAACTTCTATAAGCAAGATAACAAACTTCATCAGCAACAACCTGCAATATAGTAGTTTTAGGTGGCATATTTATATAAGAATTCATTGTCTCTAAAGAATAGATATATAAAAATATCAAAAAAAGAAAAGCACACGCAAGAACTATTATCTGTGACTTATTATTAAATTTTAAAACCATTTTCATTAATACACCCTCATTCTTAAATATCTAAAACCTGAAACATTATTGTAATCATCAATAAAAAAAAATACATCATAAGAATAATAAGCAACATTTTTTGTTGTGCTATTTATAACCATTTTTTCATCATCCAAATCCAAAAGTGAAACCGTATATTCAGAAAATTGCATATCCAATAAATCCTTTAATGAATTCCAGTCAGCAGTTACTAAAGAAACATTCATATCTTCTTCAAACACAGGAACCCTAAAATTATTTAATTTGTAGATTGATATCATAGCAGTATCAATGCTGTTATAATCATAATCATTATAAAAAAAATTAAAATCATTTCCATATAAATATCCTGCAAATATAAAAAACAACAATATCATAAAAATTGTTTCAATTATTGTAATTTGTGATTTTCTGTTTTTTATTTCCATAATTTCACCTCCATCTTTACTATTTCATCTTCAAAGTCAATAAAACATATAGAGTTTGAAAACACAACAGGATAATTATAAGATGCAAAACCAAACTCTTTAATAAGAGTAGAGTTTATATAAGAAAATCTAACATATAAATGATCTTTAACTCCAAGTTTATCAATAAAATCAAAATACACATCATCATTTAAAAATTCAACTTTTGACATGTTAAGTCCTGAATTATCATCATTTAAAAAACCTATCATTGAAACATTTTCAAAATTATTTTCCCAGTCATATTTATCACCTGATGTATACGAAAACATAAAACAAATATCATCGGATTGACTCTTAAGATTTAAGAATTCAATTTCATAATTATATGTGTTTTTAAAAGATTCAACCCTATATACTACAAATGTAAAAAACAAAATAAACATTAACACTATAAATGCAGTATCTATCTGTATATATGCCTTAACATGATTATTACTTGATTGTAACATGTATCTTTTTTTCATTTTTATTATTTCTTAATGTAATAAGATAATTACCAGGAGTAAGTTTTAATTCAGGCTCAAAAACATAATCTGAACTCATGTTAAAATACATCATCTCTTTGCCAATTATTCCAACATGACATATACTGTTAAAACAATAATCAATACCATTAAAATCCATCAATGAATAATACTTCATCATACCTTCTTGAAAATATAAAAGGCCAGTATTAAAACTAAGGCTAAAAGAAAAATCTGATGAATCAACATTTTTTATACGGCCTATATTCATGTTAATATTTTTCATATTATCCTGCATTTTCATATGATCTATTTTAAACACTTCTTCATCCACATAATCCTTAACAAAATAAAAAACTAAAGTAGAACCTGTAACTATAAGAAAAGTGAGTAATATAAATGCAATTATTTCAGATAATCCTTTTCTGTTTTTATAGAATAACATATACTAAAGATTCAAGCTTTGAAATAATAAATAAATGTAATCACTATCAAATAATGCTAATACATGTCCCATTATATATTACAATCTGATCTACTATAGGATTAAATACAAAATTATCACAAAATTTCATTCCATACATGGTAATGTTTTTTTCAATCCTTATGTCAGCATCAGAATACACAGCAGTAAATTTTGAATCTGTTACATTAAACAAAAACCCTTCCATTAATTGTGAATTTCTATATGTAACCGATGAATTATTACATGAATGCATAAACACAACCTGTGTTCTAAAATCAAGCATTGACTTAAACATATCCTTCTCAATATCTTTTTCCATAAAAAAACTTCTATTTAAATCGTAAACATAATAAGAAAAACCTAAGACAAAAATCATCAGAATAAGAACAAAAGAAAAGGTGGCTATTGAAACCAAACCTTTCCTGTAAATCATTTTTATTGTTTATACAAGATTTTTATCTTGCAATTTTTGTTGCCTGGAAAACTCCAACGTTTGTAACAACAACAACATCGTATGCCAAACCTGAAACAAGAGCAACATCACAAGCACCTGAACCAGATAGTTCCTCAACACTGTTACCTGCAACAACTGTTGTTAAGCCAGAATCATCACACTGTGTTGCTCCATCTTTTAAAACTTTAAATGATGAAACTGTAACATTTTCTGTTCCTGCATTTTTCAAATACAAAGTACCATTAGCACTTGATTCTAATCTTTCAATTGTTAAAACTGAACCAGCGTTTGACTGCTGTTCAACCTTTGTGTTTATTCCACTCTGGTATGTAGTAAACCAACTTTGGAATCCTACAACTGCAACAACAGCAACTACTAAAAGCAGAGCTGTAGCCACTACCGGACTTATTGCTTTTTTATTTAAAACCATTTTTTAAATTCAATACGTTTTTAAACGCTTGTAATATATCAAAAAAATAAATAGATTAAATAAATTTTTTGTCTTTTAATAGTAATTAACATGTAATGTTGTGTTAATAAACAACTAAAAAATAAGAAGAAATGACTTTTAAAAACAAAATAAGAAAAAATAAGACGAAATTATATATTTTATTTCAAACCCTCAAGACGTTTTATTCTTTGTTCAATATCAATTATTTTATCAGTACTTTTTATTTCAGAAGCAACCTGTATTTTAGATATTATATCAGAAGGTTTATAATCATCATCATCCATTACAGATAAATCAGAAATCGCATTGTTTATCTTAATTTTTTCCTGTTTAGATTCAAAAGGCAAAGCTTTTCTTTCTAAATCAACTTCTTTTTTTCTTTTTTCATAAACTGTTTTTATGTCTTGCTCTATCTTTGTATTTTCTCTTTCTATATTTTTTATTCCAAAATTTAATTTATCTATCTTTGATTCAACCTGCTTACTACTATCAGCAATATTAAGACTTAAAGAATCCATGTCACTTTTAAGTTTCTGTGCAATAGATCCAAATTCTAAAAGCTTATCATCCATCTCTTTACCCATAACAGAAAACCCTGCATCAAGTTTTGATATGTGAGAATTTAGTATATGAATTTTTTCGTCTATGTCTACTTTATTAAAACTATCCATTATCTGATTTTTATACACTTTAAAATCGGCAAAACTGGCTTTGAAATCTAAAAAATCTTTACTTATCCTTGCAACAGATTCTGTAAAATCCTTATTGGCTGAAACTGACTTTGCAAAATCTTTTTTAATAGAATTTAATTCTGATGATATTTCAACAATGTATTCTGCAAAACTTCCTTTTATTTCAACCATAAGTTGTGAAAATATCTTATCCATCTGCATATCCATATTCTTCTTTTCCTGTGCTATAAGTCTTAACATCATACCTTCAACAGAATCGGCAAAATTCTTTCTCATAAGTGCTATCTCTGTTTTAAGATCCATAAGATTACTAGTCACAAGAGGTAAAAGATCATGCACAGACTCAGAAGATGAAAATAATGATTTGTTATCCAAAAAATCATAATCCATTTCAGGAAGATGATTCTCTAAGTCATCATTATATTTTTTCAATTCATTTATTATTTTTTTTTTATCAACCATTTTTCATATTAGAGCCATTTCTTTTTGGGCTTTTCCTCATCTTTAATATTAACCTTAAAATCAGGGTTTGGAATATCTTTTGAACCATCCTGTGGTACTGATAAAACATTAGATTGCAAAGGCACAACTGATGAATCTTCTATTTTTTTTAACCTTGCATTTATCTTTTCCACCTGATCATTGATTTTTGCAAAATTAGTGTCAATTTTTGAAACTAAACTATCTACCTGCAATAACATTTTATCTGTTTTTGCCTTTTCCTGATTGTGTTCCTCTTCATCTTCATTTTTATTTGCTTCTGTAAATATTTTTACAAGAAAATCAAGTTTTGAATTAATTTCAAGAAACAACCTATTTTGCTGAGTATTGCCATTCTTTCTTAAATTATCAATAAGCAACCTCTGTTTTATTTTTAACTCCTCAAACTCTCTGATCAAATCAACATCAGAACCAAGCTCCTGTTTAGATACCATATAATAAGACATAAAAATATATAATAAAAAAATTAGTAACTCCTAACAAATTAAAAACACCCACTGTTCCTTTAAAACTAAGTTTTAACTATTAAAAAAAATATGACAATAAAACAATAATTTAGAAAAATTATTTCCTGTAAATTTCAAGAAGTCTATTGTATTTTGCTGTTCTTTCCCCCCTACATGGAGCACCTATCTTAATTGATGATTGCATTGCAACACACAAATCTGATATGAATGAATCTGTTGTTTCTCCTGAACGATGTGAAACTATTACATGCCATTTTTTAGATACTGCCATATCATATGCCTTTATGCTTTCAGTAAGCGTTCCTATCTGATTTATTTTAAGAAGCAAAGAATTGCACATTTTCTTATCTATCGCTGTTTTTATCCTCTTAGGATTTGTAACAAGCAAATCATCTCCTACAATCAAAAGTTCTTTTTTTTCATCATTTAAAGGATTTTTAATATTAAGCTTTGCCTTATTTTTCATGTAATATGCAAAACCTTCAAAATCATCCTCAGCAAACGGATCTTCTATTGAAATTATTGGATATTTCTGAACAAGTTTATTATAGTAATCTGACAATTCCTTATAATCTAAAAACATATCCTGTTCAACTTCATACTTTAATGTTTCATTATTGTAAAAATCAGAAGCAGCTGCATCCATTGCAAGATATACCTGATCTTTGTAATTGCTCTTGTTTATTGCATCAACTAAAAGATCCAATGCAGACTCTGCTTTTGAAATATCAGGAGCAAAACCTCCCTCATCACCAACAGCAGTACTATTCTTTCCATATTTTTCCTCTATTAATGTTTTAAGCATCTGATATATTTCAGAAATTGCCCTGATACGCCTGTTAACATCATCAAAAACAGGAACTATCATAAATTCCTGAATTTTTAAAAGATTACCTGAATGCATTCCACCATTAATAACATTTGCAAAAAGATGTACATTGTGCATTGAAAAATCTTTTTTTCGTAAAAAATCTATCTTATTTACCAATCTATGCAAATACTCATATAATGGTAATTCATAATACAAAGCACAAGCCCTTGCAAAAGCACAACTTAATCCAAGAATAGCATTAGCTCCAAGAACTGATTTATTTTCAGTTCCATCAAGCTCTAAAAGTTTATTATCAAAACTTTCCTGAGTAAAATCAAATCCAATAAGTTCATCTCTTATTTTTAAAACATTATCAATAGCCTTGTAAACCGACTTACCACCAAAAAGCGATTTATCGCAATCACGAAGTTCTAATGCCTCATGAACTCCTGTAGATGCTCCTGATGGAACTTCAAATGAACCCAAAGAACCATCATCAAGCAACACTTTTACCTTTAATGTAGGATTTCCCCTAGAATCAAGTATAGAAAATGCATCAATATTTGTTATTCTCATAAGGATATGTATGCTTAAAATTTTTATTTAGTTTTATTACCACTACAAAAAAATATTTTTTTAGATAACAGGAAAAAGTTTTTTAAAAACTTTTTAATCATTCCTGATTGCCTATATTATTAATAGCTTTAACTATCTCTTCCTTTTTTTCTTTTGAAAACAATATATTTGTTTTATATCGTTTCTGACCATCTTCTGTAAACCAGCCTTTAGATAGTCCTATCAAAAGATTTTCACCTGTAGGAGGCTGTTTTAGGTTAACCTCTATAAAGTTATTCCCTCCAACCTCAATAGTTTCCTGCCTTAAAGTTTTCCATTCAGACATTTTCAATATACATATTTTACAATAGAAAGCCTAAGTAAACCAAAAAAGTCCATAAATCATAACAGAAAACAAAATTTTGTTACAACTTTAAGCCTTTTTTAGTTCTTAAAACTATCTTCTTAAGAAACCTTATAAAAAACATATAATTTTTTACAGATTCTCAACAAATTACCTATTGTAATACTTTATTTATCTTAACACTTTAAATATTTATCCCATAAAACTTAAAAACCTTAAGAAAAGTTAAAGGAAAAGCTTTAAAAATCAAAGATTACTCCTATAATATTATAATGGGAAGAATTAAAAGTAGATTCATTAAAAGTTCTGGAAAAAAAATCTATACAAAAGGTGAATCCGAATTTGGTGAAGATTTCAGTCAGAATAAGACAATAGTAGAAAAGTACGCAGTAATTCCTTCAAAAAAATTAAAGAATGCTGTAGTGGGATACATCACAAGACTTAAAAAAAATAGCGATAAAGAATAATTACACATATTTTTATTCAAAAAAATTTAAACTTTATTTTTAGTTAAAACAATATATAAAAATTGAATTTATGGATTATATGTACAACGAAAAGTAGTATCAGACATAAACATTGAAATTGTTGGAGAATAACCTAAGAACAATGCAAAAAATCCTGTATCACTAACACGATTCCAATCACCTCCTGAAGCAAAAGCATGAACTGTACCACTAGGAATAGCATTAGATGATGTTGGTTTAACTCGTCCTATTCCGTTAGTAGATGTAAGCGATGTGTTATAAGGTTTTAAGTAATCGTATGATGAATCTATCTCTGTCCATTGCATCCAATCAATAGGAGATGTTCCTAACGAACTTTCTTCATTTGTTTCAAATACATCACTATTCCATTCCCATAAATTACCTGATAAATCCCATATTAATTCATCACTACGCAATTTTAATGTTCTTCTTTGATCAATACCAGAGAGTGCAGAATTACCTGTACCTACATAACCATCATCAACATCAGAAACAGGCAAGGCATAAGAGGGACCTCTATCACTATGACCTGTATATAATTTACCTGAATAAACTTGACCACTATCCCAATTATAAGCAATATTTTCAATTTCTCTTCCAATAGTCACCCATTCAGAACGATTTATCAATTTATAACCATCTCCCAATAAAGAACATGCAAGACCAGCTTGCTCTTGACTAATATATGCTATTGGTTCATTTAAAGGGCCTGATGTTATACTCAAATCTCCACCAGCATTATCATATTGCCAAACTCCACTTGCTTCATCAAATGTTTTACTTGCAATATTTGCAAATTTTGCTTCATATTTCATAACATAAAAATCTTCTGTTCCCAAATCATCATTACCTAAAACCAATAACCACTCACCACCTTGGCTTGGGGCCAAACTATCGTTACACTCTGTATAAGTATAATCAGATGTACCATTTAGATTTCCATTATTACATGTCCTTTCCTGTGACATTACAGAACACCCTGATACACTATTGTAAGGTTTGTCATATTTATAAAAAACAGAAGAAGAACCATTCAAAATAGTTTGACCATTTAAAACACAATCATAAGAAACACTATTTACAACATTCTTTACATATATTTTCTTTTCAACCAATCCTTTATCTGTAACTATTAGCACATCAGGATTAGAAACATTAAGATTATCAATACACAAACTAATATTTATTTCAAAAAATCCTTCCTGATAAACAGTATCATTATTCAAACAATCAAATCCATTAACTTTAACATTTTTTACAGTAACATTATCACCAGAATTTTTAATATACAAACTATCTCCAACAACAGCTTCTATATTAACAGAAGAACCCTTTTGTGAGGAGTATGTTTCAACATTACTTGAAATTTTAGATGAATAATCCTCAAACCAAAATGAAAAACCAACAACTGCAACTACAGCTACAACTAACAATAAGGCTGTTGCTATAATTGGAGATATGCATTTTATATTTTTATTACCAGAATACATATTCTGAATAAAAATTTTGAATTTATAAATTTTTTTAAAAATCAACAAGTGAACAATAATATAACAAATGCACATTACACAACAACTCAAATAAAAACAAGATTTATAAATTACAACCTCACTATATATCATAATATGGACAAAAAGGAACAGTTCTCCATTCTTACAAAAAAAGATGTACTTATTTTACAAAAACTGCTTGAAGATGGAAGACAAAGCTCTGCAAGTATATCTAAAGAGATAGATCTTGGTCGTGAAATAATAAATTACCGTATAAAAAGGTTAATAAAAGAGAACCTTATAGTAAAATTCATTCCAAAAATAAACGAAGACATCCTAAATTACAAAGAATACATAATATTGTTAAAATTGAATCTTGATGATGAAATCTCAAAAGAAAAGTTCATAAAACAAAAGATAGGCAACAAATACCTCATATGGTTTATAAAATCTCAGGCAGGATGGGATCTTGTAATAAGGCTTTATGCTGAAAATATTAATGAGTTTAAAAAAAAACTTGCAGAAATATTAGATTCATGCTCAAGTGTACTTACAAAATATTACACAATAATATCATCTCAGGAAATAAACACTGATAATCAACAAAAAATACATAATGACATATTTAAGAATGATTGTGAATTCAAAAAAGATTTTACAATAATAAAAGATAATCAAAACTTTGAACTTGATGAAAAAAACAAGGAAATACTAAACATGTTAGAAGAGAATGCAAGAATACAGTATAAAGAAATCGGTGAAAAATTAAACATATCATCTGACACTGTAAAATACAGAATAGAAAAAATGAAATCATGCGGAGTAATAGAAAATTTTACGCCCGTATTAAATTACAACAAATTAGGTTTTATGCAATTTGCAGGAATAATAAAATTTTTGTATCTTAATGCAGGCGAATCAGAAGATATATCAGCATTTTTTAAACAATCAAGATCAATCATAAATGCCATTAAAAACCTAAATTCACAAGAATACTTTATAACACTTATTTTTGAGGAAAAAGAAGAAATAGAAAAATTCAAGGAAATATTAAATATTAAATATGGTAAAAAGATTGAATCAATTGAACTATTTAAGATAGACTAATTTTATTCAAAAACTTATTTTATATATGTTTTTTAGATTTTGTAAAAATTTATAAAATTAAAATGATTAATACAGATTATGAAAGAGAAAAATATCAAAACTGAAACAGAAACAGAAATTAAAGAAGCAAATACAAGTAAAGAAAAAACTGTAGAAGAACTTAAAGCTGAAATTGATTCTCTTAAAAATGATTATTTAAGGGCAAGAGCCGATTATGATAATCTTAGGAAAAGATATGAAAAAGAATCTTTTGAAATAAGGGAAAATGCTGTAAACAATTTTGTATTAGACTTACTGCCATCAATAGACAACTTTGAATTAAGCCTTAAAATGACAGACAACAACCAGATGTTCATAAAAGGTGTTGAAATGATACACCAAAATCTTATAAGAACATTAATGGAAAATCACTATTCTGAATTCATGCCAGAAATAGGTGAAGAATTTGATCCAGAAAAACATGATCCAATTTTAACAGAAAGTTCACAGGAAAATCATGGAAAAATAATAGAAGTTGTAAAAAAAGGATATAATAAGCATGATAAGATAATAAGACCTGCAAGAGTTAAAATTGGAAAATTTGAAGAAAAAGAAGAGCAGACTGAAAAATAAAGTAACACTAAAAAGATTGGCTAAATACAACTAAAGCAAAAGGTTTCTTATTATCCAATATAAACAATACTTTTACTAAATTCTCTTTAAAAATTTGTATATTAAAATGTCAAAACTCTATACTTTTTCTACAAAAATGTGCAAATCTTACTTCATCACTCGCATTAAGAGTTAGTATTTATCTATTACCTAATCTAAATAACTGCATTACTACCACAATCTCACAAATAGTTTTTCAAACGATTCCAGAATTTTTTTAAAAAGATTTACTCATTAAAAATTTTAAATCACGGATTATATGAGCAACGAAAACCTACTTCAGGACCCACATAAGAAGGAGCATAGCCCAAACACAAGGAAAAAGGACCACCATACGTACCTAAGAACGTACAACTACCTCCAGAAATAAAAGCATGTACTATTCCGCTTGGATATGCACCACCACTAGAATCAGCATAAACTTGACCAATTCCATTAGATGATGTTAAAGATGTATTGTATGGTTTTAAATGATTATAGGATGAGCTTATAGATGTCCATTCATAGTAACCACTTGAACTTTTTCCTAATGAACTTTCTGCATCATTATTATACACATCACTGTTCCATTCCCATGCATTACCTCCTAAATCCCATATTATTTCGCCATTATATAATTTTAAAGTTCTTCTTTGGTCTGATATACCACTATCACCTGTTCCAATATAACCATCATTTATATCAGTAATAGATAAAAAACCCACTGGTGCATTATCACCATGTCCCTTATACATACTTCCTGAATATATTGTACCACTATTCCAATTGTATGTATTGTTTTCTGTTTCTCGTGCTGTTGTTACCCATTCAGCACTAGTTATAAGTTTATAACCTGTACCTAAAGATGCACATACAGAAATTGCCTGAGTCTGAGTAATATATGTTATTGGTTCAGGTGTTGGATGTGATCTTATACTTAAATCACCTCCAGCAGTATCATATCGCCAACCCTTATATGTTGCATCCTGTGTTTTACTTGCTGTATCTACAAATTTTGCCTCATATTTCATGACATAAAAATCATTGTTAACACCTAAATCTGAATTAGCAAATACAAGCACCCACTCTCCAGCCTGCATTGGTGCTAAGCTATCATTACATACTGCATAACTATAATTACTTATACCATCTAATATACCATCATTACAGGTTCTTACCTGTGAAATCGCAGAGCATCCTGCTAAGTTATTGTATGGTTTATCATACAGATAAAATGTATGTGATGAACCTTCCTCAACAATAGCACTATCTAAAGAACAACTTAAACCATCTACTGGTGGCAAACTAGCACTACCTGTTTGTATAACATCCTTAACATAAACCTTTTTCTCAATCAAGCCCTTATCTGTTACAACTACAACATCAGGATTACTAACATTCAAATTTACTATACAATCCGTAATATTGATTTCTAATATTCCTTTAGAATAATTTGTTTCACTATCAAAACAACTGTAACCATTGACTTTTATGTCTTTGATAGTTAAATTATCATAGTCATTTTTAATATACAAACTATTACCAACAATTGTTTCTATTCTACTAGTTGTAATATCATTTGCTGATGAACTTTCAACTCCGCTTAAAATCTTTGTTGAATACGTTCCAAACCAACCTTGAAAACCTACAACTGCTGTAACTGCAACAACTAATAATAAAGCGGTTGCTACAACTGGTGATATACATTTTTTAGGATGAGAACTCTTTAACATAACAATTACTGAAATTTATTTATTATAAATTTTTCTATAACTTATGTATAACAAGATAATAATGATGTTGTAAGTAATTAGATTATTTTAAATAATAAATAGATTTCATAAAATATAAATATTAAACCTACATTTAATAGTCAAAAAAATCAATTTTTAAAACATTAAGTAACACTAACAACATATTAATAGCAAAATTTATTCAAGTTTTATAAACAAATTAAGAAAAAAGTTTAAAGATAAAAAAATAAAGTAACATAAAAAAGATTGGATAAAATTATTTATTAAATTTTTAAATCAATCTTTCTCAATTCTTTCAAGCTCTCTTTCTATCTGTCTTTCAATTGATTTTACATCTTTTGATGTTCTTCTTTTTTTCCTGTCAAATATCTTGTTTATGTAATCGTTAAAATCTGACTTAAAATCAAACTTTGCAACTTTCTGCTCAGTTTTCTCTTCTTTTGCATGGTTTTTATCTTCATTTGCACTTTTCTCTTTTACAGGTTCTTCTTTTTGTATGTATTCAGAAGAACTATTCCATCCACTTTGACCTTTAACTTTGTTAATATAAGCACTAAAATCTTCAAACAATCCCCTTTTAGCTACATCATCTTTATTTTTTAATGAAATTTCATCTTTCTTTTTAGATAATAAAAGATCATAATCTTCTTTATTTTTATTATCACGCCTAAATATTTTTTTATCAGTGTTCTGTTTAAACATATCAATGTTTTGCTTTTTTGCATTATTTATCTCATCTATTTTTTGCTTGTGCATTAATGTTGCCTGCATATCTTTTTCTGCACGTCTTTTTAAGAGTAATTCTTCTTTTTTCATTTCTTTTTGTCTTAAGAGTCTCTGTCTTTTAACCATCATCAGTTCTTTGCTTAACAATTCATCTTTTGGTCTTTTCACGTTCTTTGCAAGGTTCTGATCCAAAACTGATTTCTTTTTTCTTTCAAGATAAGATCTATTACTTTTTGAACGAACTTTTTTTTCAATATCAAATATATCGTATCCTATCACAAATACACGAATAAAATATGCTATTGCAATTATAATTACAATAACTAGTAACCAAAAAGCATATCTTTTATCCTCATTGGATAATTCTTTTGATACAGAATCAATTCCTGAATCATTCAGTTTATCTTTATCTGATACAATACTGCCATTGCTATCTTGTTTGTAACCTGAATATAAATTTTCATCTTCATCACTTACAATAGGCTTAAGATCTTCCTTTTGGTATATAACATTAAATGCCTTTGTAATGCTATTTCCAAAATTATCGTTTAAGACAACCTGTATTATGTTCTGACCTTCTTTTAAATTAAGAACGAATGTGTAAGCATCCTCATTTGTCTTATTTATATCATAACTGTAAACAATATTATCATTAAACTTATGAAATATTGAAAACCTAACATCTTTTTCTGTCTGAAATGAAAAATTAAAAACATTTGAAAAAACCCTATCATCAAAATCAGATAACAACATAAAATTTATATTTTTTTTAACAGGAATAAGTGTTATTTTATTTGATTTTACATTGTTTCCTGCAATATCATAAACTTTAACATAGTATGTGTATTGAGAAGGATATAATACCCTATAATCTGTATAACTTAGTTTTGAACCATGATAAACTCTCTCATCATCCCTATAAAGCATGTATTCAACATCACTCTGTTTGTCTTTTGCCTCATCCCACTCAATTGTTAAAAAGCCATCATCTGTTGCATATCCGCTTACAACTGTATTTTTTGGATCCTCTGTATCATGTACAAATGTTCTTTCAAAATACTCTCTTAAACCTGTTTTTTCACAGTAAAAACCAACATCAACTTCAAGATTTTCATTAATATCAAGTTTTAATTTAAACTCATCAGAACTCTTATCAAATTGCTCGTTTTTCTTTTTAGAATTAAGCTCACTTAAATAACAAGAATCAGCATTTGATGTAAACTTAAAATATTGGCTTGAAGAATACTTTGATGAATATGTGTTTAATATTTTTATTCCAAGATCAAGCTTTACAGAATTATAATTAAGGTCTTCATCATAAACCCTTAATATAAATTCTCCACTTGTAAAAGGAACTGTGACTGTTTTCTCAGAAACTGTTTTAAGGTTTATAACATCCTCAACCTTAAAGCTATCCTGAACAAGTTCATATTTGTAAATCTTGTTGTTATCCTGTGCCGAAAAGGTAACCTTGTAATCCTTACCATCCTTTACCACATAATAGTCTGTTATTTGTGGTGCAAACAAATCAGAAACATCAACTTCTGCACTCTTTTCTGCAAAATTTCCTGCCAAATCATAGATTACAAATTTAAAAGTATATTTTTTCTGCTCAGATGGAGTAAAGCTGTAATTATTTGTATTTATAAGTTCAGCAATAAAATTATTGTTTGAACCTGAAACCTCATACAATTTTACACTTGTAACATTTGATGTTACATCTGAATATGAATATGAAAAATCTACTTTTTTTGTTGTCAAATTAAGATTACTTTTACTTAATGTAAAAGATGGGTTCTCTATGTCAAGATACATATATTCACTTTTGCCTGCAACATTAATCTGAAACCTTGTAGATGTTGTTATCGTATCATTATTTTCCTCAATCATATCAGAAATGTTAAAAAATGAACAAAACTTTAAAGAACATGAAGAAAAATTATACACAGCCTGTTTGTAGGTACTATAAATCTTATAATTTATTGTAAGATTTGAATAATTAGCATCACTTCTTACGATCACATTATCATTACCTAAAGTAAAATAAATTTTAGGATTATAATTTTGATCCAAAATTTCAAAGGCATTTATATTGTTTAAAAAAAATGCCAAAAAAAACAGAGCAACAAGAAATATTTTTTTCATAAGAATTTATTTTTTCTTTGCTTTATAAATATTTTTTATTATTAAATCAAAAAAATCAGAACAACTATATTTTTAAACTAAAAAAAACGGATAAAATGATGATTACATCATCTTTAAGATAAGCTTTGAAATATCATCAGATCTATTTCCCAAAACTCCACCTTTTGCATAAGGCATCTTGATTCCTGCCCTTTCAAAACCACCAACAGGAGGCATTAATCTGAAAAATGGCTTAATGCCTTTCTCTTCAAAATTAATAAGCTTAAGATTACCTGCAAAATATTCTTTTGCAATAAATGCTGTATCAATTTTTGTTTCTGAATCAGCGATCTTAACTTTACCAATCATTTCTCCTCTCTTATCAAGCATCTGCTTATAGAATGCCTCATCGATAAGTCCATATGTAACATAATCCTTAACCTTGTTAAGCATACCTCTATTAACCTGATTATCATCTATTACAACACATGCATGTTTCTTCTTAAGTCTTAAAAACTCCAATGTTTTTTTTAAGTCAAATGATAAGTTAACAGTTCCTCTTATAAGGATAACGGCAATTTTTTTATTGTTCATCTTTGTCACCATCTTTGATTCCTCTTCCATCTAACACATAAGGTGTCAGTTTTATTTCCTGCAGTTGCTTTAAAGCGTTAAATCCTGCCTTTATCAGGTTTATTTTATTTTTTGTCTGACCAAATGTTTTTGACCATACATCTTTTATACCTGCAAGCTGAAGCATCTTTTTTAATTCTGACTCAACAACAAGTCCTGTACCTTTTGGTGCAGGCATAAGTCTTACTGTAACAGATCCTTCACTTCCTTCTACTGCAAATGGAATTGAGTGTGCACTACCGCAAAAGCAACCCCAGTCTCCACAACCTCTTCTTATCATTATAAGATTCTTCTTTGCCTTTTTGTATGCTTTTTCTCGTGCAGGAACTGTTTCTCTTGCCTTTCCAAAACCAAATCCCACAATTCCATTTTTATTACCTGAAAGAACAAGCATAGAAAAACTCATTCTGCTTCCATCACTTGTAATCTTTTGAGTAGCTTTTGATGTTTTTCTTCTTCCACCACCAAATTTACCCTTTGCCTGTCCAACATTAACCATCTCAAGTGCTAAATCAGGAACCAGCATCTCTGTTATCTGTTCTTCAAGTATTTTACTGCCTGAAAGCATAACATCACGCATATTAGTATATTTACCAACTAAAACATCTCTACCTAAAGATGTTTTTGGAACCCATTCAACTTTTTCTTCAACATGCTGGTTTCTGTCTTCTCTTGGTTTATGCTCACGTTTAAAACCATCTCTTCTCTGACCAGTTCTTGGTTTTGAATTGTTATTATTGTTAAAAGCCATTTTATGCAACCACCTTGCCTATTTCTTTTTTTACATCTTCAATAGCTACTGCAATCTTTTTTGTAAGATGTTCTCCTTTAAGTCTTGATTCAGATGGGAAAACCACATCATCAACCAAAACATTAACTCCTGCATCCTTTACACCTTTAACTGTTGCAAATAACCTATTTCCATACAAAACTCTCTGAAGTCCAAAATCAACTATGCACTCTCCTTTAAATTTTGTTTTAAGCAATCTTTTTCCTGCAAGATAACCTGTAAGGTATGCTGAAACAATATTTCCTGTATGTCCATCATATTTGTATTTTTTTAAGCTGTCTGATTTTACACTTGTAACAATCTTATCTCCTTCTGGTGCATAATCTACAAACTGAACAAGCATGTTATTGTTTGACTTTCTTATAACAACCCTCATCATCTGGCTTTTTAGCAATTTCAACCTTAACTGATAATCTGTTTGTCCTCTTATCCTTCTGTTGAATCTAAAAACCCTGTTTTTATTTCTATTCTTTACCATCTTCGTTTTTTATAAGCAGATTATTCTGTTCTATGTAAAGCTTTAAGTGTCTCTTGTTTCTGAAAAAGTTACCCTTAATTTTAAGATACAAGCTCCTGTATGTCTTAGAATCCATCTTGCCTGATTCTTTGTACTGTTTAAGCAATGCTCTTAATGCTCTTATTTTTATCATCCATTGATCCTTTTCAGGAAATCTTGCATTAGCAGTTCCCTTTCTTGAACCTTGTCCCTGTCTTCTTCCTTTCTTTTTTTGCACAGCTATTTTATTTGCTCTTGTTTTTGATATTCCCTTTTTTGGAAGTTTCTTTATAACTTTTTCCTCAAGCAAAGCTCTAGCATCTTCTCTTGAAAGCATCTCCTTAAGACTCTTTTTAGAATCTGCAGTAACAGCATCAAATTTTATCCTTTTTTTGGAAACACCCAATGCTCTTGCAGCAAGATTTTTTTGTTTTCCTAAGTTCATTCTTCATCCTCCTTTTCTGCATCTTTTGCATCAGAAACTTTTTCAGCCTTCTTCTTGCTTGATTCAGCCTTCTTATTCTTTTTATCTAAAGATTCAGCTTTTTTTTCTGATTTTACCTTTGTTATTTCATTTATCTTCTTTTCAACATCAGAAACATTAACAATTTTTATCTTGTTCTCTTTTGCATGCTTTAGCATTTCAAGTCTTTTTCTGTTTCCAACTGTTCTTGAGATAACAACTGTTTCTGTTTTTGCATCAATCCTTAAAAGATCCTGCATATTACATACAACAACCTCTTTAAATCCTAATTTGTTAAAACCTCTTACAAGCTTTGGAGATCCATAACCAACAGATGGCATAGCCCTATGTCCTCTTCTGTGAAGTCTCATCTTAGCCTGATGTCCTTTTGGCCTCTTCCATGATTTTGACCTGGCAAATTTTGCATACTGGTTTATCTGTTGTCTTCTAAAGTTTGGTTTTCTTTTCTTGACATCTGATCTATGTTTTAATAATTTCTCTACCATTTTTATGCTGAATATACCCTATGTGGTTTTTTTATGATATATATACCATCCTGTACAACCCTTCTATCAAGATTTGTAACACGACATAACTGCTCAATACTTGCAGCAGCCTGTCCTACTGTTTCTTTGTTTATTCCGCTAACCTTAATTTCCTTTCCATCAAGCTCAATCTTTACATCTTTTGGAATTTTTACTACTCTTGGAACTTTTTCACCCAAAAGGTTTTTTACCAAAAATTCATCGCCCTTCATTTCAACTGTAATAGGAAACTTTGCAAAAACAACTCTTAAGTCATATTCAAAGCCTTCTGTTACTCCTTTTACAAGATTTTTTATGTGAGCATAAAATGTAAATATCATCTTTTTTTCACGTCTTCCCAAATCATCAGTTCCAACTATTATGTCAGAATCTTTAACCTGTACGCTAATCTTAGGATATTTAAGCATCTTTGAAACTTCACCTTTAGGACCTGCAACTTTTAATATTTTTCCATCAAGTTCTGCCTTAACACCATCTGTTAATGGAACATTTAAATGAAAGCTTTTAGGCTCCTTCTTTTTTATTTCTACCTTAGCCATTTTTCATTAATAACAATATGCAACCAAGAATCCTCCAAGGTTTTGTTCTTTTGCCTGTTTCTGAGTAAGTAATCCTTTATTTGTGGAAATTATCAGAACACCAAAGTCCTTAGCTGGCAAAAATCTCTTTTCATAAGACTCCAGCTCATCTATTCTTACAGGGTATCGTGGTTTTATAGCAAATGTTTCATTGATTGTACCTAAAAGATTAACCTTTAAAAGGCCCTGTCTTCCATCTTCAATCAATTCATAAGAACCCACATAACCATTATCCCTTAACAAATCCAAAATATTTACAAGCAATTTGCACTTTTTAAGCACAACCGTCTTATTTAATGCCTTTACAGCATTGTTTATTTTGGATAAAGCATCAGCAATTGGATCATTTAATACCATTTTAGTTCAGTTTTTTAAAGCCCAGTTTTGTGGCATTCAATCTAAAACACCTTCTACAGATATTTAAACCATATTTTGAAATATGTCCCCTTGTTGAACCGCAAAGTTCACATCTTGTGATACCAAAACCAAAACTCCTCTTCTTTGGAGCATTATGCTTCTGATACTTAGCCCATTTTGCAGGTTTATGTTCCAACTGCACTTTTGCCTTTGCATAATTTTTAGATGTCATCTTAAATCACCTCAACATTAAACTTTTCAGTCATGTATTTTATAACTTCATCTTTAGTCACTCTATGTCTTTTTGGCACTTTTTTACCCAAAAGCATTCTGTTTTTTACACGAAATCCTTTTCTTGCAAAAGTACTCATAAGTTCAAAACCCATAATTCCTATGTCAGCATCATATTTTAAACCATCAAGGTCCAAATATTCATGCACACCTATTGAAAAGTTACCATTAAAATCTATAGATTTTTCCTTAAACTTAGATCCTTTAGATGTTAATATCCATTTTAGAAAATCAAAACCTTCTTGACCTCTTAATGTAACTTTGTATCCTATAGGAAGACCAGGTCTTATCTGCCATGTTGCAAGTCTTCTTCTTGCACAATTCTTAGCAGGAGTCCTTCCATCTGTAACCATTTTAAGAAGTTTTTCTGCTTTAACCATACCCAGCTTATCATTACCAACACATATATTAACAGTAACCTTTTCAAGGAAAAGTTCTTTCATTGGGTTTTCTGCCAAAGTTTTAACAACCTTACTCATTTTTCAAAAACCTCTTAACATCTGCCTTTCCCAATCCAACAACATAAGCATAATCTTTTGCTGTAGAATTAGCTGTACCATCTGCTGATTCAACTGATATAACATCTCTTGTGATTCCATTATATGCATTAAATCCCTTAATTTCTGCTATCTGTCCCTTAAGCTTACCATCATAAAAGAACGCAAAAGATCCTTCCTTTAATGGCAAAACCTTTTCAATCTTATTTTTCTTAAAGTCAAGCACAACAGTATCATTAACTTTTGCAGAATCAAAAACCTTTTTATCAACAAGCCTATTGTATCCGTTCATAAAATTAAGCTGGAATGATTCAGTGCCTCTTATCTGTTTTCCACTTATTCTTAAGTAAAGTAAATCATCAGAACATTTGACAAGTTCAAACTTTCCAAGCTGATTTATGGTTACTAAAAACTTTTCATTGCTTGCAGTTATTTCAAACACATCAAAGATTCCAACAGGATGATTTATATCAGAAACCTTCTTGCCATTAACAAGAACACCTTTCTCATACACTATGTATTTTGCTTCCTTAGCTGTACTTGTATATTTTAATATATCTCTTAAAACCACAACAACAGGAACAACATACTTTAATGAATAAGAACCAGGATTAGGTTTTGCAACAAAAGTAATATTCTTTCTTTTCACAGGCCATCCAAAAGGGGCTTTGCTTCTTTTTAAATGCTGATTATTTCCCATTTTTAGTTCCTCTTAACCTTATCTATCTTTTCAACTCTTTTTGCATCAGACAGGCTCAATTTTGTAATCATAAGATTTGATGCATGTATAGGATAAAGCGACTTTGTACCATCTGCTCTTAAAACTCCTGCATCCTCAACATAAACTCTCATTCTTGAAATTGAAACTTTACTGACCTTTCCACTCTTGCCCTTACTGTCTCCTCTTAAGATTTTTACAGTATCTCCTTTTCTTAGCCTTAGGTTTCTTACACCATATTGCTTTGAAAGTTCATCAGACAAGTGAGCAGACAACATATTCCTCTTTATGTGCAAAGGAGCGTTATGAACATACTTTCTTTGCTTTCTTCTTTGGGAAGATGATTTCCAAAACTTTGACCACTTCTTTTCCATTTTACATAATCACGCTAGCAATTCTTGCAACAGCTGGAAATCTTTCTCCAACCTCTTTTGCTATAACGCCCTTTATTATTGTACCTTTAGGATTACCTTTATCATCCTTTAAAACCACAACTCCGTTAGACTGGAATTTTATTGTAGTTCCATCAGGTCTTCTGTATTCCTGTTTTTGTTTTACAACAACACACTTTACAAGTTCATGCTTCATTTCAGGTTTTCCCTTAAGAACATGAGCAGTAACAAGATCACCAACACCTGCATTCTCAAGTTGTCTTTTTACTGTCTTGTATCCTTTAACACCTATAATTCTTACAGATTTTGCACCTGAATTATCAACACATTCAACTTCAGCACCAATTGGCAAGCCTCTTGAATTGTTTCTTCTAATTGCTTTCATTTTCAATCACCTTAAGTATCACAAAATGCTTAGTCTTTGACAAAGGCCTAGTTTCTGCAATAAGAACCTTATCTCCTACTTTTGCATTTATACATGCAGGGCTATGTGCAGCAACCTTTGAACGAGATTTATAGTATCTAGAATATTTTGGATCCTTAACTATATTGTCCCACTGAACGATAGCTGTCTTATCCATTGATGTAGAAACCACTATTCCTTCAAACATGCTACCTCTAACAGAAACCTGTCCATGATAAGGACATTTATTATCATCACAGGACTGTTCCGGTTTCCATTCAACATTGTAACCAACACTAGTTTTCATTTTTTAATATAAAATTTGGAGAAATATCTTTATTTCCCGCTCTTTTACTTTAGTTTTTGTTAGTAAAAGTAATAAAACTAATTATTATGTGTTTTTAAATGTTTTGTGTGGTATGTTTATGGATTTGATTTTGTTTTGTTACTTGAAAGTAACATTTATAAATATAAATATGTTTGCTTTGATATGATTAACAAAAATTATTTACTTTTATCCGTAAGAATAATGGTATTTTCCTGTTTATTTTTGAGTTTATTTAATTTTTTATATGATATAAGTTCTGTTTGGATTTCATTTTTAACAGTTTTAATCGCTATTTTAATACTTACATGTTTTATATGGTTTAGGGATTTAAAATTTCTTATTGGATATCTTTGTTTACTTTTCTTGCCATTTTTGTATTTGATAGTTATTAATTTTAATTACATATTTATAATACTATTATCAGTTGTGTTAGGAGTATTATTAATGAACATAATAAAGCCTGAACTTAGGATTTGGGTATGGTTTTACTCACTTATAGGAATATTGTTATTTTTACATGTAATCTGGTGGAATTACTTGCCTTTTGGGTATAGTGAAGAGTTAGTATTAGATGTTGGTTCTAGTAACGATTTAAACGGTAAGATCTATTTAGTTGAAAGTGAAGGATTAGGCCCAAGAATATGTATAGAAAAGGATTGTTATAGAGAGATTAATGGGTCGGTGGAGGTTAGGTTTGATCCAAAGATTGTAATTGATAATAATACATATATGGAAATTGAAATTGATGGTGAATTTGAAGAGGATGTTTTTATTATTATTAATGGAAACTATCAACCCATTTATTTAAAAAACCAAAATTTTTCTTATTCGGAAAACTTAAAAGATAGTATTTGGGATTTTTCTATAAAACCTGAATTAGAAATCGATTTTACTAAAAATTTAGAAGAACAAGGTTTTATTGTAATTAATGAAACTGAAAAATCAAAATATAAATGTAATGGTTTTTCTTGTTATGAAAATGATACATTAATTGAAAAAGAAATTTTAGTTATTTATGGAAATATGATTTTTGAAAATATTACAAAAGGTTTAGAATTTGACGGAATTGATGATAAAATTGAATTACTTGGAAGTTATGATAGGTTTGAGAATGAAAGTTTTATTTTAAATGTTGTAGGAGAGATTTTTGATATTAATAGAAATACATCTCAAATCGTAGGACATTTTAATTGGGAAATAATAGTTCAACAAAATAAAGTAAATTTTATGCTTGGTAGGATGGAAAATAGTTCAGGACCATTTTATACTAATTCAGTTAAGTTTGAAAACGAAAGATTTGATTTTACTTATATTTACGATAAATTTGAGAAAAAAGATGTATTTAATTCAAATGTATTAGTTTCTAGAAAAGAATTTAAAAATGAATCTATTTTTTTAAGTTATAACTCTGAAACTAATTTAGGCTTTGGTTATACTAGACATAATTATGAAAAAGGAGAGTATTTCAAGGGTAGAATTGAAAAGTTCATTATTGGTAAAATTGAAAATTTTGAATTAATAAGTCCAACTAAATTTAATATACAAGAACCTAAAATATATATATCAGGAGTTGGTAAAATTAATGATATAAAATATAGAATATTTAAAAATGATTTTTGATATAAAACCTAAAAATAGAATAATTGAACTCGGATTTTTAATATTAATTCAATTATTTATATTAAGTATTATATTTTCAGTATTTGATTTTTTTCAAATAATTAATATCTCAAAATATATTAGATTAAATTGGTTTTTTATTATGTTAGTAATATTTGGAATATACTTTGGATACTGGAAATTATATCAAAATGAAAAAGCTAAAAAAATTGTACCACATTTATTTTTAATAAGTTTGATACTATTTGCAGTGAATGATTTTTTTAATTTAAGTTATTTTAGTAATTTTAGATTTTTATTTTTTATTATTTCTATTGTATTTGGTTCATTATCTTTATTATTTAACAAAGAAGTTATTAAAGAAAATAATAAATCTAATAACAAAATAGGTATTACAATATTGATTTCAATATATCTAATTAGTAGAATTTATTCCATTTTTAATAATACATTATGGATAGATGAGGCAACTACTTATTTATCATCCTATTTTGTAAATTTAAGTTATTTCCCAATTTTTCCTTCGAAATTTTTTTATTATCAATCTTTAATAACAACATATTATTACTCTTTTTTTATGATATTTACAAAAAATATATTTTTATTAAGAAGTTCAAATTTGATTTTAGGAACTATAACAATTATTATGATATTAACTAAATTCCCCTTAATCTTTGATTATAAAATTTCAATGATAATTGTAATTTTATTTATTTCAAGTTCATTATTAATGTTTTATGAAACAATAATCAGATTCTATTCTTTTACAATATATACCATGATAATATATTTATACTATCTTATAAATGACAAAATCACTAAAAATAAAAAAAGCATTATTTTAAGTATAGTTGTAATTTTAGGAATTTTAATTAATAGATTCTTTTTATTTTTGTTAATATTCAATTTTATATATTTATTTTTTTTATATTTTAAAAAAAATATCATTTGTAAAGAATTTCTTTTTTCTCTAATAATAACGTTATTATTTTTTAATTTTTTATTCAATTTTCAAACACCAATATATGCCAATTATTCAATGTGGTATTATTTTGATTTTATGATTAATAATTTAAGTATAATATTCATATTTAATATATTATTGGCTCCGTTCGGAGTTAAGTAATATTTAACAAATATTTCTTAATTAATGAATTTTTCAATAGCAGCTTAGTATTTTCTTATTGAAAATATTGAGCCAAAAAGAAATAATTCTTTTTAAATTGTATAA
>Ga0334888_1000533_pt1 | contig 60025 bp, 48 predicted proteins | sample GraSluR1_MG_FD_207227 | JGI IMG/M metagenome (GOLD analysis project Ga0334888, IMG submission 207227) | Sludge microbial communities from methane-producing bioreactor in Wageningen University, Netherlands - Granular Sludge_3_08-R1 | ecosystem: Engineered > Bioreactor > Anaerobic > Unclassified ...
GATTTCCGGCGTCGCCGCGTCCATGCTTTGGATCTGGATCTTTCACCCGGACTTCGGCATTCTCAACGCCGGATTGGCCTTGATCGGGATCAGGGGGCCGGCGTGGTTGTGGGACCAGACCTGGGCCTTGCCGTCCATCGTTCTCATGAGCCTGTGGGGCGTAGGCTCCAGCATGCTCATCAACCTGGGCGGCCTTCAGAGCATCCCCACCGCCCTGTACGAGGCGGCGGAGATCGACGGCGCGCCCGCTTGGCGGCGCTTCTTCAGCATCACGCTGCCCATGCTCACGCCTGTCATCTTCTATAACCTCGTCACCGGCATCATCGGCGCGTTGCAGATCTTCACCCAGGGCTACATCATGACGCAGGGCGGGCCGAACAACGCCACCCTGTTCTATGTGCTCTACCTCTATCGCAACGGCTTTGAATGGTTCCGCCTCGGTCTGGCTTCGGCCATGGCCTGGCTGCTCTTCCTGATCCTCATCTTGCTGACGGCGTTTATCTTCAAATCCTCGCCCATGTGGGTCTATTACGAAGCCGGAGATGCCTAGCCGTGGTTCTCACCCAGAGCGCCCGTCGCCGCTTTCAAACCGCGCTTAGCTACGTGCTGCTCCTGTCCGGAGCGGCGCTCATCATGATTCCGCTGGTGTGGATGGTTTCCACTTCGCTCAAGGAGCCGAGCGCAGTCTATACGTTTCCGCCGAAAATCATCCCCGACCCGGTGCGATGGAGCAATTTCCCGGAATCGCTCACCATCGCTCCGTTTGGCCGCTTCTACGTCAACACGGCCATCGTCACCCTAGCCAATATCGTCGGTCACCTGTTTTCTTGCTCGCTCGTGGCCTTTGCCTTTGCCAGGCTGCGCGCCCCCGGCAAGAACCTGCTCTTCATGCTCGTGCTCAGCACGGTCATGATCCCGTTCTACGTGCGCATGATCCCCCTCTTCATCCTATACCGCACATTCGGCTGGCTGGATACGCTGTTGCCCCTCATCGTTCCCGCCTTTTTTGCCGGCAACGCCTTCTATATCTTTCTCCTGCGCCAGTTCTTCCTCACCATCAACCGCGAACTGGAAGATGCGGCGCGCATCGACGGCTGCTCTACATTCGGGGTGTACTGGCGCATCATTCTGCCCCTGTCCCAGCCGGCTCTGGCCATGATTGCGGTCTTCGACTTCGTCTTCAACTGGAACGACTTCCTCGGCCCGCTGATCTTTCTCAACTCGGTGCGCAACCGCACCGTGGCCGTGGGGCTCGCCTACTTCCAGGGCTCACTCGAAACCGCCCCCATGATGCATTTGCTCATGGCGGCGGCGCTGATCAGCATCATCCCCGTGCTGGTGCTCTTCTTCTTCACCCAACGCTATTTCATTCAAGGTATTGTCTTTACAGGTATGAAGGGATAGGTCACATGTCAAGCGCATCTGCAACGCCGGACGCCGGCTGGCGCGTCGCCGGCCTGATCGATACTCGCTCCTCGCCCCAAGCGCGCCACGCCTACATCCCAGCCCGCGCCGTTCGTCTCGAACCGGGCTATTGGCGCAGCTACATGGATCTGAACCACGCCACGATCCTGCCATCGCTGCTGCAAAAGCTGGCTGACGCCGGCCGGCTCGACAACTTCCGCATCGCCGCCGGGCAGCTTGACGGCGAGATGAGGGGGCGCGACGCGCGCGATTCGGACGTGCACAAATGGCTCGAAGGCGCGTGTTACGTCCTGCAGACCCATCCCGATTCGCCTCTCGCAACCTCCGTGCAGGAGATCGCAGACCTGATCGCCGCCGCCCAAGACGCCGACGGCTACGTCAATACGGCCTTCGTGGGCGACCGCAAAGCCCTTCGCCATACCAATCTGCGCCACGGTCACGAACTCTACGTCGCCGGCCATTTTTTCATGGCCGCCGTGGCCCATCATCGCGCTACCGGCTCGACGCAACTGCTCGACGTGGCGACTCGCCAGGCCGACTATCTGTGCAAGACCTTTCACCCCAAGGGCGTCAACTCCACCAGCGGGCATCCGGGCGTAGAAATGGCCCTGGTCGAGCTGTACCGCGCCACGGGCAACGCCCGCTACCTGGACCTGGTTCGCTTCCTGATCGACCGCCGCGGCTCGGCTTTTCCGGAAGCTGACCTGCGCCAACGGCAGTCGCTGGTCGACGCGCAGCCCCTGCGCGAGATGAAGGAATTGACCGGTACGCACGCCGTTCGCTCCCTCTATCTCCTGAGCGGGGCGACCGACCTCTATCTGGAGAACGGCGACGAGTCCCTGCGCCGCGCCGTGGAAACTCTCTGGGCCGACACCGTCGCCACTAAACTCTATGTCACGGGCGGTTTGGGCGCGCGCTACGAACACGAATCTTTCGGCGAATCCTACGAACTGCCCAATCTGCGCGCCTATGCCGAAACTTGCGCCGCCATCGCCAATGTCTTCTGGAATCAGCGCCTCTTTGCCATGGACCCCCGCAGCCGCTACATGGACGGGTTGGAGTGGTCGCTCTACAACGGGGCGATGCCCGGCGTCTCGCTGGACGGCATGACCTACTTCTACAGCAACCCGCTGGAGGTGCACGAACACGGCGCCGAAGAGCTTCCCTCGCGCAGCGGCGTCGACCGCGAACCCTTCTTCCAGACGACCTGTTGCCCGACGAATATGGTGCGGCTGCTTGCGTCTTTGCCGGGCTATTGCTACGGCTATGATGCGCAAGGCATCTATGTGCATCTCTATGCGGCAGGCGCGCTGGATTGGCATCTGCCGGACGGGGCCCCCGTCACCCTGGTGCAGCGCACCGACTACCCCTGGAGCGGCAAAGTCGAGATCGAGGTCCGGCTTGAGCAGCCGGCGCGCTTTACGCTGTTCCTCCGCATCCCGAGCTGGAGCCGCTCCCCGCGCGTGTCGGTGGGCGGCGAGAGCCTGGCCCAGGTGCAGAGCGGCGCCTACTACGCCGTCACCCGCGAGTGGCAGGCCGGCGATGTGCTCTCCCTCGACCTGGACGTTGCGCCCCGCTTCCTGGAGGCCGACCCGCGCCTGCGCGAGAACGCCGGCTGTTACGCCCTGGTCAGCGGCCCGCTCGTCTACTGCCTGGAGGGCGTGGACAACCCCGGCGCGTCCAACCTGGATGTGCAGTGGGATGCGAACAGCGCCGCGGCGCTGCGCCTGGAGCGGGAAGACGACCTGCTCAACGGCGTGAACGTCGTGCGCGGGCCGGGCCTGATCGCGGCGTCGCGGCGCGAACCGGGGCCGCTGTACGCGCCCGCCGGCGCCGACTGGTCGACGCCCCTGCAGCAGACGACGCTCACGGCCATCCCCTACTACGCCCGCGCCAACCGCGGCCGCACGTGGATGAAGGTCTGGACGCCGCGCACCCGCAGCTAGGGCTGTTGGCTGTTATTCGCTTTACGGGCGCTCTTGCCGCCAGGCATGGCGGCGTTCCGTCGCGGGCTCGCAGAGGCCGCGACGGCATCATCCGCGGCCTCAACCTGCCGGAGGACATCGACTCTCTCCCCATTGCCGATCTATGCAGCGCTCAACAGTTCGTTCGTGGCTGTATTTGCAGCCTCGGCAGCCACAGCCCGCGAATGGAACCCTTTCACGATCAGCCAAACCGCCAGAACCATTTCCTGCACGGCCAGGGGGATGAACAGAAAGGCGGCGTTGGCGGAGACGAGGTCCACGAGGGCGAACATGGCCAGGAACTCCGCAGCCAGGTAGGGAACCAGGGCCGCCAGTCCCCACACGGATATCCAGCGCGGAACCAGCCGTGAGCGAAACAGCACCGTGTAGAACATGAGTGCGCCCAGGCAGAAGATGATGCCTGCCAGCGCACTGTGATCCGCTGCTTTCAGCAACAAAACGCCGGAGGCTTGAAAGCCTGATGCCGCGGCGCCGGCCGGTATGGCGCGGCCCACGGCCACGAGCAGCAGCAAAGCGACCGGCATCACGAGACTGGTGAGCGCCTCGAGCGCGCCCCGGAAGACGACGTAGCCCAGCGCCAGGACCGCGCTATGTCTTTTCAAGACGGGGTACAGCACGACCGGAACCATGGCCAGCGCCAGGCTCGTCAGTATCACGCAGAGCGCAGCGGCGGTCACCTGGTTGGCATACGCCGCAGCGGCAGCCAGCGGGTCAGGGGCATCGCGCAGGGGTTGTGACAGGGCAAGGCTCAGGATGCCGGCGACGGTTCCGACGATGTACAGCACGCCGGCGACAGCGGCGTTTGTTCGGTAGGCGTTCACTTTTTGCCTTCCTTCTGAGGTCTACGCCTCATGCCCTTTCGGGAGTAAGGACGGATTGTTCCGTGTTCGCTGCGGTCCGTGGGATACGCCAGGTCCAGGCAATCCACACAATTGAGGCCGTGGCCGCGATCTCGATGATGCTGAAGAACCAGTAGTACAGCGTTGCTTGGCCCATCATCAAGCTCCCGACCTGGACGGTGGTCGTAATCATGCCGGCAGCGATGTTTGCCAGGCGATTGGCCCGGGAGGCTAAGACCCTTGACAGGAGCGCCATCGCTATGGAGATCTCCATGAGCATGCCGGCCCCCAGCAAGAACCCCTCAGTGAACTGAAGGCCGCTGACGGTTCCGGTAAGAATCTGCCTTAGCGTGCCGGCGTCCATCAAGGAGAGGACATCGCAATACAGGTAGTTGAGTACCGCGAATATCCAGATTGTCGACAGTAGAGTCTTTCTGTCCAGCGCTTCACCGTTCGTGATTGTGTTCATTCTCGTTCTCACTCCGGTCCTTTCCCTGAATGATGTGGAAGATCGTCGTTGTGCGCATCCATCTGCTCGGTCTCGATACTCTGGACCGAAAGCAAGGGGATGCCCAGGTCACGCACTTTCCTGAGCAAGCCGTGCAGCGCCGCTTGATCGGCTACCGGGCCGGTTATAAGCGTATCGCCGTTCTCTTCGAGGGTGATGGTCAGTCCCTCAAACCAGTCTGTCCACTCGCGGCCCAGATGGCCTTTGACCCTGATCTGATAGAGCATAGTTGCACCTGGCTAAGGTTGTGGTGCGAGTTCGTCTGACATGACCTTGACCCGCCGCTCTAACTCTGACGGTGTGCTGCGACAGCGAGCGCTGAGGTGTTCTGGCTGCCCCGCACGACCCTCCGCCGGGCATTACTGCTAAACAGGCGGCGGCTACGCTCCCGGCAGCCGGATGCGGACCAGGGATCACGCCGCGGCCGGGATGGGCGCGTTCGGCTGTGCGGTTCTCACGCCGATCAGCAGCAGGAACAGCACCATCCATAGCTCGAAGACCCAGATCGGGATGCTCAAGTAGCTGTCGATCGCTGCACCCAAGTCGGGGGCTAGGAACGCCGCAAGCAGCTTGGCGTGGTAGCAGACACACACGACGATGAGCGCTACGCCCAACGCCTTGGGGAACATCTTTGACTTATAGATGAGATAGCCGAGCGGAGCCAACCACAGGCCATAGAAGACCGATGTGGCGGAAAGCCCGAAGTGTTGGATTTCGAGCAACAGCAGCGCCAGCGCATTCGCCCCTCCGACGCCCAAGGCTGCCGCATAAGGACTGCTGGTGGCGACCTGCATCGCCTCGAATGCGAAGACGATGTTGAGGCAGACGATGCCCGCGCCGATGGCGACAAACACCACCATCGCACGTGCGGCGCCCTGATCGACATGCCTGAGCAGTCTGTACAGGGTGAGGGCTAGGAAGACCCAGATTGTCGCCTGGACCAGGTCGGCGACGACGGCCAAACGCACCAAAGCTGAGTTCGCGACGAGATTCTCTGCCGTGGTCGCCGCGTCGCCGGCGACAAACACCTTGCTGCTCACGCTGAAGGCGAAAGCGGCGAAGACAGCGACGAGCAGGTAGAGCACGCCGGCGATCCTCGCGGTGCGTTTATATGAACTCACGTTGCATTCTCCTCTCTTGATGTTGATTCCTTGCCGACTTACCCGATTTTTTAGGACATCTGGCCCGGCTTGCCGCGCAGCAACACGATCCCCAACCCGACGAACCAAATCATCTGGCTCAAGCCAAACAACCCGGTTAGTACGGTCAACCCTGGGACAACGGAGACGACGCCCACCGCGCCGACTAACAAGCCGAGGATATTCAGGCCCTTGGGAAGCCCGCCGGCCCGCAGCGCGGCCAGGCTGACCAGCAGCGTCAACAGGCCGCCCAGGATTTCGCCATTGCCGTTGCCCAGTCCGCTTGCCACGGACTCAATTCCCTGCCAGGCCAACGCAGCCTGGGCCGGGTCTTGGTCATACAGCGCGACGACAGGGGCAATCCCGGCATTCGAGACCATGCCGCTGGCTATCAGCGAGCCGGCCCAGATAATCCCAATCGCGGTTGCCGCCTGCATGATAGCCGGTGCGCGGGACTTCATCCGGTCGTACAACGCCAGCGACAGGACAATCAGAAAAACGCCAAAGAACACGTACATGAGCAGGTTGGTCGAGAAGATGACCATTTGTTTCTCGACCAGCAGGGCTGCCCTTTGGGCTGGGTCGGTGATATTCGGGTAATCCAGAACGACGAGAAACAAACCAATTCCAACCAGGTAGGCGACTGCCAGGTATAGCGCGGCGAATCCGCCGGATTTCTGCAAGGCTTTCATGTATATTTCCCTTTTTCAGGTCAATCCGAATGGCTTGCTTTGAACGAGACTGCTTTACGCAAAAGGAGTATCGGGCCTGCACGGCGTACCCGTATAGACACTATGGTGTTGATTGGCGGTGTTGTTTTTTTGTTGTGGAGGGGAGAATACTGAGGGGATCTCGGTGTACCTACAACAGGCCCAGCTCGCGAGCGCGTGCTATCGCTTCGGTGCGGCTTTGAACCAGTAATTTGTCAAAGATTCTGCGGTTGTGTCCTTTAACCGTGTCAAGGGCGAGGAAAAGGCGTTGACCGATCTCGCGGTTTGAGAGTCCCTGGGCAATGAGTTGCAGTATCTGTAACTCGCGTTGGCTCAATGGCTCGATTAGGGGCTGCTCAGGTGAGACATGGGGCGGATCCGATTTGCCTTGACGGTTCCGTTTTTCCGCCTCAAATACAGCCAGCAACTTTCTGATATAGTCCGGCATAACCCCATCAGAAGCTGCCTTGAGCAATAGCTGAGCCATTGGGGCGCCTTCGTCAACGAAGAGTCTGATGTAGCCGCCCGGCTCGGCCAGCGCCAGCGCTTCGCCCAATATCTGCTTCGCCGTATTATCATCACCCGCCAAGTGTTGGGCGACTGCCTGTAGAGCCATCGTCCTGAGCCGCTCATCCGCCCAACCTCTGGCTTCCATTTGGCGCCGTAGTGGTTCCAGCACTGCCAGCGCGGCGGGCGGGTCGTTCCGGGCGATGAGTACGCGCGCCTGGCTGAGCGGGAGTTCATAGCGTCGGGCCAGTTGCGCCGCTGCGCCCGCCTGGCCCTGTCGAATCAAGACCAATACCTGCATGGCCGCGATTTCCGGCAGTCGCCGCGTGAAGTTCCGCCGTCGCGCAGAATGTTCAGTCTCCGCCAGTTGCGCCGCCGCGCCATCCGGATCGCCTCGGGCCAGCTTCAAGCGGGCCAGGAACGCCTCGCTGAGAATGGAACGGTCAACCATTAGGTCGAATTGTCGCGTCAGTTGCAGGCTTACCCCGCCGTGCCGTTCTGCGGCCTCCAGGTCGTTCCATTCGTAGCAGATGCGCGCCAAGCCAAGGTGCACGCCGCCGACGTTCGGGTGGGGATGTTCGCCAGACAGTTCCAGGACGCGGCGGTAGGTCGTCGCCGCCTGGTGAAGCTGGTTGTCCAGCTCCTGCAGACTGCCCAGCATGGAGGCAGCCAGGATTCTGGAGAATACGCTTCCATTTCTCTCGCTGAAGGCTGCTGCCGCCTCGCAAGCCCGGGCGGCGCCGGCGCGGTCTCCTTGAAGGAGACAGGCGGACGCCAACGCCCAGTTCGCCGTAAAGAGGAAAGTCAGGTTGCCGGGGGGGAGGTATTCCTGGGCGCGGCGCGCCTGTGTGTGCGCTGTCTGCGGGTCATAGCGGGTGATCGCCAGCGTGGCCCGCGCGCAGGCAATTTGCCCGATCAGGTTGCGGGTTCCGGAATCCTGTTTGACGTTCTGTAGACTCTTCTCAGCCGCCAGCAGCTTTTCTTCCACGCCGGTGGTCCGGCCGGCCATCAGCGCCAAGGTAGCCGACCTGACTCGCAACAATGGTCTGGCGTCCAGCGCCGACGGCGGCAACGCGTCCAGCCAATCCAGGATGGCCGTGGCCACACTGTGATAATGGAGGCCCATGCCCCTGGCTTCAATCAGGCGCTCGGCGCGCTCGACATCATTGGCGGCAGCTGCATGGTGAAATGCCTCTAGCATGAGGTTATTGTTTTCATACCATTCGCTGGCGCGGATGTGCAGGCCGGCGATTTCTCCAGGTGTGAGACGCTGCCCCAGTCGCTGGCGCAATAGACTGCCAAAGAGATGATGATAGCGGTACCAACGCCGTTCGTTATCCAGGGGAACGGTGAACAGGTTGGCGCGTTCGAGATATTCCAGGGTCTTTTGCCCTGCAGGTTCTTGACCGGAAGCGGAAGGGGGATGCAGAACAGCCTCGCATAACGGGCCGCACATGCGGTCGAGGATGGAGGTGCGCAGCAAGAATGTCTGGATGCTCTCCGTCTGCTGGTCCAACACCTCTTGCAGTAGATAGTCCAGCACGAAGCGATGGCCGCCGCTGAATGCGTCGATAAAGCGCGCCCTGTCGCCGTAATCCTGCGTGGGCGACGCCCCTTGCAGGGCGAGCGCGGCCAGTTGCAAGCCCGCAATCCAGCCTTCGGTGCGGTCTTCTAGTGCAGCGATCTCTTGGGCCGAGAGGTTGAGGCCCATCACCTGGTTGAGGAACTCAGCCGCCTCACCTGGCGTGAAGCGCAGGTCGGCTGCGCGCAACTCGGCCAACTGGCCCCGCCCGCGCAGCCGGGCCAGGGGGAGCTGCGGGTCCTCGCGCGTGGCGATGACGACGTGCATCTGTGGCGGGAGGCGCTCGACCAGGAAAGCGACGGCCTGGTCCACCTGCATCGAATCGACGAGGTGGTAATCATCCAGAACAAGGACGAAATCGACCGGGATCGCGGCGATCTCATTCAGCAGCGCGGTCAGAATCGCCTCAATGGGCGGCGGCTGCGGCGCCTGGAGCGAAACGAGGGCGCCCGCCCCAAAGTCCGCGACAATCGTCTGTAAGGCCGCGATGAAGTACGCCAGGAATCGCGCCGGGTTGCCGTCAGCCTTCTCCAGCGACAACCACGCGACGCGCACTCTCGGCTCGCTCTTGTCGAGACCGGCCACCCATTCGCCGGCGAGCGTGGTCTTGCCCGAACCAGCCGGCGCAGAGATAAGGGTCAGCTTGCGCGCGAAGACGTGATCCTGGCGAAGGTCCTCACTCAGCCGTTCCAGCAGTCGGAGACGAGCGACCGCTCTGGGCCGGAGCTTGGGGATGTACAGTTTGGTGGCCAGAATTGGCGCGGACATAGTTCAATCATACAACGTAGACGCTAATTCCGGGTTCATGCCGATAGTTGGGCAAAGTAGTTGTCCATGTCTGACACAATGATCGGCTTTTTGTCTTTGAATACCCGGAATTAGGTAATTGTCTGCCCCCGTTTGTCTTCCCTTTGGTGTTGTTGCTGCACACCGGTGGTGGTCTGGCCAGTAGCGATGCGGCTACACTGTACCAGATCTGACCATCTAATGATGTTGGTCGTGCTCTTCGACTTCGCTCCCCTCAGCGTCGTCCGTGTGTTCGCCTGTGTCATCTTCGTGAACCGGAATAGGTAAAGTGATTTCTGACGAAGGCGATGCAATAGCTACTACAGACGAGAAACTGACGCCATTCGGAGATGCTCCGGTCGGCACCGTGACCACGACTTGGCGAACCGCAAGATCCACCACGGCCAGGTTGTCACCATACAGGTTGGTCACGTAGGCGTAACGGCTACTCGGCTCCACGACAACGCCGTGCGCACCCTGTCCAGTTTCGACTGTTGCCACCTCAGATAACGTGACAGCATCGATGATAGATAGTGTGGTCCCAGGCGCTTCCTCCGTACCCTGGTTAGCGACTAAAATGGCGCTTGCGTCAGGAGTGACATAGATCTGCACCGGGCCGCCGCCTACAGCCACTTTGCTCGCCACACTTTTCGTCTCTAGATCCACGACGGCGATGGCATCCTCACCGTTGAGTGTGACATAGAGAGTGGTTCCATCGGGGGCAAAGGCCACTTGAGCCGGTGCGACTCCCACTTCAACAGTGGCATCCACCGTAAGCGTTGCCGTATCAATCAAGCTGACCGTGTTACTACGTAGATTCGCAACAGCCACTTGTTGTCCATCAGGGCTTGGGCGCAGGCCGTGGGGGAATTCACCTACGGGGATGGTAGCCTTGACGGTGAACGCAGCGGTGTCGAGGGCTGTAACGGTGCTGTCGCCACTGTTGCTGACATAGGCTGTCATTCCGTCAGGGCTGACCACGACATGCGCGGGAGACTTACCTACGGGCGCTATGCCCAAGAGCGCATAGCTCTGGCTGTCTACCGCCACGGCCAAAGCTTCATGACCACTCACTGCCCAAACCGTGTTGCCATCCGGCGAAACCTGGAGATTGTGGGGACCGGGGATGCCGGCTAGGGTAGCGACTACCCTGTTGGTAGCAGCGTCAATGGCAGAAAGACTGTTACCCTCTTCATTGGCGACCCAGATTGTGCCTGCCAGCGAGGTAGCGGCTCTTGTAACCTCCGTCGGCTCTCCGTACCACTCAGCCAGCCAGCTCTGCATTATCTCGATCTCCGCCGTCTGCGCAGCAATAATCGCCTCGGCCAGCGTGCGCATCTCGGCGCGCTCGCTCATCTTCAGCGCCATATCGGCCATCTCGATGGCGCCCTGGTGGTGTGAGATCATCGCCTCGATCCAGCGTTGGTCATAGGGCTTGGCCGCATCCTCCGGCACGATCATCATGCCCATGTCCATCCCCATGCCCGCGGTTGCCGCCAGATTGGGGAACCACTCGTCGCGCCATGCCTGCATCTGCTCGATCTCGGTGGTCTGGGCAGCAATGATCGCCTCGGCCAAGTCTCGCAGTTCTGCGCGCTCCGCCTGCGCCAATGCCTCCTCGGCCATGACCACCGCGCCTTGGTGATGCACGATCATGCTGTCGATGAAGCCCAGATCAAAGGGTTGGCTTGCCTGTTCATCCTGCCGACAGGCCGCGGCCATGGACTTGATTTGACCCATCATCTGATTCATGTGATCCAGCATGAATTCCCACTCGGCGCTGTTCATCATCCCAGCGCCCATCATGCCGGGCTCGTCCATCATCATGCCGGGCATGGACATCGTGCCGGTCATCACGCCGTGCCCCGCCATCATGCTCTCCATAGTCTGCATGGCCCCCATCATGCTCATCATCGACCCCATCATGCTCATCGTCGGGCCGATCATGGTGCATTCGCTTACGCTCTGACCGCCTGGCCCCATGCCAATCATTGGCATCGTAATCGTATTGGTCATCGGCACGGTACCCGACATGCCCGCCCCCATCATGCCGGGCGCCATCATACTTTGCATGCGGCTCATGGTCGACATCATCTCGCCCATCATGCCCATCATTACCGGCGCAGAAACCGTAGCACTGGCATCAACTGCTGCGTTGTCGACGCCGGCTCCTTCAGGATGGTGCGGCGAATGCTCGTCGGAAGCCGTGACGCCGGCCATATTCGTGAGTGCTGCTGCATCAGCCACAGCCGCCGTACCAGCGGTTCTCTGGGCACTCTGTGCTACATCGGGCACTGTAGGAAGCGCTGCGAAGGCGGTAGTTCCCGCCAGTGTGATCAAGGCGACTATTGCCAGCGTGAGGGTCAGCACAACCAAGAACTGCGGCTTGTGTCGGTGGTTTTGCATGTTCTGCTCCGTTTCCTAGCATGTATAGACGACATCTGGGCCTAAAGTACCCCAAATGGAATCGCAATAGCCGCTGCGGCGGAAGTACGCGCCCGGTTGGCGCGTGCCAACGTGGATACTAGCAAACGGAGCATCGTGCGTCTACGCGCCATATTGCCTATCTAGCGGAGTGCATGCGCGCGGGAAGGGAGCAAGTCAACTGCACCGTTTCGCGACCCACGTCTTAGCGATCACGCGATCCGCTATATGGCCGCCATACTTTCGACTCGATGTACCAGACCCCGGCAAGGGGTGAGATAGGCCATATGGCCTACCGACACCGGGCGACTTGGCGCATACTCTGCCGATCCACTGCTGCTATCCTATCGGTCAGGTGTGCCGAAGGCGTTGGTATTCCTACGCGCGAGTAAAGGTGAAGTAAATGCTCTACTACGGTGCCGCTCATATGCAACATGCGGGTTGCCGGGTCAAGCCATTGCACAAGCCCTTCAGCGAGCAGCAGATCGCCCAAGCCGAGACGGTCGCCTCCTTGTGCGCGGCGCGTACGCGATGCGTTTCTTCAGATCGAAGGGGTTGTCGCAGCCGCTAATCATTTTGCTTACGGGGTGGCCCGTGTTTGGTATGCGCCACAAGTGGTGCAGCCGGAGCTGCTGGGCGTACGACTGACCGAGTTGGCCGACGACGGGCGGCGCCACTACACGGCACAAGTGATCGTGTTCTCCGAAGAATCGGAGGAAGAAGACCGTGTTGAGCAATCAACGGAGAAGGATGAGTTTATGCCTGCCAGTTCAACACCTCCCGATCAAGATATCGCGCATGTAGGCGATGTAGACGATGCCCCCTTTAGCGGCCACGGAACCAGTGAGGCCCCTGCCGCAGAGCATACCGATGCGTCAGACGACGATGATGGGAACGACGACGCATCTTGGCCCCGCAAGGGTTTCACGCGCCGGGCTTTTCTGTTCAATGCCGCCACAGCGTCCGTAGCCTTCGCATGGGGCATTGGCGCAGGCTACTGAACGTGGGGGCGCACGCCCGCCGTGCAAGAGTTGCCGCTCGTGCCGACTGCTGTGCCGACGCCTGAACCGCCCCAACTGGGCCTGCCGCACAACTACACCTTGCCGGTAGCTTACGGACGGCTAGGTCCCCAACTGATTGATACCGGCGCCTCCGCCTATGATGGCTTTGCGCAGGTGTATACCGCCGCAGGTCAGCCGCTGACCGCCGAACAGCAGGTGATCTTGCTGGAGGGCAGTGACGAACCGATGATAATCGACCATGCCAATGCGTACTTTTTACTCAACCTGCTTTGGGCGCTGGGGTTGACCAACAACAACCGCCTGTTGCGCGAAGGCACGATGATCGGAGCGGGCGGCGGCCAAGTGGAACGCTTTGCCTCTGTCGGTGGTTGGAGCCTGACGGCCAAGCCCATCAACCAGATCTACTCTTCCGCGGCCTTGGTGACACTCAGCGAGGCGCAGCAGGCCGATGTCGAAAAAGCCGCCGCCGTCATCTGCCGGCCTTGCTGTAACAACCCCACCAGCTTTCCCGACTGTAACCACGGTATGGCGATGCTCGGCCTTCTGCAGCTGATGGCCGCCAGCAAAGTCGATGTGGTCAACATGCTTGAAGCGGCCAAGCTAGTCAATAGCTTTTGGTATCCGACCCAATCCAAAGACTTGGCGTTGTATTATCAGGCGCAGACCGGTCAGGGCTTCGAGGCATCCCTGCCCAGGAGGCAGTCGGGCCTGCTAACTTCTCCGGTACGGGATACAAGGGGATTCGTTCCTGGCTCGCCGCAAACAATCGGTTGGAAGTGCCCAACCAAAATGGCAGTAGTTGTGGTATCTAGCCGCAATATCGACAACAGGATGGAGCCTGCGTGACGGACTTCGCACGACCTTTGACCAGGAAGCGAGAAAGCGCCGCGCTAGCCGCCGTTGACCGGCTCGTGTGGGGGATGTATAGGTATGGGTCGGCTTGGGTGTTGGCAGGCATGTTGCTCTTGGTGACGCTGCCCTTTGCCGCGCCCCTCCTTATGGCGGCCGGATGGACCGGTCCCGGCGAGTTTCTCTACCGGTTGTATGCTCTGTTCTGCCACCAACTTCCCCAGCGCAGTTGGTTTCTCTTCGGCCCCAAGTTCACCTATACGCTGGCGGAGATCAGTCAGGCAGCTCCGGCGGCCGATGCGTGGGGCTTACGTGTCTTCTATGGCACGCCGGAGATGGGCTGGAAGGTGGCGTGGAGCGATCGGATGATCAGCTTCTATACGATGACGCCGATCTTTGGGCTATTCTACATGCTGCTGCGCCGCCTGCGCCCTATCCGGCCCCTACCGTGGCGGCTGCTCGTGCTGGCGCTGTTGCCCCTCGCGCTGGATGGCGGCGCCCATGCGCTAAACGACTTGCTCTATGGCATATCTGCCAGCGGGTTCCGGGACACAAACGCATGGCTGGCGCTGTTGACGGGCAATGCCTTTCCGGCCTTCTACAAAGGCGACCACGCCGGGACCTTCAACTGGTGGATGCGACTGTTGACGGGGCTGCTGGCCGCATGGAGCGTGGCATTCTGGTTCTTCCCCTGGCTAGATAGGGTGTTTTACGAGGAGTCGTCGCTCCGGCAGCGCACACATGGGCGCGATGAACCCGACCAACCCGCGGTCTTCTCAGCCGAAGCTCAGTAGGTTGGCGCAAGCTGTAGCTTCTTTGTTGGATAAGCGCTCTGTACACAATAGGCCAGCACAATAGGGGTGAGCGGCGCATGAGACGGCCGCTCACCCTGTTTCTGTGCCCGATTCATGTCACTTCTGTACGATTCACACCGCTAGACAACATTCAATTCCAAATCTGCGCCACAAAAGTGTAACCGGCTACGAAATGGCGTATCTATATAGTGCGAGCGCAGCATGCATGCACAGAGCAGAAATCTGAGAAACCGTTGCTCGGACAAGTCGACCGAGATGTCGTCAAGGAGAAATCATGAACAAGCATCATCACATGACCGAGAATCACCGCCAACGCTGGCCGCGGGCAACGGTATCTTGGTGCGCGACAGGCTGGCGATGGAAGAGGCCCGCGGGATCGACATGATCATCTTCGACAAGACCGGGACCCTAACCTTGGGGGAATTCGGTGTCGTCGCCAGCATCAACGCCGACGGGTGGGACGAACAGCAGACACTAGCCTTGGCTGCGGCCGTCGAGGCGATCCAGGGGCGCGGGATCAAGGCGGAAAGCGAAGGACACACCGTGCATGTAGACGGGCCGCGCCTACTGGAGCAGTTGACGGTTATGCCGCCTCAAGCGATTGCCGAATTCGAGCAGCGCCAAAGCGCCGAAGGTCGCAGCGTCGTCTATCTGCTGCGCGATGCGCGGGTCATTGCGGCCTTTGCCCTGGCTGATGTGGTGCGCCCCGAAAGCAAAGAGGCCGTGGCGCGCCTGCACGAAATGGGCGTCGAGGTCGCCATGCTCACGGGTGACAGCCTGGCCGTGGCCGAATCGGTCGGTCGTGAGTTGGGCATCGACCAGATCTTTGCCGAAGTACCGCCTGAACACAAAGACCAGAAGGTTGCCGAGTTGCTCCCGCGGTTCTACGCGATTCTGAGTAACGCCATTACAAGCGCCTATCGATGCCGACAGACCGAAGCAAAATCGGTCCAGCAACTTGGTAACGAACGGGAACTTGTAACAACGCATGAGGACGAGCATATACTGTGTGCGTGCTTCCGTGAACTCATCCCAACGCTCAAGCCCGAATATGCCGACCTGATCTACAAGCTCGATTTAGCGGGCGGCGACTCGGCACAGGGGGCCGCCCAGTTAGGCATTACCCCCAACAACCTCAAAGTGCGCCACCGCCGGGCACGCCAAGCGCTGCGGCGGCGGCTCGAAGAGAGCTGTCGGCTTTGCGCTAAACACGGCTGCCTCGACTGTACATGCACTGCCGACGCGCCATCAGCGGCATCCGTTTAGCCGGCTTCGTCTCCTCTCAAGACTGCCGCAATCAATATTCGGCATTTCACATGCGTCTAGGCGGACATCGTCTCTAGAAGACCATGTCCGCCTTTCAAATTGGCGGATGCTCGTCTCCGCGATACCTCCAACCCTTGCGCCGTCCAGATCGACCGCCGTACCGTCCCCGTAGTGACCTAGTCAAGTGACCAGGACAGACGGCAAGCGATGTTGCCTATTCGGGCCTAGCAAATCCGCTCGTTTGTACGAAGCCATCCGCCTATAGACTGTACGCATAGCATGTGCGTTCAAGGGGCTAGTTTACACATCATGTAATTGAGTGGAGATGGTGATGATGATCAAATCGCGTTGGGTTGCGTTAAGCCTTGTCATAGTGCTGCTCAGTGTCTCGTTGGCCGGTTGCAGCATTGGACAAAGCAGCCAAGGCGAAGCGAGCCATATCGTGGCGATGGCCGATGTTGACGCCATGCCCCAGCATGTGCAGAGAGCGCCGCGCGTGGTGCGCGATGCCTATCGCTTTGCTGCCGCCAACCCGGATGCCCTCAAGCAGATTCCTTGTTATTGCGGATGTGGGGGCATGGGCCACATGTCCAACTACCACTGTTTCTGGCAGGAGAGCGGACAGGCGGACACCCACGCCCTTGGATGTGGCATCTGTGTCGACATTGCCCACGACGTTCAACGTGGGCTGGCGCTCGATCGGTCGCTCGCCGCCATCCGTACCCAAGTCGACACCGACTACAGTCGCTTTGGCCCGCCCACCGATACACAACCGGTGGCTGAGTTGGCAGAGTAGAGACTGGTGAACTAGGGGGCATGAGATGATTGAGTCGCACTCAGCCAATGAATCGATAGAACCAAACGCGACCGGCGATCTAGCCCGGTGGATCGCCTACTTGATGAGTGCGCTACTGCTGGTGTGGGCCGGCTATCGGTTCGCCGAACAATGGCGGCGCATCTTTAACCTCCGTCCAGTCGAGATGCATCTGTGGGCCGACGCGCCCCAAGCGGGTGGTTGGCAAACCGACCGCCAGCGCATCCCGGCAGGACGCCCTGTCCACCTCACCGTTCACGGCGTGAGCGGCGTCCACACCTTTGCACTGGCGTACACGGATGTGCGGCACGAGCAGTTGATCCAGCCGGGCAGCGAGACGACAGTCGATTTCGTTGCCCCGGCGCCCGGTCGCTATGTGCTCTACTGCACTACCTGGTGCAGTGTCGATCACTGGCGGATGCGCACCGTCATCGACGTCTATGATCCGGACGATGCCGATACCCCGCTGACCTTTCTCCAGTCGCAGCCTCGCTACGCAGTCAACGTTGCGCCGCATGCGCTGGATATGCCCCATCCAGGTGAAGTCTGGCCCACAACGCAGCCGGATACAGCGTTGGGCGACGCTCTCTGGGCAGAGTTCGCGGCCAATCTATCGCTCCAGGATGCGCAGGCAGCCCTGGATTGGCCCAACGCTTCACCTGCCGCAGTCTATGCGTGGCTTGAGGCCGCAGGAGTGGGCGAGCCGCTGCCGGGAGATGCCGACCAGGCTCGCTGGGCGATGGTAGCCGCCCTCTGGCAGCAAGCAACCACGCCGGCGGAACTGGCCCAGGGGCAGGCGCTCTATCAGCAGAACTGTGTGGCCTGTCACGGGGAGCAAGGTCAGGGCGATGGGTTCGCCGCCGCGGCCTCGCCGGGGTATGAGCCAGACTTGACCGATCAACGCGCTGCCGCAGGCGCGTCCCCGGCGCTGACCTATGCCAAGATTGCACGCGGCGGCATGGGCACCGGCATGCCCAACTGGGGCGCCGTATTGACTGAAGATGAACTCTGGGCCTTGGCGGCCTATGTCCAGAGTTTCGTCTATCAACCGGCCCAGTCGGTGGAATGAACACCATGGACCGAACCTTCATGCGGCTCTTGCAGTGGCTTGTGTTGCTCTCCATCCTTGTCCTGCTGGCGGCTTGTACTGGCAATCCGGCGCTGACAGTGGTCCCCAGCGCAGTCGATCTAGGCGAGATTGCGGCTGACGCACCCGTCACGACCGCGGTGCGCATCCAGAATACCGGCACAGGCGAACTGCGCATCACCGGCTTAACAACCTCATGCGGCTGCACCACGGCTAAGATGGCGCACGATCGGCTGGCTGCCGGGGCCACCAGCCAATTAACCATGAGTTTTGATCCGCGGGCACACCCCGGTCTCTATGGTCCGGTGCTGCGCATGGTCTACTTGCAAAGCAATGACCCGGCGCAGACAGAAGTGAAAGTCCCAATCCATGTGACCATCATGGAACCGTAATGGCACATAGCGTGACACTGTAGGAGAGATGATCCATGCGTACCCTTGCCTCTACCGGCCTGCACCGCAAATCGAAGCGCAGTAAGTCTCGCGTCGCTGATCAGGTGATTCTGGCCCTCATCATGGGTGGAACGATCCTCGTTCTCGGCCTCATGCTCTTGAACAACCGGGCTATGAGCAGTCCGGCGACAGCGGATACACCGTCCGCGCCGGCGGTCGACACAGCGAATCTGCTCCCGTTGGCGTCGCCTGTGAATCCCATCGTCGGCGGCCATGATATGAACAATATGCCCGATTTAAGTCGGACACCACCGCGCCCGGTCACAGGCATTCCCCAGGCGAATGTCGATCTGCCGCTCCTTAGTATGGATTGGGGCACGATCCCGGCCAAACCGCCGGTTTCACAGACCTTTCCCATCCAAAACACCGGTAATAAGTCGCTCTTAATCAACAGCGTTGTGACCAGTTGTGGATGTACCGCGGCGGCGTTGAGCAGCAGCGTCATCCCGCCGGGACAGCGTGCCGACCTGAAAGTTACCTTTGACCCGGACTTCCATGCCACTGAGGGACCGGTGACGCGCTTGGTTTGGCTCAAAACGAATGACCCGGATACGCCGGTTGTCGAATTGCGCCTGGATGCCAACGTCCTTCCATAGCCCCGCGGCTCTACACAGGCAACATCGCATTGTTCCCGCTATTGTTTGGTATGATATGCAGGGATGAAAGCCTGCGGCTCACTCGGCAGCAGGCTGTTCTACCGAGGAAGGAGGAAGCGCTGAGGCCGGTTCAGGAGCATGCAGCGAGATGTCAGGCAGCGACGCACAGATGAACGAGCGAGGACAACCAATTCGCGTACTGCTCGCCGACGATCATGCCGTTGTACGGAAAGGCTTCCGCGACTTTCTGGAAGAGGATCCGGCACTGTGTGTAGTGGCAGAAGCAAGCGACGGCGCCGAGGCCTGGACGCTGATCGCCGAGCATCAGCCGGATGTCGCCGTCCTCGACATTCGCATGCCCCGCCTGAGCGGGGTCGAACTGACGCGCCGCGTTAAGGCCCAGTACCCCAACGTGCGAATCTTGGTCTTGACGGCCTATGATGATGAATCGTACGTGTTGGCGATATTGCGCGCCGGGGCCGATGGCTACATCCTCAAAACGGCGGAGAGTGGCGAACTCTTGGCAGCCGTCAAACAAGTTTACAGGGGCAAGAGTTTCCTGGATCCCAATGTTACGCCCTCGGTGATTGCCAATTTGGTCAATGTTCCTAGCAGCGAACAACTGACCGACCGCGAGATCCAAGTCGTGCAGGGTGTCGCCAAGGGCTGGACGAACCGCGAAATCGCGCGCGAGCTTTCGATCAGCGACCGCACTGTACAGGGACATCTCGCCAACGCCTTTGCCAAGCTCGATGTCGCCTCGCGCACCGAGTTGGTGACCGTGGCGCTCCAGCGCGGCCTGATCTCGCTGCCGAACCGCTAGATGCCCTTGCTCCTCTTGATACGCATGACACCGCGAATTCGCCTGCCGCGCGCGCTCACCCATCTCCCGGCCCTGAATAGTCTGCGGCTCCAATTGCTGCTGTGGATTACATTGCCTGTTGCCATCAGTTTGTTCGGCATGTCGGCCATCGAAGTCCGCGGCCATGAACAGGCCATGACACAGATGGTGCAGCAGCAGGCCGATATCATTGCTCATTCCCTCGGTCTCGCCGTCGATGCCCATATCGATCAACGGGAAGGAATCTTGCAGCGGATGGCCGGCGAAGTTTTGGCCGGAAACGAGCTTTCACTCCCGGCAGATGAAACATTCGCAGCGGGCCTTACACTCCTCAATAGCGGTGGCACATCGGCTGTGCCGTCAGCCCCGGCATGGGTCGCCCATACCGATGTTGTAGCCTTGGCGGACGAGGTGGCGACAGCCCAAGTACCCGGTCTTGCCACCATCTTCGACGGGACATCGCACACTTGGCTGTTGGTCCAGGCTGGGCCTGTGCCCACGGAGGGCGGCACTAGCGTGTTGGTGGGCGCAGAACCGGTCGATACGCTGCTCCACAACTACTTCGTGACAATGCTAGACCCAGCCATATTCGCACAGTTACAATTGATTACCTCCAGCGGTGAATTGCTCTACGCGTACACGCCAAGCTTGATTGATCCGGACACGGAATTCGATCCGACTCAGCGCCACGCGATGCCCTGGATAACCGGAAAGACTATTATCTTGCCTACAGGGTGGCAAGTTCTGGTGTATAAGGATTGGCGCGAGACGGTTGCGCCGGTGTTGACCTTTGGCAACATCTTGCTCGCGACAGCCCTTGTGACAACGCTCCTTGCGGCCCTATCGGCATACTTTGCACTTCGCAACATCGTGTGGCCGCTGCAACGGCTGGACGCAATGGCTGACCAGGTGGGCTGGGGAAACTTCGACGCTATTCGGCAGCCGGTCGGCGGCATAGCCGAAATCGAGGAGCTACGCTTGGCCTTGGCCCGTATGACGGAGCAGATCCGCCAGTACCAACAGGATCTCCAGAGCTACATCGGGGCCATGACGCTGGGGCAAGAAGATGAGCGCAGGCGGCTGGCACGCGAACTGCATGATGAAACGGTGCAGGACCTAATTGCACTCAATCAGCAGGTGGAGATGGTCGAGCGACGGTTGGAGATCGACCCTGTCGGCGCTGCGGAGCGGCTCAAGGAACTCCGACCACAAATCGCGTCTGTGATCGATGGGTTGCGCCGCCAGATCCATGCCCTGCGCCCGCTTTACCTGGAGGACCTGGGATTTGTCCCGGCAATTGAAATGCTGGTGCGACAGGTTACCCAGCGCTACAAGTTGACGTACGAGTTTACCGTCACTGGCGACCCCGTTGCCCTCCTGCCTGCGACGATCCAAATAAGCGCCTTTCGCATTGTGCAAGAGGCGCTGCAAAACGTGGTGAAACATGCTCAGGCCGACCGAGTACAAGTGCGTTTAGCCTTTTCAGACAACGATCTGACGCTGACCGTGCGTGATAACGGCCAAGGATTCGCCGCCCCCAAACATCCCTTCCGCCTGGCACAACAAGGGCATTATGGCCTGTTGGGCATGAAAGAACGGGCCGAATTAAACGGCGGCACGCTCCAAATTGATAGCCGGCCCGGCTCCGGAACCGCCATTACGGTCAGCCTACCCCGCCATGAAACCGCTATATCTTCCCCCTCCCTTACAGCCTTGCACACCTAGCCGCCCGGCTAGGTTCCGCACCAGGCCATATTGCCCACAGAACCAACGCAATGCAGCGCGGGTAGTGTGAAGTTATCCCTCTTATACTGGAACCAACCACGAGCCAATTGGCTCTGACCAAGCGGCTGCAGTACGGCGGTCACGATTGTAAGTGGTAGGTTAGTAAGTGGTAGGTTAGGAGGTATATAGTGATGATGGGTTGGGATTCCAGCTGGGGGTGGCCCATGATGTTTGGCGGCGTACTTGTATGGGGTGGCTTGCTAGTGCTGTTGGTTTGGTTGCTGCCCAGCGCCATCCGGTCCAACACACGAGATCGCAGCGATCTATCCGGCTATGAACCTCGCTCTATGGCAACGGATCAGACGCCACTGGAATTGCTCCAGTCACGTTACGCCAAAGGCGAAATCAGCCGTGACGAGTACATGCGTATGCGCCAGGATCTCGAATCCTGACGCGCGCCTAGCTTGCGTGGGGAGCTTTGCCCGTATGCATGCCGACCGGCAGCCCCGTATGCAAGGCATTCACGATTCTACATCCCTGCCGGCAGGCGCAAACGCGGCCGGTCACCGTGCGCATTGGGATCGAGCCAGGCCAGCCAGGGAAGGCGGACTGGGGCGCCTTTGGCCTCATCGACCGCCGATACCGGCGCTGCCGCATCCATGTCTTCGACTGCTTTGGCGACGCGCTCCAGCAATTGTTGCATGACAATCTCAAGACGGCCGTGCTGACGCACAGAGCCGTCGGCGTTATCCAGCAGCATCCGCGCTATCTCGCTTTGCCGACCAGTACGGTTTCCGTCCCCGCGCCTGCCAACCCAATCGCGCCCAGACCAAGGGCAAAGTCGAGATCGAGGTCCGGCTTGAGCAGCCGGCGTCGTGTCTTCTCCTCCCCAACACAACGCCGGCTGTTGGTTGCTCTCCACATACATAATTCGTCCCTACCCGCCTTCGTGCGGTTGTTCATCCCCTACCCGCGGTAAATACGCCGGCATTTCTCGCGGCAATCAAACGCGTCCAACTTTTCCGCCCTATAGAGAGCGCAGCGCCCGCTCCCGCAGAATGAGGCCGGCTAGCGAGCGGCGCGCCCGCTGGGTTTTCTGACGTCTTTGTGAAAATTGTCACATATTACCGGAAACTTTCAGAAACATCTTGACAAGAAGCGCCAAATCTGTCACAATGGCATGGAAGTCACGCATCCCTGTTATCCAAGCCATCACCCAGTCTAGTCCATCATGTCCGCGACCCTTAACGATATTGCGCAACATGCCGCGGTTTCGGTTTCGACCGTCTCACGCGTCCTCAATGACCAGGGCAACGTCAGCCTCGAAGCCCGTGCGCGCGTGCTGGAAGCGGTCAAGACGCTCGGCTATCGCAAGCGCGCCCGGCAGACAGCGGGCGACGGCGCCGTCCTGCTGCTCATCCGGCAAGAGGCCGCCCAAACCAACCAAGACGGCTCGCTGGCCATCGAGATGGAGCGGCTGCTGTTGGCAGGCATTCAGCCCGTGCTGCGGGCGCAGGGCCTGGCGCAGCGCATCGTCTATACCAAGATGGCGGCGCAGGAAGATGAGGCGCTGCTGGCCGAACAGCCGGATATCGTCGGCGTGATCATGGTAGGCGGGATCGTCAATCGAGACTATCTCGCTTTGCTGCAGACGAAAAGAATCCCCTTTGTGGTGGCCGGCGCGCATGTACGGCCGCTCCAGGCGAGCTGCGTTATGCCCGATTTTCATCAGGGCATGGTGCAACTCGTCGAGCACCTGGCGCAGCGCGGGCGGCGGCGCATCGGCTTCGTCAACGGCCCGCCCGCCACCACCACAAGCCAGGAGAAGTACTTAGGGCTGCGCCTCGGCCTTGCCCTTCACGGGCTTGATTATGAGGAGAGCCGCATCGTCAGCGGGTGCTTCAGCTTCGAGTCAGGCGATCGGTTGACCCGTAGCCTCCTCGAGCAGCACCCCGACCTCGACGCCATCGTCTACGGCGATGACCACATGGCAATCGGCGGCCTGCGCGCCTTGCGCAGCTTAGGCCGTTCCATACCCGACGACGTGGCCGTGGCGGGCTGCTACGATTACGAAATCGCCCGCTATACCGAGCCGCCCCTAACCTCCATCAGTTTTGACAAGGCGCGCATCGGCGCGCTTGCCGCGCGCCGGCTTTGCTCGCTCCTGGCAGAACCGGACGACCAAGAGTGGTTCTTGCTGCTTCCAACGGCGCTGGCTATTCGCGCCTCCACCTAGAAACAAGCGGACAACGGTTTTATTCCGCGGGCGCGCCGGATGCGGCGACCGCAAAGCTCAAACCGCAGTCATTTTGAAGCAGGCCTTCATAGCCTAAAGCCGTACCTATCCCCCGATTGTTGCCCGACCCTAACCAAAAAGGAGGCGCCTCATGCGTGATACTGCCGAGCGATTCGGATGGGCCTTGGTTGCACCTACCCTAGCTGTGATGGTGCTCATTTTGGCGCTGCCGCTCCTTTTCTCCTTGTACATCAGCTTTCACCGCTGGGACCTTAGCGTCGTGCCCAGCCGCATCGACTGGGTGGGGTTGGACAACTACCGTGAGCATCTGACTTCGGCGGAATTCTGGCGCGTGATGCGCTTCACCTTTCTCTACACCTTCTCGGTCGTGGGCGGTTCCTTCCTGATCGGGTTGGTCTTGGCGCTCCTGCTCAAGCGGGCGCCGGTGGCGCGCGGCTTCTTCACCGCCATGCTCACCCTGCCCATGATGATGACGCCCATCGTGGCCGGGCTTGTCTGGCGGCTCATGTACAACCCCACCTACGGGGCCATTAACCAGATTTTCGGGTTGGGCCAGATTTCCTGGCTGGGCGAGGTGCGCACCGCCATGATCGCGGTCATCCTGACCACGATCTGGCAGAGCACGCCCTTCATCATGATCCTGCTCTTGGCGGGGCTGCAATCGCTGCCCGAAGAGCCCTTCGAGGCGGCGCTCATCGACGGCGCCAGCCGCTGGCAATCCTTCCGCCATGTGACGCTGCCCCTGCTCATGCCCACAATCATGGTCGCCTTGCTTATCCGCACCATTTTCGAGTTTCGCGCCTTCGACGTCATCTGGATTCTGACCACGGGCGGGCCCGCCGGCGCCACCGAAACCCTGAGCCTGCTCAACTTCCGCATCAGCTTCCGTCACTTCGCCGTGGGCGAGGGCGCAGCGCTCTCTTGGCTCATGCTGATCGTCACCATCGTCCTCTCCGCCGGCTTCATCGCTTCGCTCTATCGGCGCAATCAATAGCCCGTGCCCGGCCAACCAGGAAGAAGCCCTATGCCTACCCAACCGCCAGCCCAACCTATGCCTCACGCCGCCACAGCCGCCCGCAGACGCGTCTCGCGCCGGCAGCGCCGGCGGCTGGAAGACGCCCTCACCGTCCTTGCGCTCATCGTCGCCACGGTGATCTTCTTCTTTCCCATCTATACGATCCTGAGCGTCTCGTTCAAGGCGCCCATCGACATCATGGCGACGCCCATTAAGTGGTTCTTCCGGCCCACGCTGGACAACTATCTGGCGCTGATCGGCCTGCGCCCCAGCGAGTTCCAGTTCGACTTGCCGCTGCACTTCCGCAACAGCCTCATTGTCGGCGGCGGCAGCACCCTGCTCTCCCTCATCCTGGGCACGCCGGCCGCCTACGCCTTCGCCCGTGTGCGTTTTCGCGGCCAAAACGCCTCGCTGCTCTTCCTGTTGGCCTTGCGCATGCTGCCGCCCATCACGACGGTCATCCCCCTCTTTCTGCTCATGCGCAACCTGCGCCTACTCGACACGCAGCTCGCGCTTATCTTGGCTTATACCACCTTCAACTTACCCTTCATCGTCTGGATGTTGCGCAGTTTCTTCCTAGACCTGCCGCAAGAGCTGGAGGAGGCTTCTTGGATCGATGGCGCTACCCGCTGGCAGGGATTTTCGCGCGTGATCCTGCCCTTGAGCGCGCCGGGCTTGGTCGCCTCCGCCATCTTTAGCCTTATGCTCTCCTGGAATGATTTCATCTTTGCCGTCATTCTAACCAGCCGCAAAGCGCCCACGTTGCCTATGCTTATCGCCGGCTTCACCACCGAGATGGGCGTTTCCTGGGGCATCATGATGGCGGCCGGCTCGGTCGTCGTGCTGCCCGTACTGCTCTTCACCCTCTTCGTCCAGCGCTATCTCGTCATGGGGCTGACTTCGGGGGCGGTCAAGGGCTAGACTCAACGAAAGGAGAAAGAACCATCAGCCAATCATTTGCGAGACAAGCCGCACCTGCGTATTCCCGTTCGATGCAACTCGAGTCCATAAGGAGAGATGTACTATGAAACGCGTTTTCGCCATTCGGTTGCTCCTGATCCTCGCCATCCTGAGCCTGACGGCCTGCGCGGCCCCCGCAGCGCCGCCGCCTGCTGCACAGGAAGCGCCCGCAGAAAGCGGCGCGCCGGCGGCGGGGAGCCGCGGCACGCTGCGCTTTATCGGCCCCACGGGCGGCGCCGTCAAAGCCCTGACCGAGGACCTGATCCCCATGTTCGAGGCGGAGACGGGCATCAAGGTCGAAGCGACGTATGTAGCCCACGACGCCCTGACGCAGAAGGCCATGACCGAGTTCGTTTCGGGTACGCCCACCTTCGACGTCATCCAGTTTGAAACCAGTTGGGGCGGGCGCTATTCCCCCTTCCTCGAAGACCTTGAGCCTTTCATCGAGGTGGCCGGAGACGCCTTTGCCGAGGACGACATTCTGGCTGCCGCCCGCAATATGGGCATTGCCGACGGCAAGACCGTTGGGCTGCCCTACCGCGTTATCGGCCGCATCCTTCATTACCGCACTGACATCTTCGAAGAGGTTGGCGTTGAGCCGCCCCAGACCTTCGACGAAATGCGCGAAGTCGCCCAGGCTGTTACGCTCGACACCGACGACGACGGCGAGATCGACGTCTACGGCTTCGGCTTCTTGGGCAAACAGGGCTACGGCAACGCCTATGAGTTCGGCACCTTCCTCTTCGGCAGCGGCGGCGCTTGGTGGAACCTGGATACGTGCGAGATTCTTTTCAACGACGAGACCGCGGTGCAGGCCCTCCAGTTCTACGCCGATCTGCGCAACGAATATGGCGTCATGCCGCCGGAGGTTACCACCTGGGCCTGGGATGAATGGATTGCCGGCGGACAGACCGGCCGCTACGCCATGACCATCATGCACACGCCCTATGCCGTGCCGCTCAACAACCCTGAGGCCAGCGAGACCGCCGGGCTGTGGGGTTGGGCCGACGCACCGGGCCGCGATACCCTGGACCAGGGCGCGCCGCCTGTCGGCGGCTGGCTCTTTGGCATCCCCGTGGCGGCTGAGCAGAAAGACATGGCCTGGGAGTTCATCCAGTACATGACCGGCAAGGAAGCCCAACTCAAGAGCGCATTCAACGAAAACGCCCCGACCCGCCGCAGCGTCTTTGAAGACGCCGACGTGCAAGCGATGTGGCCGTGGGCCGACGTGGCGCTGCGCTCATTGGAGCGGGGTACGCCGATGTATAACAATTCGGAAGAGCTGGAAGCCGAGAGCGCCCTCATGGTGACCGTGTCCGAGGTGTTGCTGGGCGAAAAGGCGCCGCAGCAGGCCGCGGATGAGGCCGCCGAGAAGTTGAAGGATATCTTGGCCAAATCAGGACGCTGTCCGGAATAAGCCGCTGCGCGAGGGGCGGCGAGCGCCGCCCCTCGCCTTTGCCAGAAACGAGTCTGCACATGCCCAACAACGACGGTGCAGTGGGAGGGCCGCTGCGCAGCCTTGCCCGTCTGCGCCACGTTCGCAGCCGCCGCGCTTCCAGCTATGATCGCAGCGGCGGAAACGAGGATTTCATCTGGATTCAGCCCGGCCAAAGCGCTCGCCTGCTCGATGCCGCAGGTCCGGGCTGCATCACCCACATCTGGATGACGACCGGCTGTCAAGAAGCCCATTATCTGCGCAAACTCGTCTTGCGCATGTGGTGGGACGGCGAGGCGGAGCCGAGCGTAGAAGTTCCCCTGGGCGACTTCTTCGGCATAGGCCATGCCGAAGTGCGCAATTTCGCTTCTCTGCCCCTTGCGATGTCTCCTCAAGGAGGGCGCGCCTTTACCTGCTATTTTCCCATGCCTTTTTCCGGCCGTGCGCGCATCGAATTGGCGAACGACTGTGAGCAGGCGCCGGCGCGCCTCTACTACTACATCGACTACGAAGCCTATGAGACGTTGGCGGAGGACATGGGCCGCTTTCATTGCCAATGGCGCCGGCAGAATCCCTGCGACGGCGAGTCACCCGCAGGAATGAACTTTGAAGACTACCAGTTTACAGGCGTCAACGCCGGCGGCGAGGGCAACTATGTGATCCTAGACGCCGAAGGATGGGGCCATTACGTCGGCTGCCACCTGGATATTCATAACCTGACCGAGACCCGCGGGCGCAACTGGTATGGCGAAGGCGATGACATGATCTTCGTCGACGGCGAGGCATACCCTTCCGGTCTGTACGGAACCGGCACTGAGGACTATTTCAACACGGCTTGGTGTCCGCAGGAAGCCTATCATAGTCCCTATTTCGGCATCACCTTGCCCGGCGGCCCAAACTGGTCGGGAAAAATCTCGCTCTATCGCTATCACGTCGAAGACCCCATCCATTTCCGTCGCTCGATTCGGGTCACCATCGAACACGGCCACGCCAACCGGCGCTGCGACGATTATGCCAGCACGGCCTATTGGTATCAGGCCGAGCCGCACAAGCCGTTTCCGGCTTTGCCCGCGCCCGCAGAACGGCTGCCGCACCCGGATTAGGCCCGCCCCATCACGTCAGAGGAGAGTCGATTCCCATGTCAAAACTACGAATTGGCGTCGTAGGCTGCGGCGATGTCGCACAGCACACCTATTTGCCTGGACTAGCCCGGCTGCACCGTGAAGGCGTGCTGGATTTTGTCGCAGTCGCCGACTCGGTCGAGGGACGCGCCGCCGCTTTGGCCGAAAAATACGCCGTGCCCCGCGCTTTTCTGAGCGCCGAGGCCCTTCTGCAAAGCGACGCGGACTTGGTGGTGAACCTCACCCCCATGCAGGCGCACGCCGAGATCACGCTTGCCGCCCTTGCGGCGGGCAAGCACGTCTACACCGAAAAGCCGATCGCAACGGCGCTGGACGACGCCCAGGCCATCGTCGCTGCGGCGCGCAGCGCGGGGCTGATGGTTGGCGCGGCGCCGGCGCTGTTGACCCATCCGGACATCCAGCAGACGCTGCGCTGGCTCTGGGCGGACGTAATCGGCCGCGTCTGTTTTGTCCGCGCCCGCGCCAGCAACCCCGGCCCCGACCGCATTACCGATTTCCTCACCGACCCCGCCTGGTTCCACAAAACGGGCGGCGGTCCGCTCTTCGACCTCGGCATCTACCCGCTGCACGTCATCACCGGCGCATTAGGGCCGGCGCGGTGCGTCACCGCTTTTTCGGGTATCGCCCTGCCCGAACGCACGGTCGTTTCCGGCGCGGCCAAAGGCAAGACCATCCGGGTCGAAAGCGACGACAACACGCACTTGCTGCTCGATTTCGGCGACGCCGCCTATGCCAGCATTGACGCCACATACTGCGTGCTCTCGTCGCAAGGCCCGCGCATGGAGTTCTACGGCGCCGACGGCGTGATGAACCTGGCGTCCACCGCCGACGAGCCGCCCGTGCTTATATTCCGGGCGGACGATGCGCACGGGCTGCGCGGCTGGGTCACGCCGGAGAAAGTCTACCGCGGCCGCGTTAACCCGCCGCGCCGCCCGCCTGAACCGCCTGCCTACAGCCTGGTCAACGGCGTGGCGCACATGGTCGACGCGCTGGAGGGTCGCAGCCCCCTGCTGCTCACTGCCGAACACGCCGCCCATGTCCTCGAAATCCTGCTCGCCGTGCAGCAGTCGGCCCGCGAAGGTCGCGCCGTTGAGATCAACAGCACGTTTGCGCGGCCTGCCCTAGCCGGTTGATAGCCAGCTCATCAAGACAAGGAGATCTTTCCTATGAAACTCGGCTGTGCTTGTTGGACCTTTGCGAAGGGGCGTTTTCTGCCGCCCTACGAGCCGGCGATCGAGACCATCGGCGATCTGGGGTTCGACGGCATCGAATTCATCTTGCGCCACCCCGACGACCTCGCCGACTACTGGACGGCGCAACGCATCGACGGGCTGCGCCGCCTGTGCGACGCGCGCGGGCTAACGGTCAGCCAGTTCGCGCTCTTCCAAGACGTGGTGGCGGATTTGCCTAACCTCAACCGCGACGCCCGGCAGCGCGCCCTCGGCCAGTTCGAGCAGGGCGTGAAGTTGGCTGCGGCGATGGGCAGCCCGGTGATCAACTTCGTGAGCCAATGGCCGGTGGGCATCAAAGCGCCGGCGTCGTATGTGCCGCGCTACTGGTACACCAACAACCCCGGCCTGGAGGGCTTCAGCCCCAAGCTCTCGATGCAACTGCCCGATCCCTTCGACTGGGACGCCATCTGGGATACCTATGTGGAGACGGTGCGCGCCTGTGCGGGGATCGCCGAAGCGCACGGCCTCAAGCTAGCGATCGAAGGGCACGCGCACGTCATCGTCCCCAATACCGACTCCTTCTTGCGACTGCGCGAACATGTGCAACACCCGGCGCTGGGCTATAACCTGGACACGGCCTGGCTGTTTATCCAGCGCGAGTACATCCCGTGGTCGATTGCCAAGCTGCGCGGCAAGCTGCTGCACGTGCATGCCCGCGACGGGGATGGGCTGCACGCCTACAGTCTGCCGCCCGGAGAAGGCATTCTCGATTGGGAAGGCATCTTCGACGCCCTGCGCGGCATCGGCTACGACGGTTTCGTCTCGTTTGAATTGGGCGGGCTGTCGGACGCGGAGAAGTGGGTTGGCCGGGCGCGCGCCTATTTGGCCGACTATCTCTGAGCCGGCGCTCTCCCGGCGCGGCCTATCGCCGCCAAGCAAGCGCTCGCGGGCGGGTTGGCGGCGAAAAGCGAAAAGTTTTCGGTTTTGCCGGCGAGAAGATGACGCCTGGGCACCGTGGCGTTTGGCGCCGGCGCCAGGTTCGCCCCGAACATCTCGCCGGCGCGGCGGGCGTCGCCGTCCCGGACTATAGGGACAGCCGCAGCCTGCTTCCCTTGTGCCGGGAGTCGGACAGTGCAATGTGGCGGGATCAGGGGATCTGCGAGCACAACGGGAAAGGGCTGATCCGCTCCGTGACGGACAAAGCCTAGCGCCTGCCGCCTCATCTGGGAACCGGCCCCCGGGCAAGGCATCGCACAGGGGTACGACAGCGCCCTGCCCCCTGTCCTGCCAAGCCGCCTTCTACGGGCAACCTCGTCCATAATCTGGATGGCCCCCTCGCGCCACCCGCCCTGCTTCGTCCAGAGCGCACCTATCCTAATCCGTGTATATCCGCCAAATCCGTGTTATCGCGAAGTGGCCGCAAAGCGGCATCCGCGTTCCATCCCCTCTTCACCTAATCTGTGTCATCTGCGTCCCATCCCCTCAGCACTTTCACGTTTCTTCCACGCTTTAGCCACGACGCCGCCACGCGTGCTCGCTATACTAGACAGGAAGCGCCCCATGAGGCATCCCGTAACCCCTCACCGGCAGCATGTGCAGTCTGCCGGCAGCGGAGCTGGTTCAACCTGACGGTTCTCCGTGCATGGCTCGTGTGACGAGGGGCGGGATGTCCCGTCCCCCTACCTATCGTGATTCGGGCTTGGTTGTTATTGGATCAAAAGGAGGATCCATCATGAAGCCCATGGTCAAACTCTGCACAATTGCCGCGTTGGCGCTGGCCCTGCTCATCTTGACGATGACGCCGGCCGCCGCGCAAGACAGCGAGCAGTACTTGCCGTTTATAGGAGCCAGCCCCAGCGTGGAGCGGGCGGTTGTAGAGCAACCCGTCGAGGACGCGCAGCCTGAGGCCGCGCCGGATGCCGTGCCTGCGCTCCTGCGGCACGAACCGGGCCACCGCTCCAAGGTCAACGACCTGGACGTGCGCCTGGCCGCAGGGGAGATTGACGACCCCTTGGCCGGCAATTCCACGCTGGTCGCTTGGGATAAGGTCGAGATGGTGTTGCACGGGTTGGACGGCAAGTTCATTCACAAGACCTATGACGTTGACGCCAACCTGGGCGTCCCGGTCGCCAAAGAGCGGGTGGCCGGTTTGGGTGTGAATGGCGGCGGGAATATGGATGTCGCCGCCGGTTACTTCACCGGCGAGGCCGGATGGATGGACACGGTGGCGGCGTGGGAATACCCCGCCGGCAAGATCTCGCTCTATGTCGAGTCGTACAACAGCAGCCTGCTCAAGAGCCTCGATGCCACCATCAACACCAATGATGTGGTTGCGGGCGCCAACGCCACTGCGCCAACCTATGGCGGCACAATCCGCGTCGCTGTCGGCAACTTCGACGCGGACGCCTACGACGAGTTCGTTGTGGCCTGGGAGGGCGCCGGCGCCTCGCTTAACCTGCGTGTCTGGGACACCAACGGCACGATTGCGCCGGTCGCCAAGGGCACGATCGCCGGGGAGACGCTGGGCGGCTACAAGTTCCTGGATGTCGCGACCGGCGACTTCAACGGCGACGGCAAGGACGAGATCGCGGTCGCCTGGCAGCAAGGCAGCGACGGCTACCTGGCTGTCAAGGTCTACAGCGTCGGCAGCACCGGCAACCTCGTGGCCCAAGGCAAGCTGGCCGACGCGGCTTCAGAGGGAAAAACGCCCATGCCGCCTGGAAAGATTGCCATCACGACCGGCGACTTCGAGGGCGACGCCATGGACGAAATCGCGGTGGCCTACAACGTACCCGCCGCAACCAATCTCCGTGTCTACAAGGCAAGCGCCGATCTCAAGACCCTGACCCAAGCGGGCATGGCTTCTGTGGGCTCAGGTTTGGGGCTATCCGTCCTCCGCGAGAAGGTGGGGCGCGGGCTAGATCTACAGGCCGGGGACTTCAGTGCGGACGGCATTGACGAACTGGCCCTCGTCTGTGGCGCGCCGGCCGCGTACTCCTGCAAAGTCTCGGTCTTTGCCACGGATGTCCTCACCCCGACGCTGCGCGCGACACTGCGTGACGACGCGATGGGCTGTTACGGGGGTGATCTGTCCGTAGCAGTCGGCGACTTGAACCGCGACAGCATCGACGAGATCGCCGTTGGCAATGTCTGGGGAGCTTCGGCCGTCAGCAACCGCGTTGACCTCAACCTGTTTCAGGTGACGCCCGACCTGGGCTCCGTTGTGGCGAAAGGCGCTATCACGGGCGCCGACGCCGTGGGCGGCACGGGCCACATGGCCATTGCCGCCGGCAGTTTTGACGGCAAGAATGTGCGCGTCGGGCCGCCGGTCTACAGCCATATGGACGACACACTGCAGATCCTGGCCGTCATCAACGCGCCGCCCAAGCACAAGGACACAATCGACGGCGTGGTCCATGACGTCAACGTCATCAACCGCTGCCTGCTCCCCCCCTGCACCTATGCCAAGTACGAAACGATCGAGAAGAGCAGCACCTCGATGGCGGTGACGACCAACCGCGACTGGTCCGTCTCTGCCGAGCTCAAGCTGAGCTATTCGTTCGTCAGCGCCAGCATGAGCGCCTCCTATGGCGAAAGCTTCGAGAAAACCACGAGCTCGTTCAGAAGCCAGGAGTTCGGGCAGGATGTGCAGGCCGACGAGGATGATGTCATCATCCGCATGGTGCAAAGTCTCAACATCTGGGAGTACCCCGTCTATGCCGACGGCACTAACGTGGTCCAAGGCCACATCCTCGTGATCTGGCCCGACAAGGTGGACCCGACCTGCACGAGCAACTGCGCGGCGGCCATCACCGTGCGCATCGACGGCGAGAATCCCACCTCCTACTATCAGCCCAACCACGAGCTCTTCAACGTGATGTCCTATCCGCCGGCGGCGCCCACGGACATCCGTACCACCATCAAGAGTGATAACAGGAACGATCTCGGGCCCAACGGCTACGCGTGGTGGGTGAAATGGTTGGATATCGAGACGGATGAGACCAAGAAGTCCAGCAAGCTGGATCTGGGGGCGTCCTTGGAAGTCTCAGGCTTCGGCCAAAGCCTCTCGGTTTCAGGCAGCTACAGCCAAGGCGAAACCGCCGTCAACCAGGTCAGCTTCGAGCAGAGCACGGAAATCCGTCTGACCTACCTGGGCATCGCCCAGACCTACTCCTATGGCGTGCGGCCCTTCATCTACTGGGCCAAACCCGACGGACACCTGGTGCTCGACTACCAGGTGACGCCCCTGACCGCTTCTGGGGGGATGCCCAACACCTGGTGGCAGAACACCTATAACAAGGCCGACCCCACCTTCAACCTGCCGTGGAAAGATGGCGGCATGGGCCCGGAATATACCTACCTGAGCAAGGAGATCACCTGCAATCCGCAGTATGCCGCGCCGGGCGCGGTCGTCGCCATCACCGCCAAGGTGCGCAACTACAGCCTTATGGGCGCCAACAACGTCAAGGTGCGCTTCTACCTGGGCGACCCAGACGCAGGCGGTACGCAGATCGGCCAGGTGACGATTGCCCAACTCAACCCCATGTCGTCTACTCCAGCGGCCATCCAGTTCAACACGACGGGCCACTTGCCAGGCGAGGTGTTGAAGATCTATGTCGTGGTCGACCCGGATAGGACCCTCGCCGAGGTGCACGAGGACAACAACAAGGCCTACGCCCAACTGCCGATCGTCAGCCCGCCCATGGCAGGCGAGTCAGGAAACCTATTCGTCACAGCTGGCGATATTGTGTTTGACCCGGTCACAGTCATCTCGGGGGAAAAGGTGCACATCAGCGCCACCGTCCATGCGGTCGACGCCACATACGCTTGGGTGGCAGTGGAGTTCTGGGACGGCAGCCCCAGCGCCGGCGGCCAGTCCATCGGCGGCCGTCTTATTCCCATCGTGACGGCCGGCGGTGAGGCCACGGTCGGCATCGATTGGCCGACGGCCGGCCATGTTGGGGAGAATGAACTGTGGGTGGTGCTCAGCCATGCGAAGGATCGGGACATCACCGACAACCGCGCATCCGCTAGCGTACAGGTTGAGCCCGTACACCTGTATCTGCCGCTGTTCCACGATTTCGCCTCGCAACCCCGCTGAACAAAGGGAGGGCAGGGGGCAGTGACTATGCCTGGCCCCTGCCCTCCCCGCGCCGGCGAGTGCTCGAAAAAATCCATGACGCAATCACGCAACCAGACCCCTGCCTGGCCCAGGGCGACCACAGGGGTCGCCCCTACGACGGTCACGCCGGCGCTCTTGCCGGCTGGGATGGCGGCGGGTTGGCGGCGATAGGCGAAAAGTTTTCGGTTTTGCCGGCGAGAAGAGAATGTGCGCGGATAAGGCGTCAGGCCTCACCCGTACACGTGGCGGGCGATGATGTGGTCTTGGTATTCTTCGTCCAGCTCGCAGAAGTAGCCGCTCCAGCCCCACACGCGCACGATCAGGTTTTGGCGCCGCTCCGGGTGGGCCTTGGCGTCGCGCAGCGTGTCCACGTTGAGGCTGTTGATCTGCAACTGCTGGCCGCCCAACTGCGCGAACAGGCGCACCAGCATCGCCGTCTTGCGCAGCGCCTCGTCGTTGCGGAACACCGTATCCGCCAACTCCAGCGTGATCGGCCCGCCGTTGCAGATGCGCCGGTAGTCCAGCTTGGCGAAGGACTGCAACACGCTGATCGGCCCGCGCACCGTGGCGTTGGGCGACGGCGCCAAGTTCGCCCCGAACATCTCGCCGTCGCGGCGACCCTCCGCCGTCGCACCGACCAGCGGCTCGCGCATGCCCTCGTGCCCCAGCGCCAGCCAGACATAGTACATCGCCGACCCCGTCCCCGGGCGCAGGATGCCGCCGCGCGGCGTGGGACGCTCGCTGGACGCATAGCCCTCACACGCCCCCGCAAACAGGTCCGCCAGCGCCGTCATCAGATCGTCGGCGCAGTCGTCGTGGTTGCCGACCTTCGGCCCCTCCGCCTCCAGCAGGCGGCGCAGCTCCTCATGCCCTTCGTAGCCGGCTTCGAGCGCGGCCAGCAGCTCCGAGGGCGATACCCGCCCCTCCTCGAACACGAAGCGCCGCACCGCGGCCAGCGCATCGGCCGCACTGGCCAGACCCGCGCCGTGGATGCCGAAATTGTTGTACGTCGCCCCCTGCGACAAGTCCCGCCCGCGCTCCAGGCAGTCCGTCATCAGCGCCGAGTAGTAGGGCGCGGGCGGCAGCCACAGGTCGGCGTAGGCGTCGGCCAGCGCCTTGACCTGGCGGCGAATGTCCTCCTCCGTGCGGCGCAGGATGCCGGCGAAGTCGTCGCCCGCGGCCAGGCCGGCGCGCACGCCGCAATCGACCGCAGCGGGCAGCGAGACCGCGCCGATGTTGACCACATCCATGCCGCGGCCGGGGATGAGAAACTCCCAGCACGCCGCCACGGCGTAGTCGCGCGCGTCCTCCAGGCTGTAGCCGTGCGCGACCAGGCCGGGGATCACCACGTCGTCGTTGGAGTATTGCGGGAAGCCCAGCCCCTTGCGCGTCAGTTCCGTCGCCAGCGTCAGCAGGTCCAGGTCGGTGCGCGGCGAGATGCGCAGGTTGATCTTGGGGTCGATCATCGCCAAGTCGCGCGATACGCTCAGGACGAGGCGCGTCAGCTCGTTGACCGCACCGGCGCCGTCGCGCGTCACACCGCCCAACGTGATCGTCTGGCCGTTGTCGCCCTGCTGCACGCCGGGATAGAGGTCGCTGTCGCGATTGAGCGAGATGAAGAACTCGGCCAACAGATCGGCCGCGCCGTCCATGTCAAGGCGGCCTGCTTGTAGATCGGCGCGCAGATAGGGCCACATGTACTGGTCGAAGCGCCCCAGGCCGACGTGGTAGTTGCCGCCCAGCCAGACCACGGCGTGGAGCAGGCGCAGCGCCTGCAGCGCCTCGTGGAAGGTGCGCGGCGAGTGCGCCGGCACATGCTCCAATATCTCGGCTACGTCGTGACGCCCGACGCGGCGCGCCGTCGCCGCGTGGCGCGCGGCCAGCCCCAGCACGGCGTCGATGCTCTCCACGGCGCAGTCCAGGAACTCGACCGCTTCGGCGTCGTGCGCATAGCGCTGCCGCGCCGCCAGCGCCGCGTCCTTGCGCCCTAGCAGCCCCTGCCGCAGGACCATGCCCCAGTCGGCGCAGACGTTGCTGATGGGGCCGAGCTCGTGCAGCGTATGGCGCGCGGCGATGGCGTCCCATTCCTCGCCGCGCAGCACTGGCGGGATGGCCGCGGGCAGCGTGCGCGTGAAGACGATGCGCTCGTCCGGCTCGACGATCGCGGCTTCCGCCTCGCACTGGCGGCGAATGAGGCGGGCCATGCGCCGCGGCAGCGACAAATCCTCGGCCTCGCACTCGGCGAGCAGGTCAACCGGCGTCTTTTGCCGCCAGACATGGTGAGCGCCCGCGCGCGTACGCTCTTTCAGTTGCCGGATTCGTTCGTTCATTGCACACGCACCTTTACTTGCAGGGTCTCGAAGACGGCGGTGTTGAGGTTGAGCGGGCGCGTTTCGTCGTAGTCGGGCCGCCAGGCCAGGCCCGCGGCCGCGTACTTGCCGCCGGCGGCCTGGTTGTAGGGCAGCAGGTCGACGCGCTGCATACCCGGCAGGCCGCGCACCGTCTGCGCGATGGCCGCCAGGTTCTCGTCCGTATCGGTCACGCCGGGGACAAGGGGGACGCGGATCACAAAGGGAACGCCGCTGCCCGCCAGGATGCGCAGGTTGCGCAGGATGGGCGCGTTGTCGACGCCGGTATAGCGCCGGTGCGCAGCCGGGTCGATCAGTTTGAGGTCGAAGTAGACCAGGTCCGTGCGCGCCAGCACGCTGCGCAGGGCGCGCTCGCCCGCATAGCCCGACGTGTCGAGCGTGACGTGCAGGTTGTCGAGCAGGTCGACCGTTTCGGCCACGAACTCGGCCTGCATGAGAGGCTCGCCGCCGGAGAAGGTGACGCCGCCTTCGCAGGCGCGCAGCGCGGCGGCCTGGCGGTTGAGGATGCGCGCCAGTTCGTGCGGCGCGACCTCGCGGCCGGCGATGCGTTCGCCGGTAGCGCCGCGCATCGTCTGCGGCTGCGGCGAGATGCCTTCCGGGTTATGACACCAGGTGCAGCGCAGCGGGCAGCCCTTGAGGAAGACCGTGGTGCGCACGCCCGGCCCGTCGTGCACCGCAAACTCTTTGATATCGAAGATCACGCCGTTGGTCATGGATAGGAGTTAGGAGTCAGGGGTGACGCATGACGCCTGACTCGCGACGTGTGACTCGTCGGATTCGCACGGGGCCAGGTCGACCAGGTCGGAATCGAGCAGGCGCTCCAAGATGAGCGAGACTTGCCGGGACGACATGCGCTTGGCCCCGCAAGAGCCGCGCACGATCAACTCCACCGGAACCTTGACGCGGCCGGGCACTTCTTCATCATCGCCCAGCCGCTTCAGGAGCAGCTCGCTCGCCAGGCGCCCCATCTCATATTGCTGCACCCGCACCGTTGAGAGGATGGGCGTGACGAGCGAGGCCATGGCAATGTCGTCGAAGCCGACGATCGCCACATCGTCGGGGATCTCCAGCCCCAGGCGTCTGCATGCCGCCATGGCGCCGATGGCCATCAGGTCGTTGTAGCAGAAGAGCGCAGTTGGCTGTTCGTCGCCCAGCAACTGCTGCGCGGCGTGATAGCCGCCGCGCATGGTCGGCTTGCAGCGGATGACCAGCGCCGGATCGTAGGCGACGCCGGCAGCCTCCAGCGCCTGCCGGTAGCCTTCGTAGCGACCGTTGGCCGCCGAGCGCTCGCTCGGCCCGCCCAGGTGGGCGATGCGCCTGTGGCCCAGGTCCAACAGATGGCGCACGGCCAACGCCGCGCCGGCGCTGTTGTCGATGTCGATGATCGTGGCGTTGTCGCCCTGGGCCGGAGAGTCTTCCGCCACCACAGGTATCTCGCCGTGAACCGCTGCGGCCAGCTCCTCAGAGCTGGAGTGGGCGCCGAAGAGCAACAGTCCGTCCACTCCCCGGCTGACGAGAATGTCCAGATACGTTCGTTCCTTGGCCGCATCCTCATTGGTGTTGCACAGGAAGATGCTGTACCCCGCGTTGTACAGGACATCTTCGCAGCCGCGCACGACTTGGCCGAAAAAGGGGTTGGTAATGTCAGGGATGACGACGCCGATCGTCTTGGTTCGCCCCGTGCGCAGGCTAGCCGCCAGGATGCTCTGGCGGTAGCCCAGCGCATCGACTGAGGCCTGGACCCGCCGGCGCGTCTCGTCGGAGACGTACGGCCAGTCGTTGAGCACATTGGAAACGGTCTTGGGCGAGACGCCGGCATGTTTGGCGACATCTCGCAAGGTGACGCGCTTCTTGCGACGCGGGTTGCGCTGCATATTCTTACTTTCCTCGTAGGTCACGCGCCTGTCATTCTGAAGCGAGTGTCAGCGAGTTGAAGCATCTCGTCGCACCAGAGGCAGAGATGTTTCGCTACGCTCAACATGACATCGTGCGTATTTGGCGATCAAACCATTTAGCGATCGCGCCACTACAGCGGCAAGGGGCGGTAGAGGACATTCTCCCAGCCCGTCAGGTCGCCGGCCTCTGCAAGCGCGGCTTTCTCCAGCCCCGCTTGCCCCAGCCAGACCTGCATCCAATCCTCGCTCTCCGCCGCCGCCGGCCGGTTATCCCAGGCGTAATACGGCACGGCGACGACCTGCCGCCCGTCCTGGGCTGCGCCGCGGATGACCGCTACGCCGCCCAACAGATCGGGGTCGTACTGCGCCTCGAACTGCGCATCCGCCGGCAGGACGGGGTTGGGCTCGTCCGGATTATCCACGCCCTCCAGGCAGTAGACAAGCGGCCCGCGCTGCAGCGCAACCTTGCCCCGCACATCGTTCACGTAGGGGTGCGCCGCCACGCGCTCAACCGGCATGGCTAACTCCAATTCAATCGTATCACCATCCTGCCATTCGCGCCGGATCACGGCGTAGCCATGTTCAGCTTCGACCGGGTTGACGGGCTGCCCGTTGACGCGCAGCCGGAAGTCCCGGCTCCAGCCGGGCAGGCGCAGGCGCAAGCCGAAGGCGCGTGCACCGGGCGTGCGCACTGTGATGGCCACGCGTCCTTCCCAAATATAGCGGGAGCGCTGGATTAACTCAACCTCGCCCGCGGGCAAGGGGATGACGCTGCGACCGCCTACATACTGGTGAATATAGATGTCCTCGTCATCGTAGGCGTAGATCTGGCCGCCCAACTCGGACAGCGCCTTGAGCAGCATGGGCGGGCAACAGGGGCATCCATGCCACTCCCAGCGGTGGATATTGCCCTTCGCCGTCAGCGGGTTTTGGTAGGTGTAGCGCGTGCCGTCCAAAGACACGCCCGGCAAGATGTTGTTGTAGAGCGCGCGCTCATAGACGTCGGCGTAGACGGTCCCGTCGAAAGCCTGGCCCATCAGACCGGCCCAGAAAGCCAGCCCCACGCCGGCGCAGGTCTCCAGATAGCCGGTATTGGGCAGGTAGTAGCCGTACGAGAACCCCTCATAGGCGTGGATCGGGCCGACGCCGCCGGTGATGTACAGCTTGCGTTCGGTCACATCGCGCCAAAGCCGGTGCGCCGCCGCCAGATAGCCGCCGTCGTCGAGTTCCAGGCCCAGCGCGGTCAGGCCGGTGTAGAGCAGGACGGCGCGCACGGCGTGGCCCACGGCTTCCGGCTGATCGACCGTGCAGCAGTGGTCCTGGGCGTACTCGGTGAAGTTGATGCGTCCCTGATGGTTGCCGCGGTTGTCGATCCAGAAGCGGGCCAACGCCAGATATTGCGCAGGGTCGCGTTCAGGGATGAGCTGCGCCGCCAGGTCGGGTTGTTGACGGAAAAGCCGGTAGAGCTTGATCAGCGCCTCTTCGGGCAGCGAGTGCGCCGGCACAAGGTTGCGCTTGGGCGCCGGCCCAATCGTGTCGCACATGTAGTTGGCGAAGCGGACGGCCAAAGCGAGCAAGTTCGTCTTGCCCACCGCGCGGTAGTGATGCACGCCCGCCTCGACCAGGCAGCCGGCGTTGTACATCTCGTGGTGGTATAGCTGGCTGCCGCCGTTGGCCCCCCAGCGCTTGTCGGGGTGCATGAGCGTGACGTAGGTGTTGATGTAGCCGTCGGGGTCCGCCGCCTGCGCGGCCGCGAAGCGTTCGATGTACCCGTCCAGCCGCTCGTCCAACTGCGCGTCATACTCCGCGGCCAGGAAGTCCGACGCCCCGCGCATCGTTTCCCAGATCAGGCCGTCGAACCACGGATGGCCGTGGAAGCCGCCGCGTTCGCCGTGAGCGACCTTGTCGAAATTGGCGAAGGCTTCGCCCTTCTCGAACTTGGTGAACACGTCGTCGAGCGTCACCTGGCGCACGAGGCGCAGTTTAGGGCTCCAGAAGTCGTCCTCGATTGTCGTCTGTGCGACGGGAACCGGCTGTCGCTTGCAGCGCGCAGCCGCCGGCGCGGGGGTCGAATTCGTCTGCAACGTCATCGCTGGTTGCTCCTTGCGGTGCTAAGGGGTTTGATTGTCAGGCGTCTGTCATTCTGAAACGAGCGTCAGCGAGTTGAAGAATCTTGGTGTACTGGAGTTTGAGATGCTTCGCTCGGGAACCCTCTGGGTGCAGCATGACAGAATGGGTAAACGATCATGACGCCATCTGCCTAGAGTTTAAGTCCGGTCATGGTCACGCCTTCGATAAAGTACTTCTGCCCGAAGATGAAGACAATGACGGGGGGAATGACGACGATGGTGGCGCCGGCCATCAACAGGTTCCAGTCCGTGCTGTACGTTCCCTGGAACTGCATCAAGCCAAGAGCCAGCGTATATTTCTTTTCTTCGTTCAGATAGATGAGGGGGTTGAGGAAATCGTTCCAGACGTTGAGGAAAGTAAACAGGCCGACGACAATCAAAGCCGGCTTGATCAGCGGCGCCATGATGCGCGCATAGATCTGGAAGTAGCTCGCCCCGTCAATAATGGCGGCGTCCTCCAACTCCCTGGGGATGGTGAGAAAGAACTGGCGCAGCAGAAAGATGTTGAAGGCGCCGCCGCCGAACCAGATAGGCACGATGAGCGGATAGAACGTGTTGATGGCGCCGAGTTGCGCCCACAGCAAAAAAGTGGGCAGCATGCTCACCGCATAGGGCAACATCAGGCTGCTCAAGATCAGGGTGAACCACAAGCGCTTGAGCGGAAAGCGCAGACGGGCGAAGCCATAGCCGACCATGCTGCTCGTCAACAAGGTCCCGAACAGAACAGGGATCATGATGGTCATGGTGTTTTTGAAGTAGAGCGGGAAGTTGACCACCGTCACCGCGTCTAGGTAGTTGGACCAGCGCATGACCTCAGGCCAGAGCAGCGGCGGGAAGATGAAGATCTCACCCAGGGTCATGAGCGAACTGCGGATCAGCCAGTACAGCGGCAGCGAAGCGATCAGAGCGCCGATGATCAGCACGACGAGCGTGAGAGACGAATGGATGGCTTTGCGTTTGATCATGCTTCCTCACCGTAATAAAAGACCCAGGAGCGGGAGGTCTTGAAGACCAGGAAGGTCACCAGTGCAATCAACAGGAACAGAATCCAGGCGAGCGCACAGGCCAGGCCCATGCGGTTGTTGCCGAACGCTTCGCGATAGATGAGCAGCACAAAGAAGAGGCTGGCATTGTTGGGGCCGCCATTGGTCATGATGAAGGACTGCGTGAAGATCTGGAAGGCGCTGACAAAGCCCAAGACCATGTTGAAGAAAATGAAGGGCGTCATGTGCGGCAAGGTCACCGCCGTCAGCTTGTTCCACCAATTGCCGCCGTCGATCTCCACCGCCTCCAGCAACTGGCGCGGCACGCCTTGCAGCCCGGCTAGAAAGATGAGGATCGTGCTGCTCGCCGCCCATAGGTCCATCAGGATGATGGAGGGGATCACCGTCTGGGTGCCGTGGATCCAGCGCGAAGGCGGCAGCCCCATGCCCTTGAGCATGGCGTTGAAGAGGCCAAAGTCAGGGTTGTATAGCCACATCCAGATCATGCTGGACGCCACCACAGGAACGATGGAGGGCAGGTAATAGACGGTGCGGAAAAGGGCTTTGCCGTGCACCTCTTGGTTTAGGAGCATCGCCACCAGGAAGGTATAGACGATGCGCAGAAAGACGCTGCCAAAGGCGAAATAGGCCGTCGCCCGCAGTGATCTATAAAAGAAGGGGTCGACCGTAAATAGCCGCACGTAGTTGTCCAGCCCGACCCACTTGGCCTGGCCGATGATGGGCCAGTCGGTGAAACTGAGCAGCAGCGTGGCGACCATGGGGCCGAAGACCCAGATCAGAAACCCCAAGATGCCCGGCGCTACAAAGATATAGCCGGCGATGGCTTCGCGCCGCCTCAGGCTGTAGACAGGAAAGAATCGCTTTGTTGGGTTGTCGGCGGGAAGGGCTTTCACCTTGTCACTCCCGGAGTTGAAACCGGCGCACGCGGTTGGCGGAACAAGCCGCCGGCAGGAACCTGAACGTCGATCCTGCCGGCGGCCAAGAGGCTAGATCATGAGGGGGGCGATTTCGGTGTCGAAATAGGTCGACGCCTGCGGCATCACCTCGGCGATCACCTCTTCAGCGGTCTTCTCGCCCAGCCACACCTGCTCCAACGCAGGATTCAGGATTTGCCACATTCCCGGCCAGTTCGGCAGCCGGAAATTCGGAAGCGGCTTGGACACATAGTCCAGCGAGTAGTCGACCACGGCGGTCTTGTACTCCGGCGGGTGGTTCTCGTTGTCGATCCAGATCGACAGCAACTCCGGATCGTGATACCAACGCTTTTCGTTGGGCATCCACAGACCGCCCGTAATATAGTCGGGCGTATTCGCCGGATCCATGATGAACGAAACCAATTGCATCGCCTCATGCGGATACGCGGTTGAGCTGAAGGCGATAATCGGCCCGCCAATGGCGGTGGTCACCTTGTCCTGGATGAAGGGCAAGACGCCGATGCCGAAGTTGAGGCCTTCTTCGCGGCGCACGCGGTTGAGCGTTTCCAACACCCACTGGCCGTCCATGGCCATGGCGATCTTGCGCGAGAGCAGGCCGGTATCGGTGCCCATGCTGCCGCCGGCCGTCAGCTTGGGCATAACGTTGTGCACGTTCATCAGGTCCGCCATCATCTGGATGGCCTCGATGCTCTCCGGCTTGTCCAGCGCCAGCCCCATCCAGTCGTCGGTGAAGATGTCGCCGCCGTTGCTGCGCATGAAGGTGATGACCGGCATCATCCACAACCCCATCTGGAAGCCGAAGCGGTCCATACTGGTCGGATCGAAAGCGGGCGACAGCGCGTTGTTGCCGTTGACGTCCACGGTGAGCTGCTTGGCGATCTCGAGCGACTGCTCCCACGACCACGCTTCCTCGGCGCTCGCCGGCGGGTAGGGGATGCCTTCCTCGTCGAAGAGGTCCTTGTTGTACCAGATGAGCTGAATCTCTTGCGCGCCCGAGACGCCGACGAGCCTGCCGTCCGGCGTGCGATATTGGATGGCGTCGACCTTTTCGTGCTCGCCTGAGTAGATATCGGAGAGGTCGAGGAACATGTCGCGCAGAGCCCAACTCAGGGTATGCTCGTCGGGGAAGAGGGCGCCGTCAGGCAGCGTGTTGCTGGCCGCCATGGCGTTCATCTTCTGCAGGTAGGGGTCGCCCGCCTCAGGGATGTACATCTGCTCGACGGTGATATTGGGGTTCTGCTCCATGAAGGCTTGCAGGGTGTTCCAGGTCGAGGCTTTCTCGTCTTCGTTGCCCCAGTGCGAGTAACGCAGCAGGATCTGCTGCTGGCCTGGGACGGCGCTCTCACTGGGTTGCGCGGCCGGCGCGGCGCAGGCGCTCAACAGGGCAAGGCCGGCTGCGGTCGAGCTGAGTTGCAGAAACTTGCGCCGGCTAAGCGCCCGCTTTGGGGTCTGTTCTGTCTTCATCTTCTGACTCCTCCATCTAGGTCTGGAAATGTGAGAGAGAAACGGAAATGGGGGGATGTCTGTGCGTGCAGGGATGCAACACGCTGGGTGACGACTGAAGAACGCTGCGCATCGTAGTGGAAGCCGGCAGGCGGCGCCGACGCCGTATGGTAGAGAAGCGAAACTGAACGAGGAGAAAACGACTGTCTATCGTTATATACATCGAAGAATACAACGATGTATATCGCCATTATATGCCGGATTAGCCGGGTTGTCAAGAATTTTCGGCATGCGTTGGCTCCACTTCAAATCAGGGATGAGTTGTCATGCTGAGTAATCCGTCCTGCGGGCGCAATAACGGATATGACACGTATCCAACCTGCCGTGCAGTCGAAGCAAGAGAAACGGCGTCTCTCCGGAGGAACTCCGTTTCTAGCCCGCGTCATTAGGAGCTTGCCCAAGCATCTGTTAGTCGTCGAGGCTCGGCGTTCGTCGTCCATTACGCGTCACTTCTGACACACGGCTTGTGACGCGTGGTAAAATAGACAATGTCCACGCGTATTCCCCCATTGCATTGCGCGGCCCGCACCCAACAACTTACACCTGCAACGCCTTGGCCGCCGTGCAGAGGGGGCTGAACAATGTTGCGCAAAAGCCTGCTCGTCGCGTGGTCGTCGTCGCCCCTCCCCTTGCGTGCCGGGCGTTGCGTTTTGCAGTCTTCGCATAGCCATATACAGGGCGCATCAAACAAATCAGGAGAGCAGACAATGGCGACTATCCAAGCTTTCCTCAAGCGTTACCCGGCGGCGACCTACTTCGCCCTTACCTTCCTTATCTCGTGGGGCGGCAGCCTCGCCGCGATCGGCCCGCGCAGACTGCCGGGCGCGCCGGAGGAGGTCATGGCGGTGATGCCCGCCGCGGTGCTGATGCTGCTCGCCGGGCCAAGCGTGTCCGGCCTCCTGCTGACGGCTCTGGCTCACGGTCGGAGAGGGCTACGCGACTACCTCTATCGCCTGCTGCGCTGGCGGGCGGGCGCGCGCTGGTATGCGGTCGCACTGCTGACCGCTCCGCTCCTCATGACAGCCATCCTCCTGGCGCTTTCGCTGTTACGCCCCGAGTTTCTCCCCGGCATCTTGGCCGTCGACGACAAGGCGGCCTTGCTCTCGTTCGGCATCCCGGTGGCGCTCAGCGCGGGCTTCTTCGAGGAACTGGGCTGGACAGGCTTCGCCATCCCCGAGTTGAGACGGCGACACAGCGTCCTGGCGACCGGCCTCATCGTCGGCATCGTCTGGGCTGTGTGGCACCTGCTCTTTGCCTACTGGCTCAGCGGGCTTGTCTCCGGCCCGCTCTCCCTCGCCAGCTACCTGCTTGATCCCTTCCTGTTCCTGACGCTTTTCCGGACGCTCATGGTGTGGGTCTACGACCGGACCGAGAGCTTGCTGTTGGCGATGCTCATGCACATGAGTCTCACCGGCAGCGCGCGCATCCTCGGCGCTCCGGAGATAGCCGGGACGCGTCTCATGACCTTCGATCTCGCATGGGTTGTCGCGCTTGGCCTTGTGATTGTCGCAGTCGCCGCAGCCGACCGCAGGCTGCTATCGCGTCCGTCGTTCCGCGAGCGCGCCGCCTGACTCGTATGCTAATTCCGGGTCTATGCCGATAGTTGAGCGAGATGTTTGTCCATTACGAAGCAAAGGGTATAGGCGAGGATGCGCGTACTGATCCGGCAGACGCGTCCGTGCAGGGAACGTGCGTTGGGCAATTACTGCGCTGCGGAGCCAAGATCACGACGCTTCTGTCATAAAACCAGTCCGGCCGATCATTGTGTCACCTCCTGTATGTCCGCGCAGAGTATGACACAATGATCGGTTATTTGTCACTCATTACCCGAAATTAGCGTACGAGTCAGAGGGCGCGGCGGCTCCCGCCACAGCACGAGCGCCAGCGCCGCCAGCCACAGCATGTAGCCGTAGATGTTGATGCGCTCCTTCACTCCCATCCACGGCGTGGGCAGGTTCGCCTCGAGCTGTGAGGCGCCCATTGCCGCCCAGGCCCCGGCCGCAAGCAGGACCACAATCGTGGCGTAGGAGTAGATGCGGAATCCTCTGCCATCGGCTGCCGCGCCGGTTGCGATGATGAGCAGGATGAGCAACACCGTCAACCCGGTGACGGTGACGTGCATGGTCTCGTTCAGCGTGCGGCCCGTTTGGCTGATCTCCTCGCGCAGGTGCATGGGGAAGAGGGGGCCGGCTAGGTCGAGCACGCCCAGCGCAACCAGCAGCACGGCCGCGATGCGCAGGTTGCGCCTGCCGTTGGCCGACATCCACACGCCGGCGCCAAAGGCAATCTCCAGCAGGGCATAGAGGAACAGGATCGGCATCAGGAACGCCCGCGTCGGCGCGCCGATAGCCCGCAACTCGCTCACGGACTGGTCGGCGTAGCTGTAGCCGTCCCAGCGCATGGCTGCGATGATGTCCGACCCGACGTAGATCAGTGCGGCGAGGATGCCGCAGACGAGCAAGGCCTTTCGCACCATCGTTGTCCTCCTAGTCAGCTTCTACATGCCGTGACGCCTCACGCGGCTAGGCCGGGCATGGCGGCGCGCAGCGCCACATCGCGCGGGTCGCCGCTGATGCCGCCCATGCGGTTGGTAACATAGGCGTAGCCGATGCCCGTCTGCGGATCGGCGTAACCCAGCGCGCCGCCCGCGCCCGGCGCGCCGTAGGCGTCCTCATGCCCGAACGGCCAGTTCTTGCTCGGCTTCATGAAGCCCAGGGAGAAGCGGAGTTCGCCCTTGATGCACTCGTCAAAGAAGCCGCGCCGCGGCGGGACCGCGGGCGCGGCCAGCGCGGCCAGCGTCTCGGGGCGCAAGTCCAGCTCGGCGCCGCCATTGGCGAACACGCCGTAGGCATGGGCTATGGCGCGCGCCGTGCCCACACCGCCGCCCGACGGAATCTCCAGGTTGCGGGCGTAAACGGTGTCTGGGTCATGCGGGACCTGCGTGCCGGGGTTGATGACCGCGGCGCGGAACATGTGCGAGCGCGGGTAGAGGGTGGTTACTGCGCCCCACAGCGGCATGTCGCGCAGCGTGCGCATCATATCGGCCGGGTCCAGCGGGGCGAGCTTGTCGTTGGGGATGCTCTCCGGCAGGCGGATATAGAAGTCGAGGCCGAGCGGCGTGGCGATCTCGTCCTGGAAAAACTGGCCCAGCGTGCGGTGTTGCGGGTCGACGCGGCGCAACAGTTCGCCCTCATAGAAGCCCAGCGTGATGACGTGGTAGGACTGGCGCTCGCCCGGCGGCCAGGCCGGCTTCTCCTGCGCTATGACCTGCGCCAGCCGGTCCAGGTCGGCGATGACGCTGCGGTCGACTTTGGCATGGAAGGCGTGCAGGCCGGCTTGGTGGGCCAGGAGATGGCGCACCGTCATCTTGTCCTTGCCCTGTTGGGCGAACTCGGGCCAGTAAGCGCCGACGCGCTCCTCGTAGTCGAGCCAGCCGCGTGAATGAGCCACGGCCAGCGTCATGGCGGCCATGCCCTTGGTGGCGGAGTAGACCAGGGTCATGGTGTCCTCTTCCCAGAAAGATCCCGTGGCCTTGTCACGTATCCCGCCCCACAGGTCGACCACCTTTTCGCCGTGGCGGTAGATGCAGCAGGCCCCTCCTAACTCATTGCGGCGCGTGAAGTTCTGGATGAAGGCATCGCGCACGGCCTCAAAGCCTTTGCTCGCAAACCCGTGGATCTCGGGCAGCGGTGCAGCGTTTGTGGACATGGAATTGCTTCCTTTGCGCATGTGAGGATCGACAGAGGCCAGGGGGCATGGCCGTCCGGCCTCCTAGCGCCGTCGATGCGATATGGGTTAGCTGGATGCGGGGTAAGTCACTTAAAGCGACAGGCTGCGGTTCTTCTTCTGTAAAAGGCCATCTCCGTGCCATGCTTGGCCGCGCCGAAAAGGCTGCGCATGCGCACCTCATGCGGCTGTAAGGGTCTGCGCTCCGCCTCTCGAAAAGCCGCCCGTTGCTTATCGCTGATGACCAACTCGCGCACCATGTTCATCATACATCTCCTGCGGAGGCTTGCGCAATCAGATGGCGCGACGCTTGGGGGTGAGGTTTACGTTCCAGTCGACCATGACGTCCTCGGCGCGCTCCATCCAACACACCATGCGCTTCTTCATCTCCGCCAGAATCGGCCCCGCCTCCGGTTCATTCGCCAAGTTGTGCATTTCCCACGGGTCTTCTTCCTCGTCATAGAGTTCGTCCTGATCGTAGGGATAGTACACATACTTATATCGCCGGCTGCGCACCGCGCGCACGCTATAGAGCGATATGCCTTCGCCGCTATATTGGAGGTATATGTCGTCCGGCCAGTCGGCGATAGTCTCTCCGTGCAAGAACGGCAGCAAACTGCGCCCATCTACGGGGCGCGGCAAGCTGAGACCGGCGGCCTCGACCAGTGTCGGCATCAGGTCCAGAAAGGTTATCATAGCGTCGCACTGCTCCCCGTTGGGCACGATGCCGGGCCAACGTACGACGAGCGGAATGTGCAGTTGCTCGTCATACATCATGGGGCCTTTGTCGAAGAGCTGATGCGCGCCGATGAGATCGCCGTGATCGGAGACAAATAGCGCCAACGTGTTTTCACTCAAGTCTAGTTCGTCCAACAAGGCCAACAGACGCCCGTATTCCTCGTCGATCAGCGAGACGAACGCATAGTAGCGGGCGATGCACGTGCGCCATTCGTCATCGCTCAAGTCGCCGCATTGGGCGATGACGTCGCGATACAGTCTGTGTACAGCCGGCTTATCACGCAGGTCATCGCGGACATTGGGCCACAACGGCATCTGCGCCGGGTCATAACGCGCCGCATAGCTTTCCGGCACGACGTATCCGGGGTGCGGGCCAGGCGTCGACACCACACAAAAGAAGGGTTGGTCGGAAGACGCGTGGCTGCGCAGCCATTCTTCGGCGCGGCGGCAGAGCCAAATCTCGAAGAAGTCCTCGCCTTCAGCCGAGGTGACGCCGGCAAAGGGGTAATCCTTGATGATGTAATCGCGCGTGATCAGGTCTCGCAGCTCGAACTCTTTGCGCTCCGACTGGAGGCGGGTCTGAAAATCCGTGCGCGTCACAACATGATCAAAGCCGCGTGCGGACATTTCAGAGTCGGGGCCGACATGCCACTTGCCGAAATGGGCCGTCTGGTAGCCGCTCTTCTTGAGAATCTCACTCAATATGGGTACAGACCGGTCCAGCCGTTGCTTGGTCACGGGTTTCCGCCAGTGTGTGTTGATCAAGACGCCGTGATGAGACGGCCACAGGCCGGACCAGAAAGACGCGCGCGTCGGCGTACACAGCGGAACCGACGCAAAGGCATTGGTGAAGCCCATGCCCTCCTTGGCGAGGCGATCTAGGTTCGGCGTCTGGCAGACTGTGCTGCCGAAGCAGCCGCAGGCGTCATAGCGCAGTTGATCGACCATTAAAATGAGGATGTTGGGTTGAGACGACATGGGGGAGAACCTCCTGATTCCGTTATACGCGTGGCCTAGCCTTTGACTCCGGTAAAGACTATGCCTTGAATGAAGTAGCGCTGTGCAAAGTAGAAGACCAACAAAACAGGCAGCATGACGACAGTGGATGCAGCCATCAGACCGCTCCAGTCCACCCAATATTGCTCCTGGAACAGACGCAGGCCGAGGGCTAATGTGTAGCGAGAGCGGCTGTGTATGTAGATCAGCGGCAGCAGAAACTCATTCCAATGGTTCTGAAAGGCGAAGATCGCAACCGCTGCGAGCACGGGCCTGGACATGGGGATGATGATGCGTGCGTAGATGCCGAGGTAACTACAGCCGTCTATCCGCGCGGCGTCGTCAAGCTCTTCCGGTATCGTGATGAAAAACTGCCGAAGCAGAAAGATGTTGAACGCGCCGCCGCCAAAGAACCAAGGCACGATCAGCGGCAATAGGGTGTCGATCCAATTTAGTTCTCGGAAGATGATGAACTGCGGGATCAGAGTCACCTGATGCGGCAGCATCAGAGTGGTCAGTACAATGAAGAAACAGACGTCGCGGCCCGGCCAACGCAGACGAGCGAAGGAATAGGCGACTAGACTGGCCGACACCAATGTGCCGATGATAGCGAAGAAAGTGATGATAAATGTGTTCTTGAAGAAAAGGAGGAAGGGGACCTTGCTCAGCGCTCTCGGATAATTGCTCCAGACAATGGGATCCGGGATCCACTTCGGCGGGAACAGGAATATGTCGTCCATCTGCTTGAGCGATGTCGAGAGCATCCATAAAAAAGGCAACGTGACCAAAGCGCCGAAGAAGAGCAGAAGCGCGTAGGTCAGGGTAAGGCTCAAGCGTCCCTGCCAGCGCTTGCTGGCCCAGAGAGATGGCGCTGCGAAGCGACGGGACGCCTCTAATCCGGTGTTCTTTACTATCGTGTCAAGCTTCATATTCGCTCTACTTCCCGCGTACGGAGCCGGTATAGAACACCCAGTGCGACGATGAACGGAAGACCAAGAGGGTCAATGCCAAGATATAGAAGAAGATCAGCCAGGCCAGCGCGGACGCATAGCCCATCTTGAAGTATTCAAAGGCGTTGAAGTAGAGATAGAGCATCATGAACATGCTGGCGTTTTGCGGCCCGCCTTGGGTCATGATATAGGCCTGGTTGAAGATCTGCAGCGCGGCGATAATGCTCATGACCAGGTTAAAAAAGATCACCGGGGAGATCATGGGAAGCGTGATATACCAGAAGCGCGTCAAACTGTTCGCCCCATCCACCTCCGCCGCCTCGTAGAGGTCCGTGGGGACGCCCTGGAGGCCGGCAAGGTAGATCACCATCGACCCGCCCACGCCCCACAGGCTCATGATGACAAACGCCGCCAGCACATAACGGGTGTCGGAAAGCCAGGCCGGCCCAGAGATGCCAAATAGGTTCAGAATAAGATTCAGCAGCCCGAAGTCGCTGTTGAATATCCACAGCCAGAGCATGGCCACTGCCACGCCGGAGACCACCGACGGCAGGTAGAAGACCGTACGGATGAACGATTTCAGCTTGATATTCTGATTGAGCAGCACCGCTAATAACAGCCCTCCGACGACGCGCAAAGGCACGGCGCTGAAGGCGTAGATGGTGGTCACCTTGAGCGCCTGCTTGATCAGCGGGTCTTCGAAGATCATTTTGCGGTAGTTTTTTAGCCCTACGAACTTGGCAGGGGTCAGCAGGTCCCAGTCTGTGAAGGACAGATAGACCGAAACCAGCATTGGCCCTAGCAGAAAGACCAAGAATCCCACGAACCACGGCATGACCAGCAGCACGCCGACAAGCGCCTCGCGTCGCGCCAGCCTGCCGGCCGGCAGGTTCAAGCGAGAGGCTATGCTAGCACGAACTGCCACGGCTTCTCCTTCCATAGGGCTGCGCTTTGCATGGCCCGATTCTTCAGGTGTTGTCTTCCGGAAAGTTGTTCAACCAACTTTCCGGAAGACATGCCCCCAATCACCGCCTATAGCACATCTTAGTAGAGCTAGATGTTCTCCAACATCTCGCGGCCTTCGTCGAGCAGCGCTTGCACCTCTCCGGAGACGGCCGTTAGCGCCTCTTCGGCCGTCTGTTCGCCGACCCATACGGGGTCCAGCGCCGCGTTGAGGGTTCTGTACCATTCGGGGAAGGTCGGCGACATGGGCGGTTGCACGCCGTAGGCGAACACATCTGCAGCCGCCTTGATGTGTTCGGGCGGCGTGACGTCAAGGAATGTCGGCGATTCTGCAATTTCCTTAATGGGAGGCACGCCCGCGCGTGCAGCGGCGACGATCTTTGACCCCTCAGGGCCTGAGCCGAAGAGAGCCAGCTTTACGGACTCCTCTGGCGTCTTGGTTCCAGAGTTGACGGTGTAACACGCGCCGCCCACCCAAGTTGCCTGATTCACGCCGCGCGCCGGTTCGGCGATGTCCCACTCGAAGTCCTGGATTCCAAGAAATTGCACGCTGCTCCAGAATTCGCCGTAGCGCATGGCGATCTTGCCGCTGGCGAAGAGGTCGTTGACCTGACCCAAGTCAGTCCGTTCGCGCGGCGACGGCATGACGCCGTGTACGTTAGCCAAGTCCGCCATGAACTGCACGCCCTCGATGGCGGCGGGTTCGGCCATCACGAACTTGGCGGGATCATCTTCGTTGTCCACCATGCGCCCCCCCGCCTGGTACACGAAGCAGTCGTAGGCTTTAGCCCCGCTCAGGTGTGCAAACCCATAGCCGAACTGCTTCGCACGACCGTCTGCGTCTCGTATGGTCAACAACTTGGCATTCTCGACCAAATCATCCCAAGTCCACTCGGCGGTCGGGTACGCGACGCCGGCTTCGTCGAAGAGGTTCTTGTTGTAGAACACCACCCAGTCGTCGATTTCGCGCGGCAGGCCGTATAGATTCCCTCGGAATGTATAGGGGCGCAGCGCTACGTCATAGTACTTTTCCGGCTCGAAATCCATTGCGTCGAGATAGGGCTGAAGATTGATGGCGACACCCTTCGCCACAAAGCTAAAGTAGGTGAAGCGCAGCGTCATTTGTACATCCGGCGGCGTGCCGCCGGCAATCATCGTCAACAACTTCTCATCGTAGTTGTCAGGGAAATGGATCACTTCCACCTTGATGCCTGGCTCGGTTTCCATGAACCGATCGGCTGTTTCCAACATGTAGCTGGCTTCAGCTTCACCACCCCAGTGGGTCAACACGATCTCAGTTGCCTCAGCGCTTCCGGGTTCTGCGACTGCGGAACCAGCAGTTGACGCGGCCGGCGCCGCCGGCGTACAAGCTGCCAGGTAGGCGGCTGTAACGCCCATCCCGGCCCATTGGAGGAATGAACGCCGCGAGATCTCTTTTTGTACGCGCATGAAATGCCCCTTTCTACTCAGCATGTATTGGCACGATTTTGCAGAACGGCTGCTACAACTGTAGCCGGCATACGTAGGATCGCCGGCCGCTTATCGGGGAGATTCATAGGGTGTAACAAACATGGGCATGAGAGAGTCATGGCGTTCGACCAGGCATGGGCTCTTTGGGTCGGTCGAGTCACCAATTCCAGTATTGCAAGGGGATAGGCACATGTCAACATATTTTGTGACATTGCATTGCCAGGATTTGTCATCAGTGCGCCGCGTTGCCGCCGGCTGACAATTGCGGCTGCGGGCAAGGGATGGTATACCCCATATAGTACGCGTCGTCCTTCGAGGCGACTGCCAGACAATCTCCGCCCGACACCCCTGAGTATTTCTGGATCGGCCATGACACACGAAGAATTCGTCAATCTGGTTCGCGACGCTTTTTCCCACCTGTACGATCCGGCTCATCTGCAAAAGCACCCTTTTGCAGATGCCCTGGTCGAAACGGACGATCTGAATCTCGTGAACCGCTCACAGAAGTTGAGACATATTCTGCTGGATGCTCTGGAGCAACTGCGTCCTCCAGACAGCGCAAGCGCCTCGCCCGACGCCGCCGACTGTTATCACGCCGTGCATTACCGCTATCTTGACGGATTAAGCCTGGAACAGATTGCCGAGATGTTGGCGTTGAGTCCCCGCCAAACCTACCGCAAAATCCGCGAGGGAATGGAGGCCATTGCCAGCTTGCTGGTCGACCGTTTTCGCCTAGATTCGCCCCTAGATGCCTCTTTCGTGGCAGAGATGGGCGAGACGACAGACCGCCGCGTCTTAGCCAAGGCGGCAGTAGACCATTTTGGCGCTTACGCCCAAGCCGAGATTATTGAGCTAGGCGTCGTTTTGGCGACGATTGTCAAGGATTTGCAGCTATTTTGCAGCCGGATCGGCGCGGAAATCCGGCTGACGACTCCCCACTCGCCGCTGTATGTCTACGCCGACAGGACTTTGCTGCGCCAGGCGTTGATCAATTTGCTGAGCAACTTGCTCGACCATACGGCAGGGCGGACGTTGACGCTTGAGGCGACCGAGGCGCACGCCGAAGCCCTCCTGAACCTCTATGTGCGGCCTGAAGCTACGCAGCCTGCAGCCCGTCGCGCCGCGACTGACCGCCAAGGAATCGGTCTAGACGTGGCAATGCGGCTGTTTGATATGCAGGACATTCGGATCGAACGCAGTACGACGGACGAAGGCTGGCACATCACCATCAGGATTCCACAGGCCAGCCCGCAACACGTCCTGGTGATCGACGACATGCCCGATGTTCCCAATCTGTTTCGGCGCTACGCTAAGTCCTATGCGATTGAGATCGTCAGCGCCGGCAATGCCGAGCAAGCCTTCGACGTCCTGGAACACGCCGCCCCTCACCTGATCCTGCTGGATGTCATGTTGCCGCAGCGGGACGGGTGGGAAATTCTTCAGACGCTCAAGTCGGATCCCGCAACCGCGCCGATCCCGGTCGTAGTTTGTTCAATTCTCAATGAGCCGGAACTTGCGCTCTCGCTCGGCGCCGACGATTACCTGGGCAAGCCGGTTAGCCAAGAGGCGTTCTTGAAAATGTTGACGCGCTGGCTTCGTCTTGATCCAAGAGCGGACTCAGTGCAGCCGTAACGCCTTGTAACATTTTCAGCCATTCGCTGTTCGTTAATGGCTGGCGGACGGTGACCGTCAGTTCCCCGCTCAATTGCACCGCTTGTTCAGCCAGTTCGGTCGCCGTGATAATGATCACGGACATGCCGGCCAACTGAGGTTCCGCGCGCAGTTGCTCCAATACGCCCAACCCGTCCAGCCCTGGCATCTTCAAATCGAGCAAGAGCAGATCCGGCTGCTGGCGGCGCACGATCTGGAGCGCGGACAGCCCGTTACGCGCTTGTAGGATACGCGCTTCCGCATATTCGTTCTGCACCATGCGCGCCAGAAGACGCACCATTGCCGGGTCGTCGTCCGCAATCAGCACCTTCGAGAGGACGGGCAACCGGGACAACGCTTGCTGTAATGCGTTGCGCGTCACCGGCTTCAACAAGTAGTCGGCCGTTTGTAATTGTTTCGCCATCTTGGGCGGTGAGGGAAGCGGACAACTGATCAGAGGGATACCGCCGCATAAGCCTGCCTTCATGGCTGCTTCCGCTTCCTCTCTTCGCTTTGCGTCCGTCAGAATCGCGGTGGGGCGCAGTCGAGCTGTAGCCTGGACCATCTCGTCGACGGACTGGACCGCCTTCACTGCATATGCGTCAAGCCGGCGCTGGAGCATGGCGGCTGTGGCGACATCGTCGTGCAGCACAACCAGCACGCGTTCCCTGACTCCTTCAACATCGACGATGCGCCTAATCGGGGCTGGTCCTTGCCTAAGTTGCCGCGGCAGCGGGTCGATCGGCAGCCAGAAACCGAAAGTGCTGCCGCGCCTGACCGCACTTTTCGCCCATATCCGCCCCCCGTGCAGCTCCACGAACCGCTTGCTGATCGCCAGTCCCAATCCGGTTCCTCCATGCTCGCGCCGGATTGAGTCGTTAACCTGGTAGAACTCCTCAAATAACCGCTCTAGCTCTTCTGGATCGATTCCGGCGCCGGTGTCCGTCACCGTAACTTCCGCTTTATCGACTCCGGCCGTAAGGCGTACGGTAATGCCGCCCGTCTCCGTATATCGCGCTGCGTTGTTCAGCAAATTGAGCAACGCTTGGCGGATTCGAGTAATGTCTACAAAGAGAGGAACCGGCTGCGAGGGCAGTTCCAAATTCAGCGCCAGTTGTTTGGCCTCGACCATGCCCCGGATCATGTTGACGGATTCCGCGACGATCTGGCGCAGATCGCCTTTTTCCCGGTTGAGAGGCATGCGATAGGCGTCGATCTGGCTCAGGTCGAGTACATCATCAATTAGGTTCGATAGATGTTTGGCGTTGCGGTAGATGGCGTTGAGGTCGCCGCGATAAACTTGAGGCATCGGCTCCCCATAGCTTTCCGGGGCAATGACCATCATCTCGCTAAAGCCGATAATCAAATTAAGCGGCGTTCGTAGTTCATGGCTCACGTTGGCGGCGAAACGGGCCTTTGCCTGGCGCGCTTCCTCTGCCTGCCAGCGCGCCCAGTTGAGCGCCTCGTTCGTACGCTGGAGACGGTAGTAGGCTAGGTCGAGGCTGCGCAGCGTTTCGTGCAACCGAGCGCGATGCTCGCGCGCTTCGCGTGTGCGCTCGTCGGCCAGCATATAGCTCTGGTACATCCAGTCGACAACGGTATGGAAATCGCGGGCGAACGCCCAGGCCAACAGCGCCGCCGCCCCGCTGATTAGGAAAGCCACAGCTAGAACGGAGTCTCGACCTGCATTGCTAAACAGCGACAGCGGCGCAGCAGCCAGCAATATGTTGAGGAGAGCGGCAAGTGCGAAGCCGAGCCACGGATGAATGAACGCCCCGGCTACGAGTATCGGAATCCCATACAAATAGGCGAACTCGTGGTTCGACGTCGATGTTAGCGCAACGGTGATGGCGCACGTGATATTGACGACGAAGCAGGCCATCGTCCACCGTGGCGCGATTCTGGTGATTTCATAGCTGACTAACGTCCCGATCAGCAGTGCGCTAAGGACGGCCAGGGCTCGCCCTGACATTTCGGGCGCCTGACCGAAGAGGCTGCTGATCATCCACAGCCAGGCCGCCAGGAGACTGATGATCAGTAGACGCCATGTAGTCATGGTCCGCAGATTGCGGATCATCGATTGGCGAAGTTCAAATGAGGCTTCCACGGCATATCACCTCGTTTGCGGGGCCTTCGACATGGCTGCGGCACTAATAGCTGTTGTCGCCGGCACGAACGTTTTTGTGATTCGATTCTCGCCTATCAGAACGATATACGCCGTCGGGCTGGCAGAGCGGGGAAGGGGCGCTGCCATGCTGATCATTGTAGCGCAGAGATTCGAAAAGCGATGTAGGGAGGCAGCGCGGCAGGCTAGGTTTTTCTCCGGCAAGCCAGCGGGGAATCCTGACGATGAGGCCTTACATGCCTTGGCCCTACATAATGCCGTTCTCACCCTTTTGCAATATGAAGGTGAGTCCAATCTCCGGGGTGCTTTTAGTTACTTTATGCAACAGGTATTGGAAATCATCAGCGCCTTGGAAACTTAACCCCCCCCTACGCGCCAAACCAGATCCAGGGCTTCTCAAAAGTCAGGGAGAAGAGCGGATCAGGGCGAGCGCCTGATCTGGGTAGGCGGCGAAGGTGCGCATAGCGCTGCGCAGGTTGTGGACGCCGGCCCTATCGAGCAAAGCAAGAATTGCGTTATTGAGTGCCGCAATGACCAAAGCGGCCTGCTTGGATCCGGTTTGGGTGCGGTCTTCGCCCAGCGTGGCATCGCGCCGCCAATGGTTGCGGTTCTCAATCTGCCAGTGTTGGCGCACCCAGTGCAGCAGTTGCTCGGCGGAAGCAACCTCGTGGGGAAGAGTGGTGAGGCCGCACACGACTTCGCAGGCGAGTTTGCCGTGTCGTTGGATGCGACGTTCGATTGGGAAGACCTGCCGGACATCCGGCCAACGGTCGCCGAGGCAGTCGTTGAGTTCGCTGCTGACGCGAATCGAACGCACTTCGTGACGGCCATGATCTTTCGCGACGCTCTGCGCCTGACGTTCAGGAAACCAATAGTCGGCGGGTTGGCTGAAGAGAAAGCGGATGTCCTTCAATTTCCAAGACTCTATTTTGCATCAATTTGCATGTTTGGCGGCAAGCTTTTTACTAACGAGAATAGTTCTTCCCGCAAGTAATCTGCTATACTGCGGGCATGCAGACTCACATCTTGTCGTTGCCTAGCCAGACCCAAGGCGCCTCCCTCGCTCCGGCCTTTAACACGCCCGCCGACCGCCATCCGGCCCTCGTCTACCTGGCCGGTCTTGCCCCCGGCAGCCGCCGCACGATGCGCCATGCGCTCGACGCCGTCGCCGCCGCACTCACGGACGGCCAGTGCGATCATCGCACGCTGCCCTGGGCGGCGTTGCGCTTCCAGCACGCCCAGGCTGTACGCGCCGCGCTCATGCAACGCTACAGCGCCGCCACGGCCAACAAGATGCTCTCCGCCCTGCGCCAGACTTTGCGCGTCGCCTGGCGCCTTGGCTATCTGACCGCGGAGGATTACCAGCGCGCCGTGGACCTCAAGCCGGTGAACGGCGATCAGCCTGACGCGGCAGCTGGCCGCGCCCTCTCTTATGGCGAGTGGGCTGCGCTCTTCGCCGTCTGCGCCGCGGATCCCACCGCCGCCGGCGTGCGTGACGCCGCGCTCATCGCCCTGCTCAAAGTCGGCGGCCTGCGTCGTGCCGAAATCGCCTCGCTGCAACTTGCCGATTATGACCGCAGCACTGCTACCTTCACGATTCGCGGCAAGCGCAACAAGATCCGCACTTTGCCCGTTGAGGACCCCGGCGCGCTCGGCGCACTCGACGACTGGCTGCACCTGCGCGGGGGCGCGCCGGGCGCGCTCTTCACCCGCATCCGCAAAGGCGAATTCATCACCCAGGAGGGATTGTCCGACCAGGGGGTGTACTACGTGCTCAACCGCCGCGGTCGCCAGGCCGGTACGGCGCCATTCACGCCCCATGACCTGCGCCGCACCTTCGCCGGCGACCTGCTCGACGCCGGCGTGGATCTCTCCACTGTGCAGAAGCTAATGGGCCATGCCGGCGCCAACACTACCGCGGGCTACGACCGCCGTGGCGAACAGGCCAAGCGCAGCGCGGTGCAGAAGCTCCACGTGCCCTACCGGCGTCGTTTCGGGGGCGATGCTGAAGTCTAGCGCCAGAGTGTAACCGCTTGGCGCGCCGGGAACCTCCGCGTCCAATGGTCTCCCGGCTCAAGGTGACGCCAACTTGCCCCCATTCTGAAACAAACCCCCGCGAAAAATCGCCGTTTGCATTCCCCCTTCGATCGCTCTAGAATGGGCGCCGCTCCGTGCATCGTATCCCTGCATCGCCCCTCGCTACCAGCGCATAACACCGCTGCGTTCAGATTCGCGTTGACTGGCGCGACGTGACACACAGCGAAGTATCCTACTGGCGATATTGTTCCACGCGGCAGGAAACGCAATCAGACGCGTAAGAGACTCGTGACGGGGCCGGCGCCGCCCTCTTCACCTCCTGGGCCGCCGGCCCCGTCATCGCGCCCGACCACCGCCTCTCCCGCGCCCCGTAGGGGCCGATCTGCCGCGCGGTTGTCCTTGTATTCACTACACGAAAGCTCTGCGCATCTGCGACTCCTTTACCCCCTTTTTTCCGTTTTGCGCCGCAGCGCACCTTCGCTATACTTGCGCCTCCGTGCACCCGTCACCTGAGTATTCGCGATAGCGAACGCCGGCCCCCGACGTACAGCAGCGCAACGTCACACCGGCAGTAGAGATGTGCGACATATCGTGCCTGCCGCCCTTTTTGGCGCCGTAGATTGGCCATTGGCCCGGAGCAACTCCATGATCAACCGTGTCTTGTCGCTCGCCGTCACAGGTCTGCGCCGGCTGCTCTTCACGAAGCGGCCGCACAGCGGCATCGTCCTCGCCGCCTGCATCCTCGGCCTCAGCCCCGCCCTTGCCCTCGCCGCACCGCACCAGGAGCCTTCTGGGCGCGGCCATGCTCAGCAGGCCCCCTCCAACCGCACAGCCGAGTGGCTGGTGATGATCTACAGCAACGCCGACGACAACGTGCTGGAAGAAGACCTGCTCTTCGACCTGCAGGAGGCGGAGCTGGTCGGCTCCACCGACGAGGTCACGATTGTGGCCCAGATCGACCGCTATGAGGGCGGCTACGCCGGCATGGGCGACTGGACCGGCGCCAAGCGCTTCCTCATCACCCAGGACGGCGACATGAGCAGCTTTGGCTCCGAGGAAC
>Ga0334888_1000536_pt1 | contig 59910 bp, 44 predicted proteins | sample GraSluR1_MG_FD_207227 | JGI IMG/M metagenome (GOLD analysis project Ga0334888, IMG submission 207227) | Sludge microbial communities from methane-producing bioreactor in Wageningen University, Netherlands - Granular Sludge_3_08-R1 | ecosystem: Engineered > Bioreactor > Anaerobic > Unclassified ...
CCGCAGGCCGTGGTGGACGAGGTCCTGGAGCTCTTCATCGACCTGGACGCCGAGGACCATCAGATCGAGTTCCCGGTGGTGTACGCGTCGGCCCGCCAGCAGGTGGCTTCCCTGTCGCCGGACGGCCCCTTCGAGAACCTTCAGCCCCTGTACGAGACCATCCTCAAGCACATCCCGTGCCCCGAAGGTGACCCCGAGGCGCCGTTGCAGTTGCTGGTCAGCAACCTGGACTACGACGAATACGTCGGGCGTCTGGCCATCGGACGCGTGGTGGCAGGCGAGGTCCGCCCCGGGAAGTCGGTGTGTTTCGGCTCGCAGGGAGGGGCCTTGCGCAAAGGGCGCATCGGTCAGGTCCTGGGTTTCTTCGGACTGGACCGCAAACCGGTGGAGTCAGCCACCGTCGGAGACCTGGTGGCGCTCACCGGTCTGGCGGAGGTCGGGTTGGGTGAGACCGTGACCGACGTGGACAACCCGGTCCTCCTGCCCGGCCTGGAGGTGGAGGAGCCGACCCTGGCCATGACCTTCCTGGCCACCGACAGCCCCCTGGCCGGTCGGGACGGCCGCTACGTCACCTCGCGCCATCTGCGCGACCGGCTCTTCCGGGAGGCGGAGCGCAACGTCGGCCTGCGCGTGCAGGAGACCGATTCGCCGGATGCCTTCGAAGTCTGTGGGCGCGGCGAGCTGCATCTGTCCATCCTGCTGGAGACCATGCGCCGGGAGGGCTATGAGTTGTCCGTCTCGGCACCCCGGGTGCTGACCCGGATGGTGGACGGGGTCCTGCACGAGCCGATCGAGGATTTGACCCTGGACATCCCGGAGGAGTACCTGGGGGCGATCATGGAGCGGGTGGGCGAGCGCCGGGGCGAGCTGGTGGCAATGACGGGCTCGGGGACCGGCAGGCTTCGCCTGGAGTTCACCATCCCGGCTCGGGGCCTGGTCGGTTTCCGCTCGGAGTGCCTGACCCTGACCCGGGGGTATGGCGTCATGAACCACCTCTTCTCGGGCTATGGCCCCTTCCGGGGCGAGATCGCGCGTCGCACGCGCGGCTCCATGGTCGCCGGAGAAACCGGGCCAACGACCACCTACGCCCTGACCAACCTGCAGGATCGCGGGGTCTTCTTCATCGAGCCCGGCGAGCAGGTCTACACCGGAATGGTGGTCGGCGAGCACTGTCGCCCCAACGACCTGGACGTCAACGTCTGCAAGAAGAAGCACGTCACCAACATGCGCTCCTCCACCGCCGAGGAGACCGTGCGTCTGGACGCCGCCAGGAAGCTGACCCTGGAGCAGGCCCTGGAGTTCATCGGGGATGATGAGCTCGTCGAGGTGACTCCCTCGCACGTCCGCCTGCGCAAGTCGATCCTGGACCCCCACATGCGCTTGAAGGCCAAGAAGGATCGTCAGCGCCTGGAAGAGGCCGGCTAGACCCCACCACCAGCCCGTCCCGATCGGCGGATCTGACACCCCGTCTCCCCTGGAGGGCGGGGTCTTCTTGTTCGTCCTGGCCTGACGTGCTACCATCATGGGGTCAACTCCTTTGCGCAAAGGACGGGTGCACTTATGTTCTGGGCAGCCATCGGGGTCGGGATGCTGATCAACACGGTCGGAGGGATGGTGGGGGGTGGTCCGAGCCGGGCCAGCATGCAACGCACCCACGAGCAGTCGATGCGCTCGCTGCGCGAGACGCTCAACGACACCTCGAAGCTCGTCACCTCTCGCCAGCAGCCCCAGGTCCAGTCCCGCTTCAGCTTCGATTTCGAGCCGCCGCCCTTCCCCCAGAAGAACTTCGAGAACCTTCAACAGATGCAGCAGGGGCACGCGGCCCAGCGCCAGGCACAGACGGATGCGATGAAGCATCAACTGGCACAGATGAAGGACAAGTTCTTCGCCGAGAATCACTATGAGACCGCTGAGGGGCCTGATGGGAAGCCCCAGGTCCTGACCGGCCAGGATGGCAGGCCGCAGGTGGCCAAGGGCCCCGAGACCCCCCAGCAGAAGCTGGTCCGAGAAGAGTTCGAAGGTGGCAGGCGTCAGCAGCTCGCCGAGACCCAGGACCTCCAGAAGGACGCCTTCCTGAGCAAGGAAAAGCAGGATGTGCAGAAGTTCCTGGCCCAGCATCAGGACAACCTGACCAGCCCCCAGGTCCAGGCCGAGCTGACCCGGATGATGCTGGACACCCAGAAGCGGGCTTTCGGGCTGCAACAGCAGCACGAGGACGAGCGCTGGAAGGTCGACCTGCCTCCCTCTGAAGAGATCGCGGCTGCGGTCGAGGCCGACCTGGCTGATCTGCGTCAGATGGAGCGCGAGCAGGCGGCCAAGGAAGAGCAGTCGCCGGACATGCTCGCCTTGATGCAGCACGAGCAGGACGTGGCCGTCCTGCTGGGCGAGCAGAAGCAGGTGGCCCAGCGCCAGAGGCTGGAGGAGAACTTCCTGATGGATCCCCGCAAGGCCATGGCGTCAGCCAGCCCGCCAGTGGATTTAGGTGAGGTTCTTCCGTCCTACCTGAGCAACTCTCTGTACAACATGGGAATCTATACCGTCTGAGGCGTCCTCGGCGGATTCTCGAGAAGCCTCCGGGTGCGGGGGCTTCTTCGCGTCCCAGGGGGGCGCCGCGATGGCTTGAACGTGCCCCACCAGGGGCCGTGAACCTGAAGAACTGGGAGGTTCTGTGTGATGTCAGAAGTCGGGAAGGGAGCGGGAACCTGGTTCTTCCGGGTCACCCTTGCGCTGGCGCTGATCGGACTTCTGTATGGTTCCTACGAGTTGGGGGCTTCGCGTCGAGAGGCCGCCGTGGTGCCGGTCACCCCGGCTTTGCGGTTGGCCTCGGCAGAAGGCAATGCCCGGGTGGAGCGTGAGCGAGGTCTCTTCTCAGAACTGGCCCGCCAGCTCTCGCCAAGCGTGGTCCACATCAAGGCCCGCAGTCGGCAGGCGACCCCAGAGCAGGATCTGGGCCTGCCGCCCGGTCTTCCCGAGGAGTTCCGCCGCTTCTTCGGAGGTCCAGGCGGACGGGCCTTCCCGCCTCGCGAGACCCAGGGACAGGGCAGCGGCGTGATCATCAGTCCGGACGGCGAAATCCTGACCAACAACCACGTGATTCGAGGCGCGACCGAGATTACGGTTGTCCTGGACGACGAGCGCGAGCTTCCAGGCAAGGTGGTCGGGGCCGACCCCAGGACGGACCTGGCCGTGGTGAAGGTTCATCCCTCCACCCCCCTCAAGGCTGCGACCCTGGGTGATTCGGACGCGATCGAGGTGGGCGACTGGGTGATGGCCATCGGGAATCCCTTCGGCCTCTCCCACACGGTCACCGTCGGGGTCATCAGCGGCAAGGGGCGGGTGCTGGGGGGGGCCTATGATCAGTTCCTCCAGACGGACGCCTCGATCAACCCTGGCAACAGCGGAGGCCCTCTTTTCGATACCAGTGGCAGGGTCGTCGGGATCAACACCGCGATTCTGTCCGATGGGCAGGGGATCGGCTTCGCCATCCCGATCAACCAGGCCAGACAGGTGGCCGAGCAACTGCGGACCAGCGGAAGCGTGACCCGAGGGTACGTGGGCCTGGGCATCCAGCCGGTGACGCCCAGGATGGCGGCGGCCCTGGGCCTGCCCGAGGGCACCCGGGGAGCGTTGGTGGGCAGCGTGGTCCCCGGCGCTCCGGGGGACCGAGCCGGGGCGCGTGAGGGCGATGTGATCGTCGAGTTCAACGGCCGTCCCCTGGCTGACGAGCGCGACCTGCTCAACTCGGTGGCGGCCGCCCCCGTGGGAAGTCGCGCGAAGCTGGGCATCCTCCGCGAGGGGCAGATGAAGACCCTGGAACTGGAGATCGCCCGCAGACCCGGAGAGGAACAGGCCTTGCGCGAAGCCCCTGTGGCTACGGCAGAGGAGGCCCTGGGACTCTCGGTCCGAGACCTGACCCCTGAGGCGGCCAGGCGCCTGGGATTGAGTGGCCAGGAAGGGGTGGTGGTGACGGCGGTGAGGCCCGGCAGCCCGGCAGCCCAGGCAGGCCTGGTCTCCGGAGACGTGGTCCGCCGCGTCGGGAATCGTCCGGTCCGCAATGCCGAGGAGTTCCAGCGCCTGGTGGCCGGGAAGGGAGATCTGGCCCTGCTGATCGTCCGCGGGGGCAACCAGGTCTTCATGCTGGTCGAGCGCGAAGCCGGATAGGCGGGACCCGGGGGGGACCTGGGCGCTGCCCGGGCCGGGAAGGCCCTTCTAGCCGGTGATGTCCAGGTTGCCTCCCAGATACCGCTTCTGGCGGTGGCGTTCCACGACCTCGGCAGGGAGACGGATCGACCCCCCGCATGCGGGGCAGTTGACCGCGTCGCCCTCCAGGGCCGCCGCCAGGGTCTCCTCGGGCAGCAGGGCCCGGCAATGGGCGCAGGCCATCCTTTGGATCGGCTGGATGTTCCCGAGTTCGGACATCGGCACCTCCGTCTGGTGTGGAAACCGAGGACCTCACCCCGGGCGTCCCGCAGGCCACGATCGAAGCGGCCGCGAATCAGGACGGGTGCGTCAGATCCTCTTGCTGATCCTCTTCTCCGCCCTGCTGGGGGCTCCCGCCTCGGCCCGCGAGTGGTTCCGCCCGGCCCACCGCGGTCCGGAGATGATCAACCCCGATTTGATCCCGGCCCGCGCCTTGCGAGGCTCCGTTCCGGATTCCTGGAACGGGCAGTTGGTGTTGTGGGAGGGAAGGGTGCGCCGCCACGAACTGGTAGGGGGCCGGGACCGTCTGCTGCTGGCGACGGAGGCCGGTGAGGTGCAGGTCCTCTTCAGCCGCCCGGCGCGGAACCTGGAGTTCGATCGCTCAGGCTACCGCGTGGCGGTCAAAGGCCGCCTGGCTGTCGGCTCGGGTCGGACCCGGCGCCTGGATGGCCTGTCGCTGATTCTCCTGGAACCACCCAAGGTCTGGGGCTTTTCGGAGTACCTGGCGGGGAGGTCTGCTGACCTGCTGCACCTCCTGGCCTGGACCATCCGGTCCCACAACCCCCATCTCCCCGGACATGAAGCGGAGGAGATGGCCCGAAGCCTGGAACAAGCGGCCCTGGAGAACTCGTTGGACCCGTTGTTGTTGGCTTCGCTGGTCCAGATCGAATCCGCCTGGGATGCCGACGCGGTCTCACCTTCGGGGGCAGTGGGGCTGGGGCAGTTGATGCCCTTCACGGCGGAGGGCCTGGGCGTGGACCCCGCCGATCCCCACCAGAACCTGCAGGGCGCGGCCCGGATGCTGGCGGGTCTTTTGCGCGAGTGGCAGCACCTGGAGAACCCCAGGGCGTCCGCCCTTTCTGCCTACAACTCCGGACCTGGCCGGGTGCGCCGCCTGGGGGGGCGGGTGCCCGCCCTGCCCGAGCCGACCAACTACGTCTACTTCATCGGCTATGTCCACCGGAACCTGGCCCGGACGGCGCGGGCCTTCCAGCTCCGGGACTGACCAGGCACCGGGCTCGGGGTCTACCAGTCGACCGCCGACTGTTCGTGTTCCTCCCGGTAGCTGACGACGCGGAACTTGGCGATGCTGGGGAAGTAGGGGGGTGGGCTGTTGGCCAGGTGGGAGTCGTAGCGACTCTCCAGGGTCATGCCGCTGTACTGCCGACCGCCGCTGTACTTTCCCCAGGTCTGTTTGTCGCCCATCATCAGGCCACCGAAGAGCCGCACCCGGGTCAGGGGGCCATAGACGTCCGTGGGCCCGACGTATCCGCTGACCGTTCCGTCGGCGTTGCGCCGCCCCCCCATCAGGGCCGCATAGATGTCCAGGGGATTGGCCTCGGTGTGGCTGGAACTGTTCTGGATCCAGATGTTGTGTCCGACCAGGCCCAGGTTGTCGCGAGAGCCCGTCGGTGCCTGACCTGGCGAGGTGTCAGCGCGGGTCAGGTCTGCGGTGATGGTGATGTCCTTGCCCTGGGCCACGTCGACGGCGATGGTCCGCTTTCCGCGGTTCACCCCCGAGAGGCTGTTGATGTTTCCCGTGCAGTAGACCAGGCCGTTGGTCAGCCCGCTGTAGACCGCGAATTCGTCGCCGGTGCGCACCATGGTGGAGTCCTTCGGGATGACCGACCCATCCGGTGCGACGGCAGTTCCGCTTACGGTCTCCAGCACCTCGACGGTGTTGCTTCCCTGGGTGATGGTCAGCCTCCGGTTGCCTCCGGTCACGGCCAGGGTCATCTTCTTGACGTCTCCGACGATGTAGAGTCCTCCCTCGACCCGATTGGAGGAGGAGCCCAGCCCGGGATGCACGCCGATCTGGGTGGGTGGGGGCAGTCCGCTGCCCCATGCCTCCGCCGCGAGGTCCTTGGCATGGGAGGGAAGCTGGATCTTCTTGACGCGGGGCAGCACGTTCGAGCTGCCCCCTTCGCCGAAGATCTTGCGGTAGCGCTCTTCGATGGGGCGGCCCTTGGAGTCAAACGGCGGGTTGTTTGTTCCGAAAGGACAATTGTAGTTGACCCCATCGGGTGAATTCGGGGCAGCCCCGGCCATGGTCACCCCCTGGGTGAAGGTTGAAGGATGGTTCGAACCATAGAATCCGCTGGGAACGTTCACCTGGATGTATTTGTTGGTGTGGAACGGTCCGTCGATCCGGAAGCTTTCCGCGCCAATCCACAGGCCTTCAGAGCCGCTCTCCTCGAACCAGGCGAATCGAGACATCGATTCCTGGCACAGCGCCACGCTGACGGATCGATACCTGGTCCCGCCCAGGAAAGCCGTCGAGCGGACGGTGTAGGCGGGCCTGGTATCGTCGGGGTTGGAGGGGTTCACCGGAACCGCTCCGATCTCGGCCTTCCAGTTCCAGTTCGCCACGCTGCCCGTGAGTTCGTACTTGTCCGAGCCGGAGGGGATGGCCGGATGGCCCTTGGCGGCGCGCGTCTCCATCCACGCCAGGGCCTGCAGGACTCCGGCTTCGGCCGCATAGAAGGCCTCAGTCTCCATCTTCTGGCGGCCTGTCGCCCGCATCTCCAGGGGAAGCACGGCCAGGAGCAGCAGGCTCAGGCTGAAAAGGGCGGCCAGGAACATGATGGCCATCAGCAGGGCCACCCCCTGGCGTTCTTGGCGGGATCGTGACATGGGCTTACCTCATGGCCTTGAAGGGAAGCTGGACCATCGTCTGCAGGCGGGATTCGTGGAACTCTCCGCTCCTGTAGTGGGGGACTCGAGCCCTGGCCGTGACCTGGATGGTGCTGTCCGAGAGGACGAGGAATTCCAGCGCGTCCAGGCCCTGGCACAGGACCCTGTCGTCCTGGGGGTCGGATGGGGTGTTCCGGTCCAGCCGAACCGCGCCATGCTCCAGCCAGATCCTCTGGATCCGGTACGCCGGCGCGCGCGGGTCGACGGGCTCGACCGGGACCCGGAATCGGATTTCGCTCTTGGGGGGAGGGCCCACCGCCGGCTCGAGGATGGCAGGCTGGAGCTGTCCGGCGGAGTTGCTGGTCGGGATGGCAGCGTACAGGATCGGGGTGATCCGTTGCAGAGCGGTCCTGGTGCGTTGCTGGACCTCCAGCTTCCCGACGTTCATCTGGTAGGAGCGATAGGCCAGGGTGTAGGTTCTGGCCAGGATCGTCCCCAAAAGGGCCATGACGGCGGAGGCCACGAGGGTCTCGCCCAGGGTCAGGCCGGCGCGGGATGAGCGTCTCATGGTCGGCGATGGTGCGCCGTGACCGTCACCTGGCGCAGCTTGTGTTTGTCCATCCAATAGACGGTGACCTGGACCTCGGCGATTTGCGAGAGATGGTCGTTTTCGTCGGTGCTGAGGAGTCGGATCCGGGTCTTCCGGCGGAAGTTCGGATCGGCGGGCAGGTTGGTCAGGGGGGGCGCGTTCAGGAAGTGGAGGCCGGTGCGCGCGTCGGTGGTCCAGGTCGCGGGGCGATTCTCGTTGAGAACGCTGCGCTTGTCGTCCTGGAAGGGCATGTTCCGCGAGCGGATCTCTTCGATCGCCTGTCGGCAGAGGCCGACCGCCTCGGCGGTCCAGGCGGCGTGGCGCGTGGACTCCAGGCTGAACGAGAAGACCGAGAGAACGCCCAGGACCCCGATGGCCAGGATGAAGATCGCCAGGGCGACCTCAATCAGGTTGAACCCGGCAGTTCGCCGCGCCTTGAGTCCGGGATGCCACCAAGCCAAGAGGATCCTCCTGCAGGATCTTCTCACGCAAATGAAGCGCTTCGTCAACCCGTGGAGGCCGGCAATCGGTCCGACTCCTGCGCTCAGAAAGCAGGAAACCCCGCAGACACGGGGTTCCGGTGGTTGGCTGAGGCGCCAGGATTCGAACCTGGGAGTGGCGGATCCAAAGTCCGCTGCCTTACCGCTTGGCTACGCCTCAATGCGGCCATTATAGGGCGTGAGGCGGCCATTCTGCAAGCAGCTTCAAACCCCTGGCAGGGCCTCAAAAAATGCTGTGGGATGGGGCCGTCGGAGCCGGGAGAGGTTGAGGCCTCCGCGGCCTCCGACGGGTTCATTCCTCGGGGGGCGAAGTCGGACTCGCGTCCTCTGCCGATTCTGGGGCCGCGGGCCTGGGAGAAGGCTGGGTGTTGCGCGTCTTCCTGCCGGGCGCGCGGGAGCGGCGGGGGGCGGAAGCCTCGGCGGTCTGCTGGTCCTCTGGAACCGGCTGGGCCTGGGCCCACCAGGCATTCAGGTCTTCCAGGCTGGAGAAGCGAAGGCCACGGCTGCGGGCCTCTTCCCAGATGCGCCGGATCTGGATCTGCTCGGGGGTCTTGGGGGTGCGGGGCAATCCCTTCAGCCAGCCGCCCTTGCGGACCGGCGAGCGGCGACGAGCGCCTCGCAACGGCGCGCCTTTGCGGGCTCGAGTCCGCTTCGGCTTGACCGGTGTGGGCTCGGGGACCTCGAGGCCGTGCTGGCGCCCCCATTCGAGGAGGGCTTCCATGGAAGTCGGGGTGAATCCCTGGTCCCGAGCCTGCTGCCAGAGGTCGCGCAGTGCCTGTTGCTCGGGTGTCCTGGGGGTGCGCGGCAGCCCCTTCAGCCAGCCGCCCTTGCGAGGTTCTGCCTGGCTCGTACGAGAGGAGGGCTTGGGAGCCGCCGCGGCTGCGGCGCGGAGCTCCATCAACAACCCCTGCATTTCACGTCGTTGTTGCTCGTGCATGAAGGATGGAGACGGGGGAAGGCCTTCGACCAGGAAGAACTGTGCCGACAGCCCATAGTGCTGCATCAGGCTCAGCAGCACCGAGGCGGGGACTCCGTCTCGCGAGGTCTCGATGGCCGCCACCTCGCCAGGGGTCAAGCCCAGGACGTCTCCCAGGATGGCCCGTTGGGTGGCGCGGCGTTCGGTCACCTTCAACCGCGTGGGTTCGGCAAGGGAGATAGCTTCCCGAAGCTGCTGGAATCGCTGCTGGATCCGCCGGTCGAGGGAGGCCAGTTCGGGCGACAGCCGTCGGGACGAGGATCGTCCTCGAGAGGTGTCTGAAGAGGTGGGCATACGAATGACTCCTTGGTTCCGGTCAGGTTGGCATTCCTGTCTGAGAGGAACGACGCCTTTGGTTGTGGGGATATCTTCCCTGTGCATCCTGATCGGAGTGATTCATTCCCCTATTTTGGATCGTATCACCGGCAGGATCGCCGGTCAAGTGGATGCCGGATCAATTTGATCGTTGCAGGCTGTCGCAAAATTGTCTGGAGGTCACGATGTTTGTACTGCGCCTCGCGAGCGCCTCCCGCTTTCGTGCGGCAAATCTCCGCGGCCTCCTGAACCTTGCATCCTGCCTGGTGGATAGGGGAAGTTCCGGTCTCGAAGGGTCCAAAAATCGATTATTCCCGGTTCCCGTCCCTCTCAATCGTCCTCCGGCCCATCCGGGATCTGGACTCCGGCTTCTTGAGGGTGCCTCGGCAGGCCCGGAGCGAAAGGAAGAGCAAGGCCATCCAGCCGACCCAGGCCGCCAGGCTGAGACGGCTTCCCCAGCAGAATGCCTGCGACTCGAACCAGAAACGCGCCACATGCCGGCCAGGAGGGACCCGGACGGCGCGGAAGGCCACGTCGGCGCGCAGGACGGGGGTGGAGACCCCGTCGATGGACGCACGCCAGGCCGGGTGCCAGTTGTCCAGCACCACCAGGAAACCACCTCGGGCCGAGTCGACTTCGATCTCCTGGGCCCAGCCGTCGTCCTGGAGGAGTCGGGCTCGGCCCGAGCTGAAAGGACCCTCCGCCCGGTCGACCTCCAGCAGGGTGGAACCGCTGGGGTCGAAGCTTGAGGATGCCAGGCGATCCAGTCCTTGGGCCCGGTCCGGGCCGACCGGCAGGGCCTGCCCCACCAGCCGGACCCGGGGAACCGGCGCCCGGGTTCGATACATGAAGACCGGGCCCGGCAGTCGTGCATCGGCCTGATGGGTGCCAAGCAGATCCAGGGTGGGGCCGACCAGGGGAAAGAAGCTCAACAGGACCGACACGTTCTGGCGTTCCAGCAGGCGGATGGATTCCGGCTTCAGGGCCACGCTCTGGGAGAGGGGGACCATCCCCTCCCGGAACCGCCTTTGCAGGGCAGCATACTCCAACAACTCGATCCCCCCCTCCTGGAGGATGCGGTCGGAATGGTGGGCGACACCCCAATGGGCCGAGGCGTCCGGGGCCAACACCGCCCGGTGGGCCAGCAGGAGGTCGCTCTGGCCCTTCCACCCTCCGGCCAGAAGCCAGGTTCTCTGCCAGGTCTGATCGGCCGTCGGAGTCGAGATCCGACCGGGGTGGTCTGTCACTTCCGCCACGGTCGCTGGAGGGTTGAACCATTCCGAAGGCAGATATCCGGTGTAGGCGGCGTTCATGCGGAAGAGATCCAGGGCTGTGAGCGCCACCAGGACCCCACCGACGAGGCGTGCCCGGGGCGGGGCCATGCGTTTCAGGAGCCCCTCGGCACCCAGGCCGGCCAGCAGGGCCGCATAGGCGGAGAAGAGGATCAGGAAGCGGGCCGGAAACCGGAACAGCGAGAAGCCGGGCAGGAACTGCCACAACAGCCAGTACAGGCCGCCGAAGCGCCCCAAGGCCAACGCCAGGCACAACGCGGCAGACCCCATCAACCAGGCCGTCTGCCGTTCCCGCCGCAGGAAGGGAACGGCCAGGACCAGCAGCAGGGGGACCAGGCCCACGTAGGGGTTGCTTTCCCAGAAGACGCCGGTCTCGGCAATCCGGTCCAGGGGCAGCGTGGCGTTTGCCGGGTTTCCCCCGGCAAACGGATGGACCAGGCGCAGGAGGTCGACAGGACGGAAGGGATAGGCGCTGGCTTCCTGCCACGTGAAGGCCCGTCCGCGCAGCGAGACCTGCAGCAGCTCTGCCGTGGGAAGCCATTGAATCGCCGACATCAATAGGGAGAGAAGCCCCGCGCCGATCAGCGTCCAGGCAGCTCGCGCCGGCCTGTGGACCTGTCCGCTGGCCATGCGTGTCCAGGAATACAAAAGGACGCCCAGGGCACAGAGGCCGGCAGCGTGGGGGTGCCCGGCCAGGATCTGGAGGGTCCAGATCAGGGCGGCCGCCAGGGCCCAGACCCTGCGCCCCGAGCCCAGGAAGAGTTCCAGGCAGGCCAGGGATGCGGGAAGCCAGGAGATGACCTGGACCAGGTTCAGGTGTTTCAGGCGCAGGACCATCACGGCGCCAAGTCCATAGGCCAGCGCCGAAACGGCCGCGGCGGCAGGCCGGGCTCCGTGGACGCGGGCCAGGAAGTAGCTCCCCAGCAGGGCGATCGCCAGCGTGGACAGGAGCGTCAGGTTGGTGGCCAGCGGCAGAGGCAGGGCCAGGAAGAAGGGCAACGTCGTCGGGTAGAAGACGCCGGATTGACCTTCGGCCAGCAAGGGATAGCCGTTGCCCAGGAGCGGCGTCCAGTGAGGAAGGTGCCCCTGGCGGATCGCCTCGGCAGCCAGGTGCCGGCGGGGGATGTTCATCTCCAACAGGTCAGAGCCCGAGAAGTCGGCGGCATAGAGGACCCGCTCGCCCGAGAGGGCCGGCGTGAAGAAGACAGCCAGGAGCAGGAGGACCCCGCCCACGGCCAGGGTGGCCTCGCCAAGCCACCAGAAGCCCTGGCGTTCAGTCGGCATCGTCTGGCTGGGCTTCCTCTTCGGCGCAGGGAATCCTGGATGGCCCTGAGGCGTCGGAACGGAGGCGGTGGCGCAGACGTCGGAGCGCCTCTTGAACCCTGTCCTGGTCTTCTGGGGAAGGATCGAGTTCTCCGTAGCGGGCCTTCTCGAATCCCTCGAGGATCGGTTCCACCTCAGGCCAGTCCCGCTGTTCCCGCACGGAGGCGGCGAACTCCCGAGCCGTCTTCTGGGCAGGTCGCTCCCAGCCGGCCCGTTGCAGGAGCCTCTCCATCTGGTGGTAGAGATGCTGGAGGTTTTCGCGAGGGTTCCGGGCCGGTTCCCTGAGAAGGGCGGTCAAGGTCCGGGCGGCCCGGTCCAGTGAACGGGTCAGCGGGTTCCATCGACCGCTTCTGCGGGCCCTCCAAAGCGACACGAGCCCGGCCCAGAGGGGAATCTGCAACGGGATCAGCAGCAGGAAGGCGACGGCAGCCGGAGTGGGGATCCCGGCATTCTTCAGGACGCCGATCCATTCACCCCACCGGGAGCGAGCCTGGGCCAGCGCGCGGGTGGCTGCGACCCTGCGGGCTTCGGGGACCAGCTTCTTCAGGTAGTCCAGCAGGGCACCCAGCATCCAGCGCTGGCGGGGGGGGCCCTGGAGTCCTGGGGTGGGCTCCCCGTTTCCGGTCGGGGTCGGATCGAAGGCCATCCAGCCGAAACCGGGCAGGTAGATCTCGGCCCAGGCGTGGGCCTGGGAGCCTCGAACCTCGTAGAATCCCGTGAAGGGGTTGAAGGTCCCGGGAAGATACCCCGTGACGTAGCGGGCGGGCATCCCCAGCGACCGGGCCATGACCACCAGGGCGGTGGCGAACTGCTCGCAGTGCCCGGTCCGGGACTCGAACAGGAAGTAGTCGCTCACCTCCGCATCGGCCGGATAGGCGGGTGGGGGACTCTGGTAGGCGTAGTGGTTCTGCAGGTGGAGGGTGAGCGCCAGGGCCTTCTCGTAGGGGCTGGGGTAGGGGGCCGTCAAGCGGAAAGCCAGGTCACGCACCCTCTGGGGAACGCGCTCGGTGAGGTGAGTGCTGGCACTGCGGGCCAGTCGGGGGAAGTCCTCGATCGGGGGCAGCTTCTTGAGCTCCTCGGCAGGCAGAGGGCGGGTCAGGCCGATGACGGAGTAGATCATGCCTTCCTCCAGAGGGAAGGGGGCGCGAAGTCCCAGGGCCTGGTCGACATAGAGCTCTTCCGAAGGGAAGAAGACCTGATAGGGCTGGAACGGGGCAAAGATGACGTTGGGCAGTTCCCGTTGGACGTAGAAGACCTGGACCAACCGTTCAGCTCTGGGGTCGGCCCGTCGCAGGGGCAGGGTGATCGGAGGGGTCCGCGAGGTCACCTTCTCGGGTTCCTCTTTGGAGAGGCTCCAATACCGGCCGTCGTAGTCGAGGAAGGCCAGGCCCCTGTAGTAGGACCACCGGCTGGTGCGGACCTGCATGATCAACTCGTCGGATAGCGTCCCGCGCAGGTTCAAGTCGACGATGGGGTTGAATCCGGCGTAGTTCTCCGGGGCAAAGGTCAGATTGGGAAGTCCGCGCGACATCTGTCCCGGGTAGGACGGGTTGACGATTTCGCCGCGCGCGATCCGTGGCAGGGTCAGCCGCATGCTCCAGGAAACCGGCAGGCTGCGGAGCCTCAGGCTTTCGTACCGGGGCATCAGGGCAAAGGCGACCAGGCCGGCCAGCAGCATGACCCCGGCGGTGCGGGTCAGCATGCCGGCGACGCCGGTGGCAAATCTCGGCCTGGCGGCTTCCTCGGGCGGGACGGGGATGGTCTGGGCGCCTTCCCGGGCTTCCGAGCGCCAGAAGAGATGCATCACCACCAGGCCTGCCGCCAGGAAGGCGGCCAGGTAGGCCCCGTAGCCCAGGCCGCTGCTGAGAACAGCCCCGAAGGAAATAAGGATGATCCCCACCAGCATGGAGTATTTGAGGTCCTTCCGGGCCGGCAGGTCGAAGCTGTGCATGGTCAGCAGCCAGAGCAGGAGTTCGGCCAGGGGAAAGCGCGGGTCATAGGGGTTTGCCGCCAGGCCGACCAGGAAGTTGAGCAGGACCACCAGCATCAGGATCGAGAGAAGGACCTTCAACAGCCAGTTGCTGTGGGTGCGGCGGTACCACGAGAACGAGGAGCCCGCCAGGGTCAGGGCCAGCACGGTCCAACCAAAATGCGGCCACTCCATCTGGTGCAGGGCTGCCAGGATGGCGATCCCGACCGAGAAGCCCACACCGACCCGCAGGGGGATCGAATCCTCGGGTTGCTTGGGTCTCTTCAGCAACTCGAACCAACCACCCAGACAGCCTCTGGGGGCCTTCGGGGGAGGTGCCCCGCTCGGAGGGTGCCAGGAGGGAGAAGGGGTCATCGGGAGGCCCCTCCCGAAGAAGCTGGGGTCGGGCGCATGCCAGGCAGGTGGATCCGGGAATGCACTCCAGCCGAGGCCAGGACCTGAACGCTCTGTTGACAGTCTTGTTGGTCCTCTGGCAGACCGGACCCAGGAAAGAAGACGACGCTCAGGCCTCCCCGGCGTTCCAGGAGATGCGAGAGACCGTGCAGGTCTTGCAGGGGGGCCAGCAAGAGCAGGAGGAGGTGAGCGTCTGCCGGAGCCCTGCCGGCAGCGGCCTCCAACACTTCGAGCCGGGAGAGTCGCCCCGGGGCCTGGACGCGGGCCAGGAAATCCAGGGCGCCTTCACCTGAAGCCCTGGAGACGTGAACCTGACCAGCCCATTCGCAGATCTGGGTCAGGGGCAGGCCCTGACGGCGAGCCCTCTCCGCCAGGGCGGCAGCCGCCGAGATCGCAGACTCCAGATTCGAATCCGCGCCGCTTCCCGCCCGGGCCTCCGCCCATGTCTCGATCAGCACCGCCATCCCAGGACCAGAGCGTCCTCGGAACTCCCGGACCATCACCTGACCCGTGCGGGCCGTGGCGGGCCAGTGGATGAACCGGGTGTCCTCGCCTGCCGAATAGGGTCGGATACCCAGGAAGTCCTCGCTGGTGCCGACCCGATTCGAGGTGCGCTGCTGATGCGCTTGACGAGCGGTTCGGCTCGGGGCCGACAGTTCAGCCAGACTCAAGGGGCTGGGGTAGACGACCAGGGGTCCTGAGTCGTCGGGCACGCTGCGCTGGGCGGGGAACAGTCCCAGAGGCGTCGCACTCTTCAGTCGGACCGGAGGCAGACGATGGTAGCCTCGCAGGCTGGCTGGAACCGGGCAGTCCACGCGGACCGAGCTGCCGGCGGGCAGGTGCTCGATCAGGAAACGTCGGGTTCGAGGCTGGCCCGGAAGGGTGTCGGGGAGGTCCTGCTCGACCAGGACCAGGGCCCGGTCGGAAGAACCCGGATTGAAGACCTCCATCTCGACATCGACCTGGTCTCCCTGTGTGGCAGGGGCGGGCATCCTGCGGCGAACCTGCAAGCCGCGCAAGGTGGTTCGGGGACCCAGAAATCCGGCCACGAGCACCCCTGCCAGGAGGGCTGAGACGACGTAGAGCCACCCGGTCTGGGTATTGGTTGCGACCAGGAAGAGGAACCCGGCCAGGGCCAGGAAGACGGCCTCCTCGGCGTGGGAACCGACCAGTCGGAACCAGCGCTGCCCCGGGCGGTGGCCTCGGTCGGTCAGGTCCTTGCTCAGCAGGTGCATCCTCTCTCCAGTCGGTCTTGCCCGGGACACCAAGGCGGGTTCTTCTCGATCTTCCCCCGGTCACGGGGCGGCCAACCCTGGGCGTGTCCGGGAATGCCACGAGGCCACGGAGACGTGCCCCGTGGCCTCGAAAGGGGGTCTTCGGAGCGATCAGCGCTTGCCTTGCAGGTAGCTCAGCAGGTCGTTGGACAGCGAGACGGCCTTCTGGATGGCATCCTCCGAGGTGTATTTCCGAGAGAGGGCCTCGAACATCGCGTCATCCAGGATCCCGCGGATCGACTCCCAGGCCGAAACCCGAGGCTGGACGGTGGCATACTTCAGAGCCTCGATCCCCACGGAATACTGCGGGTTGGCACGGATGTAGTCCTGGTATTTCCGACCCCGGATGGCGGACTCGCGGACCGGCAGATATCCCGTCCCGATGGCCCACTCCGTGGTGATCTCCGGGCTGGTCAGGAACTTGCTGAAGCGCCAGGCAGCCTTCTGCTCTTCGGGCGTGGACTGGCTGAAGATCGCCAGGTTCGTGCCGGCAAACTGGTAGGCGCGGGTGGTGCCCCGAGGCAGCATGACGACCCCGAAGTCCAGGTCCTTGGCCCTCTGGAACCCACCGATCCGGGAAGTCGTCTCGATGTACATCCCGGTCTGACCCTTCTGGAACTGGTCCTGGGCATCGGTTGAAGGCTGGGCGGACCCGTCCGTGTGGACCATGTCCACCCAGAACTTCAGGTCTTCGATTCCCCTCTGGCCGCCAAAGGCAGCCTGGTCGCTCTGGATGAACTGGCCGCCATGGGCATAGAGATAATGCCCGAAGATGTCCACACTGGGAAGGAAGCCCAGGCCAGGGATCCCTTTGGCCTTCTTGATGGTGCGGGCTGCATGGCGCAGGTCTTCCCAGGTCTCCGGGGGAGCCAGGCCCAGTTCCCGGAAGATGGCCCGGTTGTAGTAGAGGACGTAGATGCTCTTGTTGAAGGGCAAGGTATACAGCTTGTTGCCCTGAGCCGTCGGGAAGATGTTGGCCTCGCGGAAGATCGGGACGAAATCGTTCAGATCCTTCTGGCTCATCCCATCCGGACCCGACAGGAACTGATCCATCGGCGTCAGGGCATTGATCTCCACCAACTGGGTGGTCCAGTTCTCATACACCTGGGAGATGTCCGGCGGGGTTCCCCGGGCCAGGTGCTCGAGGATCTTTCCATACAGGGCGTTGTAGTCGTTTCCCAGGCGAGGGTTGGCGGAGCCAACGAAGCGAGATTTGACGACCACGTCCGGGTTCGCGCGGTTGAACCTCTGCACCAGGCTCTCGAGGAGCTCCCCCCGGCTTCGGCTCATGGCGTGCCAGAATTCGATCTCGACCGGGCTCTTGGCTTCGCTTCGACCCGATCCCCAGACCAGCGTCAGCGCGGTCAGGACGAGGGCCAGGGCCATCGCCGTCGCAAGGCGCACCTTGGGCACCATAGTGTCACTCCTTCATCCTTGGTTCCGGCCTTCATCTTTCGGAAGGCTGGACCGGTCTATGCCCCTCCCCGGAGAACGTCTCGCCGGAAACCGGGAGATTCTACAGGTTCAGGGTCAAGGGAGCCTGGTTCAGCGCGTGCAGGACAAGGCTGATCGGCTTGGCATCGGTCGGGACTTCGAAGACCAGGTAGCCGAAGTTGATGCCGAAGGGGCGCAGGATCACCAGCCAGAAGTTGCTCAGGCCTTCGATGTAGTCGTAGGAGGCGTTCTTCTGATCCAGCAACGAGAAGCGTCCCGTGTAGATCTGGACCTGTTCGGAGATGTTCTGTTGGGAGAGGTAGACCACCACGAACTTGTAGCCCGTGCGAGGCCTGTAGAAGTCCTTGATGACCGTCACGTTCTCGAGGTTGGTGACGGTCACCTGGAAGACCGAGTTCTGGGCCGAACGGGGCACGTAGATCCCATCCCCCGGTCGCTGGGCGTTGGCCGGCATCGGCGAGAAGGGCACGTTGTCCTGGGGGCCACCGGTCGTGCGCATGGCGGGACCGGTCTGGAGGTTGTCCGACAGATAGGGAGGCGCGTCGGTGGGGCGGGGCTGAGCGCTGGGCATCTGGGGGTTCGGTGCGTAAGGAGCCGGGTAGCCCGCAGCGGTGGTGTTGCTCGTGTAGCCGCCGCTACTCCCATAGTTCGCGTTCGCGGCGGGAGTGTAGGCGGTGGAGGGGGGAGCAGCGGTGGTGGCCGGAGGCGTGTAGGCAGAGACCGTCGAGGGGATCACGACGGTTGGTGTCCTGGGGGTGGAAGGAAGGGCCACGGTGGTCCGAGGCCTGGGGGCAGGGCTCGGCGTGGGCGAGGCCTTGGGCGTCGGCCGGGTGGCGGCAGGGGAGGTCGTCCCGGAGGAGCGGGCGGCCAGGTTCGAGAGGCCACCGGTGGTCACCCGGACGGCATTCTCGCGGCCGTCGTAGGTGACGGAGCCCCCGAGGGCGCTGACGAAGGACTCGATGGGGAGGTAGATCTTGCCGTCGAGGTTGTAGGCCGTGGCTTCGACCGCCTCGCCATTCACTTTGACCAGGTTGATCTTGGAATCCCAGGAGATCTCGACCTGCAAGGCTTGTGCCATGGCGTGGATCGGCAGGTAGGAGACTCCGTTTCGGGTCTCGGGATAGGTGTCGATGCGCACGCCGTTGACGAAGACCGAGGTCAACGGAGCCGAGGAGACTGCCGCCGGGAGCAGCAGGGCCAGGAACAGGATTGCCAGGATTCCAGGAAGGGCGCGCGGGCGCCTTGAGGTCGGATGGACAGGGGGCCAGGGCATCCTGCGGGACCTCCTTTTTCGATGTTCCGGTTTGAAGATGAGCTCGGTCGGCCCGGAGGGCAATATCCCACCCTGGTCAGGCAGGTCTCGCTCTCAGGGTACGCCCATGCAGCCAGCGCGCAGGAGGCACCGGTCACGAGCGCAGACTATCATGGAAGGCCCCATCGTGCAACGGGCGGGGGCGGATTCAGAGCCTTTCCAACCGGCGGAGGGCGAGCGAAAACCATGTCGTGGAACCCGACGCGAAGCCTTCCGAGATTCTTCCCGACCACTTGGACGAAAAGGGACCATCAGGACGGGACACGAACCATTTCCGGCCCGAGGTGTCGGCATGGCAGCGCTGATTCGTCGGGATTGGAGGGTTCGGGCCGGACCGGCGCTTCCGGCCTGGACGCGAAAGGGTGGCCAAGGTGGACAGGATGCAGCCTGCGAGGGATCCCTTGGGCCCGGCCGGGGCAGTGGACGAAGTCCAGAACCACTATCGGATCGGGAACCAACACCTCTACGAGAATCGCCTGGACGACGCCATTCAGGAGTTCCAGCAGGTGCTGGCCTTGAATTCGGGACATGCCCAGGCCCATTACGAGCTGGGAACCGCCTGGTTTCGCAAAGGCGATATCGACCAGGCAATCCGGGAATGGCAGGAGGTCCTGGCCCTGGTTCCGACTTTCTTTCGAGCCCACTACAGCCTGGGTCTGGCCTATGAGCGACGCGGGCGCCGCGAGGACGCCATCACCGAGCTCCAGGTCGCGCTCAACATCGTGCAGAATCAGAACGATTCGATGTTCGAGCGGCGCATCATGCAGGAGCTCGAGCGTCTGCAAGGGGTCGAGGAGTTCCTCAAGAAGGTCCGGCAGCAACCTCGGAACGTCAAGGCGCGCCTGAACCTGGGGCAGGCCTACCTGAGGCAGGGGAAGGCCGAGTCGGCGTTTGAGGAGTTCTCACACCTGCTGAGACTTGACCCCGGGAACCTCGAAGGCCATTTCGGTAGGGGTCTATGCCTGGTTCGCCTGGCCCGGATGGAAGAGGCGGTCGAGAGCTTCCAGCGCGTGCTGGAGATTGAACCCGCGCACGCCCTTGCGCACTACCATCTGGGGCTGGTCCTGGCCAGCGAGCCCGACCGCTCGGCCCAAGCCGTCTCGCATTTTCGGAAGGCCATCGATCTTCGTCCAGGTGAGGCCTACTTCCACTACAATCTCGGTCGCGTCTGGGCGCGATTGGGCGAGCTGGATCGGTGCATCCAGGAGTACCGGGAGGCCATCCGCCTGGATCCCAACGACCCCTACACCCACAACAACCTGGGCCAGGCCTACCTTCAGAAAGGCAACCTGGACCTGGCGATTCAGGAGTTCCATAAGGCCATCGACCTGGACCCCAACGATGCCCAGGTCCACTTCAACCTGGGACTGGCCTGCTCGCGAGCTGGCCGTTTGGCAGCAGCCCAGCGGGAATTCGAGACCTCCCTGCAATTGGAACCCAACCAGGCACGGACCCACGCCGAGCTGGGGAAGGTCTTCGGTCGCCTGGGCCACCATCAGGCGGCCCACCGCCAGTACCAGCGGGCCATCGAGTTGGACCCTCAACTGGCGGAGGTGCATTACCTGCTGGGAACCTCCCATGTGCGCCTGGGGCGACTGGACCTGGCCATCAAGTGTTTCCAGGCCGCCCTGGCGCTGGACCCTCAGGACCCTCGTCTGCATGGGGCTCTGGGGAACGCCCTCTACGAGCTGGACAAGCCGGAGCTGGCCATCACCTGCTATCGACGAGCTCTGGAACTGGCCGATGACAAGAGCCAGTACCTGTTCTGGCTGGGACGGGCGCAGGCTGGAAAGGGCCAGCATGCGGAGGCGGTCGAGTCCTTTCAGGGCTCGCTGGCGGTCAATCCGGGCAATGCCTTCGTGGCCCTGGCGCTGGGACGCTCGATGATGGCCCTGGGGCGTCTGGATCAGGCCACAGGTTGTCTGCGCTCCGCCGTCGGGATGGATGCTTCCGATCACGAAGCGCCCTTCGTCCTGGCCCAGGTCTACGAAGGCCTGGAGGAGCCGGAGCTGGCTCTCAGGAGCTACCGCCGGGCCCTGGATCTGCATCCCCACTGGCCGGAGGGATGGTTCAGGATGGGGTTGACCTTCCGGGCCCTGGGCAGGCACACCGAGGCCCGGGCCGCCTTGGGACGGGCCGTCTGTTTGGAGGGCCGCAAAGGCTCTTTCCTCTTTGAATGCGCCCGTTCGGCCCGGACCCTGGGCGACCTGGAGGACGCCTGGGACCTCCTGCTTCGAGCCAACGACCTGGAACGGCGGAATCTGGAGTTTCGCCGGGAACTGGCGGAGGTGTTGCGCGACCTGGGCCGGCATGCCGAAGCGGCGACCTGGTTCAAGAAGGCCCTGGGCCTGGCCCCCAAGAGGGCGGATCTGCATCACGAGATGGGGAAGGCCCTTTTCGCTTCGGGTCGGGTCGACGAGGCGCGGGAAGCCCTGTCCGTCGGCCTGAAGCTGGAGCCTGAGGACCCGAGGATCCTCGAGACGATGGGACTTGTCGAGGCGTCTGTGGGCCTTCTCTCCCAGGCCATCGAACGCTTCCGGATATCGGTCCGTCTGGATCCCCAGAGCTGCTCGGCTCACGCCCACCTCGGAAGGACTCTGCGCACTGAAGGCTTGTTCAGCGAAGCCTGCCAGAGCCTGCGCCAGGCGCTGGACCGGGAATCCGACCCCCGGACGGTGCCCGACCTGCAATATGAACTGGCCTGTTCCCTGCAGGCCCTGGGCCATCTGGAGGAGCCTTTGGCACTTCTGGAACAGGCCGAGAAGGGCGGATGTGCGCGGAAGGATCTTCCCCTCCGCAGGGGGCGGTTGGCGGCAGCGATGGGCGAGTCGCGCCAGGCGGAGTCCGAGTTCCTCAGGGCCTTGACCTGCCATTCTCGACCCGCCGAGGTGCATCAGGAGCTGGCCAGGCTCCACCTGGAGCAAGGGCGGTTCGAGCCGGCCTTGCAGCAGATTCGCAGCGCCCTTCAACTGGAACCCGAGGAGCTGTCGAGCCGCTTTCTGCACGCCCGATGTCTGGGGGCGCAGGGACTGACAGAACAGGCGCGTCAAGAGTGGCGAACCCTGCTGGGTGAGTATCCCGACTTCGCTGCAGCACACAAGGAGCTGGGCCTGCTGTACGAGCGCCAGGGCCTGTTGGACCTGGCCATCGAGGAGTTCCAGCGTAGCCTGGATCTCGATCCGACCGACGCAGACCTGTTCTGTCGGGTCGGTGTGGCCTACCAACGTCGGGGAGACCTGGTCCTGGCTGTGCAGGCCCTGGAGCGGGCCTTGGAGCGGAAACCCTCGCCCCAGAACCACTCGGTCCTGGGAGACCTCCTGCTGGCCCTGGGGCGTTGGGATCAGGCACTGACCAGCTATCGACGGGCACTGGAGATGGAGGAGACGTGCGCCCGGGCCCATTGTGGCGTGGGAGCGCTCCGAGTGCGCCGAGGCAACCTCGATGAGGCCGAGTTCTCGTTGCGACGGGCTCGTGAGCTGGCCCCCGAATGGGGGCGCCCTCAGGCGGAGCTGGGCGTCCTGCACGCCCAGCGCGGTGAGTGGGACCAGGCGGTGGCTGCCCTGGAGGAGGCGGTGCTCCTGGAACCTCAAGACGCCCGGCACCTCTCCACGTTGGGATGGGTGCACAACCAGCGCAAGGAACATGACCTGGCCATCGAGGTGTTGCGTCGGGCGGTGGCGCTGGATCCCTACCTGGCCGAGGCGCACAGTCACCTGGGTCTGGCCTATGCGGGTTCAAGCCGCCTGGAAGAGGGCATCGAGGAATACCTCAAAGCCATCCGTCTCAACCCGACCGATGCCCGCAACCACTACAACCTGGGAGTCGCCTACTCGCGCCGCGGGGATTGGGAGAAGGTCGTCGCCGCCTACGAACGGGCCCTGGAACTCAACCCGTCGGATCTCAATGCGTGCTATAACCTGGCTCGGGTCTACGAGCGGCTGGGACGCAATGAGGACTCCATCCAGCAGCTTCAGGCGGCTTGGAAGATCGCGGTCCGCAAGCGTTCGGCTTCCCTCAAGAGCAGGATCAAGAAGGATTTGGAGAGACTGGGGGGACGCATTCGCTAGGAACACCCCCCTTGGACGTGGAAGGGTTTTCAAGTCCGAGCCGCCAGGGCGGCCGCACGCAGAGCAAGGAGCACAAGATGCAGTTCATCCGCGAGCAACTCACGGGAACACTGAGCCGGGAGGCCGAGGCTTCTCTCCTGGGGGCTCTCCATGGTCAATTCTGGCCGGTGGTCTCGGGGACCCGGCGTGAGTGGTCCCGGGCCCTTGAACTCAATTCGGCCGAGGAACCGGTCGGAGGCGACCTGATCCTGACTCCCGAAGGCGAACTGCTCTATTATCGGGTTTCGCCGGGTCGCGACGCGGTCGTGGCGGGTGGAGCCTGGGCTTCGGAATCCGGTGCCAGCCGCTGGGAGGCATTTCGCGAGCTGCTCTCCGACGCACTGGGAAGCCGGACCTGGAAGCGCCACCCCCTGGTCTCCCCGGCCTTCCAGGCCCTGCTGGAGGAGGCCACCCCTCTGCGGGTGGGCGAGAGGGAGCGCTGGGCGGCCCGGGTCCTGGTCTCTCCGCAGAGACGCCGGCTCCTGCAACTGATCGCCAGCTCTCCAGGGATCATCCTGCAGCAGGCAGCCGAAGGACGTCCCCTTCCCGAAGTCGGCGCCGAGGTCGAGCAGCTTGACGGCCTGGGCCTGCTGTCCCGCGAGTTCGAGGTCTATTGCCGCAAGACCGAGCAGAAGATCAGCCGGGTCTCCAGTCTGGCGGCCCTGGACGAGGCCTCCGGGCGCGGGTTCAAGTGCTTCCATTGTGGTCGCTCGATCTCCCAGGAGCAGATTCGACAACTGCTGACGGTCACTCCGGAGGGGCTTCGCCTGTCGCGTCCCAACGTCTGGCTGGCCATGCTTCTGGGCGGGCTTCTGGTCGAGAAAGGGGTGGATCCGGCGCGGGTCCTGTGGCGTCAAGAGCCTGCCCACCACATCGTCGAGGTCTTCGCCGATGTCGAGGGGGCCCTGTTGATGTTCCAGGTCCTGGAGGACGGCGTCTCCGCCGATCAGGCCTTCCGTTTCCTGGCGCGGACCCGCTTCTTCAGGCCGGATGCCGGCTTCCTGGTCACGCCCACGGGGGTTCGAACCGAAGCCCGCGGGGTGCTCCGCTCCAAGGAGGCCCGGCTGGATGTCTTCGACAACCTCGAGGAGCTGGGAGACCGTCTCGAGGAGGCTCTGCAGCAGGCCTCGAAGACGGTGGTCTATCGCCTTCTGAACGAATTTGCCGCCGAGACCTCCGTTCCCCTGGGTCGCCTGATGGGCGAGTACTTCCTGGGACCGGTTGCGGAGTCGCCGGAGGATTCGTCGCATGAGACGGCGCTTGAATCCGAAGTGAGGGCTGAGTCTTCCGCTCCGGCCCGAGAGGTGCCCTCGAGCGATCCCATCGCTCCCTATCAGTTCCCGCAGTTCACCTCGATGGAGGAGCCGGCCCCCGATCTCGCTTCCGCTCCCGCCTCTGAGGATGGACCCGTGACCGACTTCCCGATACCGCTGATGATCGAGGATTTCGCCCAGGAGGTCCTTCCGGGCCCGGTCGCCCTGCCAGGCCAGGACCGGGAAGGAGTCCTGGAGACTCTTGTCCCCGGGCTCCTGGCACACCTGGCTTCCTCGGGCCCGGGGGGTGACGACGAGGCGCTGGGCGAGCATCTGCGTCAGGTCGCGGAACTGGAGGACTGCTCGGCCATGCTGGCGGATTCCGACGGTCTGGCTTTCCTGGGAGAGCTGGATACGGTGGAGGAGCCCGACCTGGTCTGTGCCCTGCATGTCGAGCTGCTCGGTTCGGTCCGGCGCATCCTCGAGGAGGTGGGGATCGCTGGCCCGGAGGCCCTGTTCCTGGAAGGCGCCAGCGGCTGCTTCCAGTTGCACCCTTCGGTCGAGGGGTTGAGCCTGCTGGTCCACCTGGGGCGGGGCAACACCGAGGCCGAGGAGGAGGTCGCGGCCTCCTTGTCCGGCGAGATGGCGCTCCGCGAAGCGATGCTCAAGAAGTCGTTGGAGGCCATGTCGCGCCTGGATGGGGTGCGAGGCAGCCTGGTTTCGCAGCGCGAGGGCCTGCCGATCGAGGCGCTCCTGCCGGAGGATCTGCAGGCGGAACACCTGGCCGCCTTGCTGGCCCAGTTGGTTGTCGAGTGCGAGGCCTTCGCGGACCCGATCGGGATGGCCCCGCTCCGGCAAGTCCTGCTGCAGACGAGCGGAACGTGGTACAGCGTGGTCCTGCTGGGCGCAGAGGGATTCCTGGCCACGGTTCTCGAGCCGGGAACCTCGCGAGAGATCTGGCGCCACCGCCTGGAGCGGGAGTCCAGAACCGTGGCCTCCGTCCTGCGTTAGCGACGGGGGGCGCCTGCTGAACAGCGTCCTGGAGGTGGGATGGGGGCGACCAGCGATCCGGGGGCGAAGCCTCCTCCACATTCGCCAGGGGTCCTGTGTCTTGGGACCTCCGGGCGGCGGGATCAGCTCCGCCGCCTCCTGACCCGAGACGAGTTCTGCTGGATGCCGGTGGACGACGTCCGGGACCTGCATCGGGCCCTGGAGCAGGAATCTCCCGATCTCGTCGTCCTGGACCCGGAGACGCTGCGCGCCCTGCTTGGGCAAACCGGGGCCCTGCCCACCGACGGTGCCAGCGTCCTCTCGGGGTTTGGGATGGTGGCGCAGCTCCTGGAGGCCGGTTTGGATCCCCGGGCACTCCTGGAGCGGCTTCTGGGCACGCTGCATCTGGAGCTGCAGCTTCCATGTGCCTTCCTGTCCCCGGATCCGCAGGACGGAGACCTCACCCTCTGCAGCCAGCGCGGGGTTGGAGGGCATTGCTCCCAGTTCCTGCGCCTGCAACCCGACGATCCGCAACTGGCCTCTCGGGAACTGGTCCAGCTCGAGGCCGATCCTGAGGGATCGAGACTGGAGGCCTGGTGCGCCCGCACGGGTCATCCTCGCCTGGCGCTCGCACCCATCCACGGCCAGAAGCGATTCCACGGGGGACTCCTGGTCCTGGCCAACGGCCCGGAACCCTTCCGTCTTCACGACCTGGCGCTCTTGACGGCCGTCTCGGGCCAGGCAGCGCTTCTCCTGGACAACCTGGAGCTTGAACAAGTGGCCTGGACCCGGCAGAGACTGGTGGAGAAGCTTCTGGAGCGGGTCATCAACGCCCAGGAGGAAGAACGCAAGTGGATGGCGGCAGAAATCCACGACACCATCGCCCAGTCCCTGGTGGGAATGCACACCATGGTGCAGACCTGTCGGCAGCTTCTCCGAGTCGACCCCGACCGGGCCGGTACACTCCTCGACGACCTGTGCAGCCTGCTCTCCGAGAGCCTGGGCGAGATCCGTCAGATCCTGTTCAACCTGCGCCCGGCTTCGCTGGACGACCTCGGCCTGGTTCCCTCCCTGGAGAACTGCGCCCGCCGCTTCCTGGAAGGCACGGGGATCCAGTTGACCCTGGAGCTGCCCGGCCGCAACCAGTCGCGCCTTCCACCCCTGCTGGAGACGACGGTCTTCCGGATTGCACAGGAAGCGCTCTCCAACATCAAGAAACACTCCGGGGCGCGTCGAGCCCGGGTCAGCCTGGACGTCGGCACCACCGATCTGCGGCTGACGGTTTCCGATGACGGTCGAGGTCTGGTCTGGTCGGAGGTCTCTCGGCGCTTCCAGAGCGGCGACAGTCATGGGTTGCACGGGATGCAGGAGAGAAGTCGGCTTCTGGGGGGGCATTTTCGGATATCAAACGACCCGTTCGGGGGAACAATCCTGGAGGTGGTGATCCCTCTGGCCGGTCCCGGGCCCTCCTCGCGGGAGGCGGACCTGGGCACGCTTCTCCGTCGGGTCCTGGGGGGGAGGGATACCCCGGATTCCCGGAGGTCTCTTGCAGCTCCTCGGGGCCTGGGGCCTTGGAAAACGGTCCGACGGCCTGATTCCAGGAAGGGGTGGACCGGGAGGGAGGACGTCTTCGTGGCAGAGCGGACACCGGTCCGACGGATACGACTTCTGGTCGTGGATGACTATACCCTGGTTCGCGAGGGCTTCGCCAGGATGCTGGAGTTGTGCCCGGACTTCGAGGTGGTCGGTCAGGCCTCATCGGCCCAGGAGGCGGTCGAGCGCTGCCGCCTGCTGCAACCGGATCTGGTCCTGATGGACATCAAGCTGCCTGTGGTCAACGGGATCGAAGCGACCCGGATGATCAAGGAGCGCTGGCCCTCCATCGAGGTGGTCATCCTGTCGATGTACGACGAGGATGAGTATGTCCTGGAGGCGGTCAAGGCGGGAGCCACAGGCTATCTCTTGAAGGATGTCAGCCACGAGCAGCTCTTCGAAACCGTCCGGGTCGTTCACGCCGGAGGCTCGATGATGCAGCCCAACCTGGCCCGCAAGCTGCTCCGTGAGTTCGCCAACCTGGCCCGCTCGGTCGGGGCCCCGACTCCCCCCCCAGGTCCTGACCTCAGCCAGGAGCCCCTGGTCCTGTCGGACCGCGAGGTCGAGGTTCTGCAGGCCGTGGCTCAGGGCAACTCCAATCGGGAGGTGGCCGAGACCCTGACCATCAGCGAGAAGACGGTCAAGGCGCACCTGAGATCCATCTTCAGGAAACTGGAGGTCGGGGATCGGGCCCAGGCCGTGGCCTTCGCCATGCGCCGAGGCTGGGTGGAGTGACGGGAGAGTCCGGGGACCCTCCGCTCCGATCCCGGTCTGTTCCTCGGCTTCCAGCAGGACCTGGAGATTCTGTCCAGAACGGCGAGCGCGCCCCTTCCTGTTCGGGGAACTCCCTTGAGCTCGGGCGGGAGGCATTTCGAGCGGGTGTTTGAGATCGAGGGGCCGGGCCGCATCGGACCCGGATTCGGGATTCTTCTTCTTGCCCGCCGGGTCGGGTGAGAACGTGCGCGGAGGGCGCGATGGCGAAAAAGGAACAGGGGGACGGATTCTGGCCGCGGATCATCATCACCATGGTCGTGGTGGTCTGGGCTGCCATCCTGGGTGGCAGTTGGCTGGGCCACCGGATCGTCGAGAAGCAGCGCAGCGGGGAGGACACCTCTCAGGCCCTGAACATCCCGACCCCTCGCCCCCGGCCCTGGAAGACGGCCGACCCGGCCCTCCAGAAGGAGGTGGACGAACAGCGGGCCGGAGGGTCCGCCGATCGCTCCCCAACCCCCACCATCACGGCCTCTCCTGTGACGGCCAGTCCCACGGCCAGTCCGGCTCCGGCCGCCTCGCCTCGTCCGGAGGCCTCCTCCCAGCCCCCGATTGATTCCTCCCCGACGCCAGAGGATTCGACGCCCGTTCCCCGGCCAACCGAGAGCCCCGAGCCGACTCCCGTGGTCGCCACCCCCTCTCCGGCTTCGGTCCCGGAAGAGCCCGTTCCCACGCCTGCCGTCGCCGCGTCGGATCCCTATCAACTGCAGTTCGGATCGTTTTCCAATGAGGCCAACGCCAGGGAACGAGCCGAACAACTGGCCGCCCAGGGCCAGGAGGTCCACATCGACGAGATCCAGACCGAGCAAGGGGTCTTCTATCGCGTTCGGGGGGGCGTGTTCAATGCGGAGGCAGAAGCTCGCAACCAGGCCGAGCACCTGCGCGGTCTTGGGGTTGAGGTCTACGTCGTCGGCGGCGGGAGGTAACGCGGGGCCTGATGGAATCGAGATTCGGCCTGAGCCTGGACGAATTCTGCCCCTCCCAGGGAGGCGCGGCCGTGGCCCTGGGCTTCTTCGACGGGGTGCACCGGGGACATCAGGCGATCCTCAAGACGGCCCGGGAGCTGGCCCGTACCCGGGGGCTGGAGCCGATCGCCTTCACCTTTTCAAACCATCCGGCCACGGTGCTGGCTCCGGATCGTGCTCCGGACCTGTTGACGGACCGGGCGGAGCGCTTCGCCCTGATCGAGCGTCTGGGGTTGAGGGTGGTCTGGATGGATTTCCGGCCGGACTTCTCAATGACCGAGGCGGCGGAGTTTGCCCGAGGTTTTTTGCGGGAACGCCTGGGTGCCCGGGTCGTGTCGGTCGGGCCCAACTATCGTTTCGGGCATGGTGCTCGAGGAGACGGGGCCCTTCTGGCCTCGCTGGCACACGAGCTGGGTTTCGAGGTCGTCCAGGTCCCCGGTCTGGAGTCCGGCGGGGCCCTGGTCTCTTCCAGCCGAATCCGCCGCCTGGTGCGGCACGGCCGGATGGAGGAGGCTGCCGCCGCCCTGGGCCGACCCTACCGGGTGCTCGGGCCGGTCGAGACGGGTGATTCTCGAGGCGCGCACCTGGGGACCCGGACGGCGAATCTGCGTATCCCTGAAGGTCGCGTGATCCCAGCCACCGGGGTCTATGCCGTCTGGGCAGGCTGTCTGGGAAACCTCCGTCCGGGCGTGGCGAACTTCGGGGTTCGGCCGACTTTCGGGGGCGGGGTGCCCATCCTGGAGGTTCACCTGCTCGATTTCTCGGCGGACCTCTACGGCCGTCCTCTGGAGGTCTTCCTGGTCAGCCGCCTGCGCGACGAGCGTCGCTTCCCCCAAGCCGAGGACCTGCAAGCCCAGATCGGCTTGGACGTGGCTCTGGCCCGCGCCATCCTGGCCCGCTCCTCCAAGCCCGAAAGCCTTGTGCGCCTGGGCTGACTTCGGGCAGGGGCAATCTTCCGGGGCGCGAAGAGCCGGGGCGTCTGCCCCACGCCAACTCCGGGGCCGACCAAGGAGGACTCTGGTGACTGGAACGGCAGGCCTGCTGCGCACCCCCCTCTACGAGGTGCATCGCCGTGAGGGCGGTAGGATCGTGGAGTTTGCTGGTTGGGAGATGCCGGTCGAATACTCCGGGATTCGCCAGGAGCATCAGGCGGTGCGGACGGGAACAGGCCTTTTCGACCTGTCCCACATGGGTGAGATCGAGGTGACAGGCCCTGGTGCCGCCGCCTATGTCAACCACCTGGTCACCAACGACGTCGAGCGCCTGGAGCCCGGGCAGTGCCTGTACACGTGTCTGTGCGGCCCCGACGGCGGGATCCTCGATGATCTGCTGGTCTACCGTTTCCCGGACATGCCGGAGGGCGGATGTCGGTTCTGGTTGGTCGTCAACGCGTCCAACCGCCTGAAGGTGGTGGAGTGGATGGAGAGCCACCTCCCCGGCGATGCATGCATGAAGGACCTGTCCCTGGCCACCGCCCTGTTGGCGGTTCAGGGGCCTGAGGCCCAGGCCTTCCTGCAGCCCGGCACCGAGGCCAACCTGGACGAGCTGGGGTATTATCACCTGCTGGAGACGACGGTGGCCGGGATCCCTGCCGTCGTCTCGCGCACCGGTTACACCGGCGAGGATGGATTTGAGCTGTACGTGGCCTGGGAGCAGGCCGAAGAGCTGTGGACCTCGCTGCGTCAACGCGGGGGAATCGTCCCGGTCGGTCTGGGAGCACGCGACACCCTGCGCCTGGAAGCCGGCTATTCGCTGTACGGCCACGAGATCAACGAGTTGACCACGCCGCTGGACGCAGGACTGGGTTGGGTGGTGCGTTGGACCAAGTCCGACTTTCTCGGCAAGGCGGCCCTGTCCCGTCAGAAGGAGAAGGGGGTGCGCAAGGCCGTCGTGGGCCTGCAGATGCTGGGGCGTGGCATCCCCCGCCAGGGTTACGTCGTCGAGGGGCCTGAAGGCCCCGTGGGCGTGGTCACCAGCGGCACCTTCTCGCCTTCGCTTTCCAAAGGAATCGCCCTGGCCTCCGTGGATATCGGATGCCGCGCGGAAGGCACCGAACTGTCGGTGATCGTCCGCGGGCGTTCCGAGCCGGCCCGGGTTGTCCGCCCTCCCTTCGTTCGAGGCAGTGTCCGGCGCGGCTGAGTCGCGGCGGCTTCCCGATTTTCGGAATCCTCTCTTCGGTTCGGGAGCCTTTCCCCACCCGATACATTCGACCGTAAGGAGAATCCAGATGATCCCCCAGGACCTGAAGTACACCGATGAGCACGAGTGGATCCGGCTGAACGCGGAGATCGCCGAGGTGGGGATCACCCACTTCGCGCAGGAGCAGTTGGGCGACATCGTCTACGTCGAGCTCCCCGCCGTGGGCACGACCCTGACCCGAGGCCAGACCTTCGGCGTGGTCGAGTCGGTCAAGACCGTCTCCGACCTCTATGCCCCGGTCACGGGCGAGGTGGTGGAGGTGAACCCCGAGCTTCTCAGTGAGGCCGACGAGTTCAAGCCGGAGCTGGTCAACGACGATCCGTTCGGCCAGGGCTGGATGGTGCGCGTGCGCCTGTCGGATCCGTCCGAGGTCGCTGGTCTGCTGGACGCCGCTGCCTACAAGAAGATCACCGAGGAGGCGGGATGAGCTATCTGCCCCACACCCAAGCAGACCGCGAGCACATGCTCGAGGTCGTGGGGGTGCCTTCGGTGGAGGATCTCTTCGCGTCGATTCCGCCCACCCTCCGCCTGGGCCGCGACCTGTGCCTGCCGGAGGCGCTGACCGAGCACGACCTGCTCGAGCACCTGGGCCAGATGGCGTCCCGCAACCAGGAGGCGACCCGCAGCTCCTTCCTGGGAGCAGGGGCCTATCGACATTTCGTCCCGACCCTGGTCGAGACGGTGACCTCGCGTTCGGAGTTCCTGACGGCCTACACGCCGTACCAGGCGGAGGCCAGCCAGGGCACCCTGCAGGCCATCTTCGAGTTCCAGACGATGATCTGCCGTCTGACCGGCATGGACGTGGCCAACGCCTCGGTGTATGACGGGGGCACGGCCGTCACCGACGCCGTCCTGATGGCCCTGGCCCAGACCCGGCGCTCGAAGGTCCTGGTGTCGCGGGGAGTCCATCCCCACACCCGGGAGATTCTATCGACGTACCTGGCCGCCGGTGGGGGAGTCGTCGAGGAGATCCCCTTGCACGAGGGACGGACCGAGGTTCCCCAGGTCGGCGCCGACGTGGCCGCGGTGGTGGTCCAGGTTCCCAACTTCTTGGGACAGGTCGAAGATGGCCCCGCTTTGTGCCAGGCAGCCCGGCAGGCTGGAGCCCTCGCCGTCGTGGCGGTCAACGACCCGGTCAGCCTCGCGGTGCTGGAGGCCCCCGGGGCCTATGGGGCTGATCTGGTGTGTGGGGAGGCCCAACCGGTCGGCCTGCCGCTCTCGTTCGGAGGCCCCTACGTCGGCTTCCTGGCGGCTCGCAAGGACCTCCTGCGCCGGATGCCCGGGCGCCTGGTGGGTCTGACGGCCGACGGGCAGGGGCGGCGCGGCTTCTGTCTGACGCTCCAGGCCCGCGAACAGCATATCCGTCGCGAGAAGGCTTCGTCGAACATCTGCTCCAACCAGGGACTCTGTGCCCTGGCAGTCACGGTTCACCTGGCCCTGCTGGGACCCGAGGGCCTGCGTCGCTGCGCGCTCGGCTCCATGAGCTCCGCGGCCTTCGCCAGGGAACGTCTGGCCCGGGTGCCCGGTTTCTCGCTGGCCTTCTCCGGGGCCGGCTTCCACGAGTTCGTCCTGCGCTGCCCGGCTCCACCCGAGCAGCTCCTGGAAGGGTTGGCCGAGCGGGGGATCCTGGGAGGTTACGCCTTGGGCCGAGACTATCCCGAGTTGGCCGACGGCCTCCTGGTCTGCTGTACCGAATTGACCCGGCGCCAGGATGTGGAGGGGCTGGCGCTGGAGTTGGAGGCCCTGGTGCAGGCCCCCGTGGAGGTGACGCGGTGAAGACGTGTGAATCGACCCTCTTCGAGAAGTCCCGTCCCGGGCGCCGGGGGACCATGCCTCCGGAGACGGACTGCCCGAAGGTTCAACCAGAGGAACTCCTTCCGGCGGCGATGCTTCGCCAGGCCCCCCCGACCCTGCCCGAGCTGTCCGAACTGGATGTCTTGCGCCACTTCACGCGCCTCTCTCAGCTCAACTTCTCGGTGGATACCCACTTCTACCCCTTGGGTTCGTGCACGATGAAGTACAACCCGAGGGTCAACGAGAAGGCTGCCACCCTTCCCGGATTCTCGGCCATCCATCCCCTCCAACCCGAGTCGACGGCACAGGGGGCGCTGGCCTTGATGCACTCCCTGCAGGATTGCCTGGCCGAGATCACGGGGATGGAGGCCATCACCCTGCAGCCTTCGGCGGGAGCTCACGGCGAGATCACGGCGTTGTTCATGATCAGCCGCTATTTCCAGGACAAGGGAGAGAAGAGAACCCGGGTCCTGGTGCCCGACTCCTCCCATGGCACCAACCCGGCCAGTGCAGCGTTGGCGGGCTTTGAGGTGGTCACGATTCCCTCCAACGCCCAAGGAGGAGTGGACCTGGAAGCGCTCCGGGCCCACCTCGATTCCTCCGTGGCCTGCCTGATGCTGACCAATCCCAGCACCCTGGGGCTTTTCGAGACCGGCATCGAGGAGATCGCGTCCCTGGTGCACGAGGCGGGAGGCCTGCTGTACTACGACGGAGCCAACATGAACGCCCTGATGGGCCTGGTCCGTCCGGGCGACATGGGCTTTGACCTGGTCCACCTGAACCTGCACAAGACCTTCTCAACCCCTCACGGAGGCGGTGGTCCTGGAGCCGGTCCGGTGGGAGCAAGGGGCGAACTGGTCCACTACCTGCCCGGTCCCCGCGTGGTCCGGGACGGCGAGATCTTCCGCACCGAAGCGCCTCGGAAAAGCATCGGGCGGGTCCGCACGTTCTGGGGCAACTTCCTGGTGGCAGTGCGGGCCTATGCCTACATTCGCACCCACGGCTCGCAAGGTCTGCGGGAAGTCAGCCAGGCGGCCGTGCTGGCGGCCAACTACATGCGTGTCCGATTGCAGGGCCACTTCGATCTGCCCTACCAGGGGACGTGCATGCATGAGTTCGTGCTGTCGGCCCGCAACCTCAAGGCCGCGCGTGGGGTTCGCGCCACCGACGTGGCCAAGCGCCTCCTGGACTTCGGCTTCCACGCCCCGACCATCTACTTCCCGCTGATCGTCGAGGAAGCGCTGATGATCGAGCCGACCGAGACCGAGAGCCTGGAGACCATGGACGCCTTCATCGAGGCCATGCGGACCCTGGCCGAGGAGGATCCCCAGACCCTGCACGACGCTCCCCAAACCCGTCCTGTCGGGAGGCTGGACGAGACCCAGGCGGCCCGCAAGCCGGTCCTGGCGTGGCCTGAATAGCCTTGTCCTGGAACGAACTGCTCGGACGGCTCCGCGGGGACTCCTGGCACTACCTCCTGGACGACCCTCGCTTCGGCGAGGAGAACATGCAGCGGGATCTGGCCCTGTTGGAGGAATCCACTGGGCCGGTCCTGCGGCTCTATTCCTGGCGTCTGCCCTGCCTCTCCCTGGGCTACGGGCAGAGGGACGGCTGGGTGGACCGCGAGCAGTGTGCCCGGCTGGGCGTTGAGGTGGTGCGGCGCCCCACGGGGGGGCGGGCCCTGCTGCATCAGCCCGACGAGATCACCTACGCGGTCGTCCTGCCCGACGCGGCGGGAGTCTCGGTCCAGGAGGCCTTTGAGGGCATTGCCGCCCTGCTGGCTCAAGCCCTGGCCCGCTTGGGCCTGCCCGTGCAGACGGCGCGGACCCACCACGCCCCCTCCTCCGGCGCCCACCCCTCGTGCCTGGCCGTGGCGGCGCCCGGGGAGGTGGTGGCCGGGGGGCTCAAGCTCGTGGGCAGCGCCCAGGTCCGTCGGCAGGGTCGGTTGCTGCAGCACGGAGCCTTGCCCCGGCGGACCGATGCCGAGCTTCTGGGCCGGGTCATTCCCGGAGCCCTTCCCCAGGCCGACCTGGCCAGCCTCGGCTTCGAGAGCCTGCAGGCCGCCGACCTGGCCCGCGCCTTCGCCGAGGCCCTGAGGTCGGGCGACGGGATCTCCTGAAGTCAGGGTTGGGCCGGGGCGTCGCGCAGGAGGACCACCTGCGCCGGTCCGCGCAGGCGCTCGCCTGGTTGCAGGGCGTAGTTCACCTGCGCCACCATGCCCACCTGGCGGGTCTGGTCGGAGGTGATCACCCGGAACGAGATCTCCGCCTGGCCGGGACGGTTCGGCAAGGGCAGGAACACCTGACGGCTGCGCAGCCACTGGGGCGATCTGCCCATCTTTTCGAAGATCCAGGGCTCCCAGGTGAAGGTCACATGTTGCGCGGGGTTCCCGTCCAATTCCAACCGGAAGGTCGGGTCGTCGGGAAGGTCGTCGGGCCCCATCACGTCTTCGCATGGCTCGAAGACGATCACGTGCAGGCTGGGGTTGGGGCATCTCTCAGCCGAGGGGCGGTAGCCTCGCCACTGCAGGTCCAATCCCATGACCGGCGGGTCCGGCTGGTAGAAGAGGACCGTGAATTCTGGGGCGTCGGGGTCCAACATGGATCGGCGCAGCTCCCCGTCCGCCCGGAATGGCCGCTGGGGGCCGTCCAGAGACTCGCCGAGGGGATCGACTGCCATCTGGTCGATCCGCAGGGTCTGGCCCTTGTGGTGGACCGGCAACTGATCCAGGCGGCCGTTGCCGTTGAGGTCCACGACGTAGAGGCTGCCCAAGAGGCACGTTTCGAGCAGCGCGCCCAGCTTGACGGGACCGACGAAGCGCAAACGACTGGTCGGGATGGGGACCTCGGGAACTTCGTCCAGGACCCGCAGGGTGGTGGCCCGCAGGCCCACCTCAAGGGTGTCGGGGGTCACCTGCCGGGTGGTCCAGGGTCCCAGGGTGGTCGGCGGACCTTCCTGGGAGAGGGCCGGCAGCATCAGGCAGGTCGCCAGGGCGCCGACGAGCACGAGGGGGGCGAGATGTCGCAGCATCCTGCGGCCTTCGGCGCGTCGAGAGGGATTCCCCGCAGATCTCAGCGCAGGTCCAGGCCGACCCCCAGGGCGAACAGGACGGCCAGGACCCACATGGTGACGCCGACCTCGCGCCAGCGGCCTGTGGCCACCTTCAGCACGGCGTAGCTGGTGATGCCCCAGATCAGGCCATTGGCGATATTGTAGGTCAAAGGCATGATCACCAGGCACAGGAAGGCGGGCAGTGCCTCGGTGACGTCGGTCAGGTCCAGCTTCGTGACCGGCTCCAGCATCAGGAAGCCGACCAGGATCAGGGCCGGGGCGGTCGCCGCTGCTGGCACGACGCCCGCCATGGGGGCAAAGACCATGGCCAGCAGGAAGAGCACGCCCACCGTCACCGCCGTCAAGCCGGTCCGCCCTCCTTCGGTCATGCCCGAAGCGCTCTCGACGTAGGTGGTGGTGGTGCTCGTTCCCACGAAGGCGCCGAACATGGTGGCCGTCGCATCCACCAGCAGTCCCCGACCCAGCCCCGGGAAGGTCTGGTTCTCGCGGTCGATCCAGCCCATCCGGGTGCCCAGCCCGACGAAGGTGCCCGCCGTGTCGAAGAGGTCGACGAAGGTGAAGGTGAAGACGATCACCACCAGGCCCATCTCCAGGGCCCCGACCACATCCATCCGGCCCATGACCAGGCCCAGGACTCCCAGGTCCGGCATCGAGACCAGCGTGCCTCCGCTGGGAAGGCTGGTCACGGGACCCTGCGTTCCAGGCACGAAGAGCCCGGCCACCGTCACGGCCAGGATTCCCAGGAGCAGGGCGCCGCGCACCTGGCGGGCCAGGAGCCACCCCATGAAGAGCAGGCCGGCCACGGCCAGGGCGACGGGGGGCGAGTTCAGCGGGCCCATGCGGACCAGGGTCGCCTCCGAGGCTTCCACGATGCCGGCGCTGCGCAGGCCGATGAAGCAGATGAACAAACCGATGGCGCCTGAGGTCGCCAGCTTCAGGTTGTAGGGGATCTCGCGGATGATCCGCTCGCGGATTGGAAGCAGGCTCAGGATCAGGAAGAGCAGGCCGTCCAGGAAGACGGCCCCCAGGGCCACCTCCCAGGGAATGTGCTTCTGGGCCACCACCGTGTAGGCGAAGAAGGCGTTGACCCCCATCCCCGGGGCCAGGGCGAAGGGGAGCCGAGCGATCAGGCCCATGGCCAGGCAGCCGAAGGCCGACGCCAGGGCCGTGGCCAGCATGACCGCACGCGGGTCCATCCCCGTCGAACCCAGGATCTGGGGGTTCAGGAACAGGATGTAGGCCATGGTCAGGAAGGTGGTGACCCCTGCCACGATCTCGGTCCGGATCGAGCTGCCCGTTCGCGACACCCCGAAATGCGAATCCAGGAACTTGAGCACGACATGCCTCCCCGTTGCGGTCTTGAGGGCCCCGCGCCGGCCCGATGCCTCAGGCGGACTTCTCGACGCGGCCGGGTCGCAGGCCTCAGCCCGGTCGGAAAGCCTCCACCAGTCCATCCATCCCCGTGTCGCGGTGCATCAGGCGGATGCGATCGAAGCCCGCCCGGCCCAGGCCGCTGCGGATCTCCTCGAAGGTGTAGGAGTTTCCGCCGTTGTCGGCGGCCAGCATGTTGACGGCGAAGAGGGCGCCTGAGCGGGGCCGGATGCGGTCCTCACGCAGGACGTGGTCCCGGATCACGATCCGTCCGCCAGGGTCGAGGGCCTCAAAGGCCTTGAGGTAGAGTTCGATGTTCTGGGCCGGGGTGTTCTGGTGGATGATGGCCGAGATGAAGACCAGGTCGTGGCCGGTCGGCAGGGCGTCCCGATTGTAGTCGCCGGCCACCAGGTCCACCCGATCCAGCATGCCCTCCTGCTCCATGCGTTCCCGGGCCATGGCCACAACGGCGGGCCGATCGAAGAGGGTGGCCCGCATCCGGGGGCAGGCCTCCAGGAAGGCCAGGGTGTAGGTGCCCGAGCCCCCTCCGACGTCCAACAGGTGGCGGGCTTCACCGGGCTGGATCAACTTGACCAGGCGCGCGGCCAGGGGGGCTCCCGCCACGTGCATGGCGCCGATGAAGGAGCGCAGCCGGTCTTCTTCCGAGCGGCCGTCGGCCTGAGGCGGAGCCACCTTCCCCGTCAGCTCCCCCCAGCGCTCCCAGAGGTGGGCGCTGTGCAGGATCATCGGCAGGACCGAGCTCGCGCCGTCCGACGTCAGCAACTGGCGTGCCGAGGCTTCGGTCTGGTAGGCCTGGTCGCGCTTCTCCAACAGTCCCATGGCGGTCAGGGCATCCAGCAGGATCGTCAGGGCTCGCAGGTCGGCCTGCAGTTCGGGGGCCAGGTCTCGGGCCGTGCGCGGCTTGTCGGCCAGCCGGGTGAACAGATTCAGTTCAGCCCCGGTCAGGAGCAGTCGCGCCTCCTGGAAGGCGCGTGCCAGGCCCAGAAGCTTCTCGCGGGTCCAATCAGGCGGCGTCTCCATCGGGGCCCTCCAGCGTACAGTCTTCGTCCGCGCGTTCGGTGCCGGGCAGGGGGCAATCCTGCTTGCGATCGCGCTCGCTGAGCGGCTGATTCGGGGAGGGCCCTGCACTGGAAGCCCATCTGGAGGTCAAGTCTCGGGTTCGCGGCGCGCTCGCCAGAGCAGGTGCCAGGAGAGCCCTCCCACCGCAACGGCCAGGAACCCGAGCAGATGCACCATGCCCCGGGCCTCTCCGGATCTCTCCCGGCGCGTCCCAGGCCCCTGAGCGGGGCTCGTACGCCTGGGACGCGAGGAGGACGTCCCAGGGCGCACCCCGCTCGGCTCAGGCTCGCGACTCAGGAACATCCGGCCCTGCGAGTCGGACTCGCGCGGTCGGGGCCTGGCTCGTGCCCGGGGTGGAGGGGCGGGCGGTGGATGGGGGCGGGACGTCGCCCATGGTGGAGCGGACCCTGGTGGATTGGGACGTTCTACGATCATCAGCGCGTTGCTGATGGGGCGCCCGGGAGGGGTCAGGTAGCCTTTCCGGGTCCACAGGCCGCTGGAGGCACCCCCATCCAGGCACATGGCCTCGACGGCACCCAGGTTCCGCATGAGCTCGGCCATCTGGCGCACCTGGCCGTGGGAGGTGACCATCAGCAGGCGCCCGTTCCGGTCGATCCCCACCATGCTGCGAGGCGCGTCCCAGGCCGTGGTGATCTTGGGATCCTTGAACCCCTCGTTCTCGGGCGAAAGGTCCACTCTTCCCGCCCGGACCAGGCGGGGGCCTGCACCGACCCCCTCGACGACCTCCGACCAGAAGCCCAGTGGGGCCCCGTCGTCGCGGACCAGGCGCCATGAACAGGCGCGGCCGACCCGGAAGCGTTTCGCCAGCCTCTGTTCCCGTTCACCCCGGAAGTAGACCACGAAGCCGTCTGTTGGGATGGGACATGCCCCGGCGCCCGGGGCGACCAGGTGGGTCACCCGCCCCCCCGAGACCACGACCTGCACGCCGTCGCTCAGTCCGGTCCGGGGTCCCCAATCGGGAGTGAAGAGGGTGATGGTGGGGGCTCCCTCGGGGAGGCGGTTCACCCAGTAGGCGTGCCAGTTGTCGGGGTATCGGAAGCTGCCGTCCAAGGCCCCCTCAATCTTCAGCCGGAGTGGTTCGATTCGGGCCCGTCCGTCGGCGGCGAAGCCCAGGACCGATCCGATGTTGCCCTTGGCCACGACCCGGCCTTCGTGGAAGAGGGTGTGGTTGGGGTTCTTGATGGCGCTGGCGGTGTAGGCCTCGAAGTAGGAGCCGTTGATGGCTGCCAGGGCCCCCGCCTTCCGGGCAAGGTCCGCCAACTCCTGGGTCTGCCCCACCCGACCGTGGGCCAGACCCAGCCGGGGTTGCAGGCGTGAGAGATCGGCCCGGATCATGTGTGCGGAAACCCGGAGGTCCGTGAGCTTCACCGTGGGGGTCGACACCTCAAAGGGCGGAGAGGTCTGGCCGGCCAGGGGAATCGCAGCGCCGGCCAGGAGGAGCAGGAGGAGGACCAGGATGGTCCGGGCGACGTCCTGGTTCGGCAGGTCGGGCCTCCTCCTGGTTGCGGTCCGTCTCAGATCTGGCATGCGCCCTTGCAGTCGGGGCATAAGACCATCCCGTAGTCTTCCTTCATGACCAGGCCGCTGCCCTGGCATCCCGGACAATGTCGGGGCGCCTCCGGCGCAGAGCTCTCGGGGGAGGGGGCTGATGGAGAATCGGGGCTTTCCCTCACCAGGTTCAGGAAGCGTTCGGAGAGCGCCGCGGTCTGGAGATCCTGGGCCTGCCATGCCTGCTTGAAGGCCTCCTCGAAGCAGGCCACCGCCTGGGTGTCCCTCTTCTCCATGGCCTCCAGGAGGCCCAGGTTGTGGAGGGCCCGGGCGCGGGACCCGGTGTCCCCGCTGCGGGCCGTCACGCTCAGGACCTCCTCGAAGACCCGTCGGGCCTCGACGGTCTGACCCGAGTCCATCAGCAGGACCCCGATGGTCCCCAGGGCCGGGGCCAGCCTCTCCAGGTCGCCGGAGGCCATCGCGTCGTCAGCCAGGGTCGTCGCCAGGCGGGCCCCCCGCGGGGAGTGGCCGCACCTGGCGAAGGCGGTGGCCATCCGAAGAAGCAGGGCCGAGGCTTCCCCCCGGTCGACGTCGGGCCGGTCCCAGAAGTCGAAGGCCATCGCCTCCAGCTCCTCCAGCCAGCCCGGTTGCGCCATCTCGAAGACTTCGGCCATCTGTTCGGCGTCCGGACATTCGACGACCCGCTTCACGAACGCGTCCATGCTCACCCTCCGGATCCGGGCCGCCCTGCCGACCCGCGTCTGAGGTCTGGCTTCAGGGAGGTTGGAAGGAGAACCTTGGCGGCCACAGGCCGTGGTTCCTCTCTGGTCGGCCCACCAGCGCTGGCAGGGCGGTCTTCCCGGGGAAGCAGGCGAGCGGAGGAGGGCCGGTCTCGGAATCCGGTCCACAGCGCTTGCAGCGGAGGCTCGTCCTGGTCTATCCTTCGCCTATGTCCGACCTCGCCAACCTGACTTCTGATGAATCAAGCCCGGCCCTGGAAGACACCTTGGAAGCGGCAGCCTGGCGGCATCTGGACCGCAAGACCATGCCTCCCCGGGCCTTGGGCGCCCTGGAACGACTGGCCGTCCGCATCGCCTGTCTGCAAGGAACCCTCTCGCCCACCCTGCACAAGCCGGTCCTGCTGCTGGCGGCGGCCGACCACGGAGTGACGAACCGTGGGGTGAGCTTCAGCCCCCGCGAAGTCACCTGGCAGCACAGCCTGAACCTGGCCCGTGGGGGAGGGGCAGCGGGTCTCTTCTGTCGGCTGCATGGCATCGATCTGGTGGTGTGTGACGTGGGGGTGGATCACGAGTTCCTGCCCCAGGACGGGGTCGTGGACTGCAAGGTGGCCCACGGAACCCGGGATCTGAGCCAGGAGCCGGCCATGAGCTTGCAGGAGTGCCTGGCGGCGATGTCGTGGGGGCGTCGGAAGGTGGCCGAGATCGCCCGTTGCGGCAGCAACGTGGTCCTCTTCGGCGAGATGGGCATCGGGAACACGACGCCGGCCTCCGCGCTGGTGGCAGCCTTGACCGGGCTCTCCGTGGACCAGTGCGTGGGGGCGGGGACGGGGATGGGGCCCGCCGCGCTGGAGCACAAACGGAAGGTGGTGCAGGCCGCCTTGGCCCTGCACGGGCCGCCCTCGGACCCCCTGGAGGCGATGACTTGTCTGGGCGGGCTAGAGCTGGCCTTCATGACCGGCGGAGCCCTGGCGGCAGCCGAGCACGGAATGCTCATCCTCCTGGACGGGTTCATCGTCACGGCCAGCCTGCTGGTGGCCAGCCGCATGGACCCGCGGGTGTGCCGACACGTCGTGGCCTGTCACGCCTCGGCCGAGCCCGCCCACCGGCCGTGCCTGCAGCAGATGGGCCTGGAGCCCCTCCTGGATCTGGGGATGCGCTTGGGGGAGGGCTCCGGAGCCGCCCTGGCCTGGCCTCTGGTCCGGGCTGCCGTCGAGATGTTCAACGGGATGACCAGCTTCTCGGAGGGGGGCGTGGTCGATGCCGTCACGCCGATCCAGCAGGCCCTGGCCCGAGAGGGGCTCTGATGGGCCGGGGCTTCTGGCCCTGGAGACTGGGGACCACCAGCTACATCCTGCCCGCGGATCTCTCGGCCAACGTCCGCTTCCTGGCCCCTCGTGTGGACGACGTGGAGCTGGTGCTCTTCGAGTCGGAGGAGTTCGGCAGCAACGTTCCGGGGCCTGAGGTCGTGGCCGAACTGGCGGATCTGGCCGCAGAACACGGCCTGACCTACACCGTCCACCTGCCGACGCACGTGCGTCCAGGTTCCCCCCGCGCCTCCGAGCGCACCCTGGCCGTGGATACCTGGAATCGTGTGCTGGAGCGCACCGAACCGCTGGAACCCTTCGGCTACGTCCTCCATCTGGAGGGGGACCAGCCCGGAGCAGTTCCCTCTTCGGATGTTCCCGCCTGGCTGGAGAACCTGGATCGTTCGTTGGAGGCCTGGGTGGGGGCGGGGGGAATCCAGCCCCGGTCCATCTGCGTCGAGACCCTGGGCTATCCCTTCGACCTGGTCTGGCCCCTGGTTCGGCGTTGGGGCCTGGCGGTCACCCTGGATATCGGGCATGTCTGGGTCATGGGATTTGACGCCGAGGCGGCCGTCCAGACCCTGCTGCCCCATGCAAGGATTGTGCATCTGCACGGAGTGGACGGGGTTGGGGGAGAAGACCATCAGGGGCTTGAGGTGACCGATCCGGACCTTCTTCGAGCCTTTCTGACCTCTCTGTCCGGGCAACCGGGCGATCGCGTGGTGACCTTGGAGGTTTTTTGCCAGGAGCACCTGGAGAGCTCGTTGGGGGTCCTGGAACGCTTTCGGAGGACGCTTTGAGTGCTTCTCGAGTGACCCTGGTCCTGGGTGGCGGGCGGAGCGGCAAGAGCCGCTATGCCGAGTCGCTGGCCGAGACCATCTGCCGGGATCCCGCCGGGCGGGTCTACCTGGCCACGGCCGAGCCCTGTGATGAGGAGATGCGTGGCCGCATCGCCGAGCACCGCAGGGGTCGGGAGTCGCGCTTCGTGACCTTGGAGGAACCCCTGCACCTGGGTGCGGCCCTCCGACAGCTTCCCTCGGCGACGCGCGTGGTCCTGTTGGACTGTGTGACGGTCTGGTTGGGGAACCTGCTTTTCCATCTGCCCCATGAGGCGGAGCGCGCGGCCGAGGTGGCGACTCTTCTGCAGGTCCTGGAGTCGCCGCCTGTCGACCTGGTCCTGGTCTCCAACGAGATCGGCCTCGGGGTCATCCCCGCAGATTCTCAGACCCGGGCGTTCCGGGATGTGGCGGGGCGGCTCAATCAGGACCTGGCAGCCCGGGCAGACCGGGTGGTGCTGGTGGTGGCCGGGATTCCGGTCCGCATCAAGGGGCGCCTTCCCCGACTCCAGCGTGAGGTTCGGCTTTGAAGAACCTGGTCGGTGCCTTCCGGACCCTGACCATGCTGCCGGTTCCTGGCCCGGACGGCGGCTCGGGAGCTTCAGGGCTTCCCTGGTTTCCCCTGGTCGGTGCCGTCCTGGGCCTGGCCGGGTGGGGCCTGGCGGCGGGGCTCCTGCGGCCCGGAACCCTGGCGTGTGGTCCCCTGGGTTGCCTGCTGGTCGGAGCCCTGGTCGTGGTTCTCTGGGCCTGGTTGACCCGGGGTCTTCACCTGGATGGACTGGCCGACCTGGCGGACGGCCTCGGAGGCGGTTGGACCCGCGAGCGGGTCCTGGAGATCATGAAGGATTCGCACGTCGGCTCCTTCGGAGTTCTGGCCCTGGTGGGCGGTTTGATGGTCAAGACCGCGGCCGCCGGGGTCCTGTGTGCCTCCGGAGATCTCTTCTGGTTGGGCGTCGCCCCGGTCATGGCGAGATGGGCCATGGTGGCCCAGGCCTGCTTCCATCCCTACGCCCGTCCGGGACAGGGAACCGCTGCTGACCTTGTTCGCCAGGCCGGTCCTGCCCATCTGTTGGGGGCTTCGGCGTTGGCCCTGCTCCTTCTGGCAGGGATGACCCTCCAGGGAGGGTGGTCTCGTCTGCCGGGGGTCCTGGGAGTTGTGATCCTGATGACCGGCTTGACGGGCGTTACGACCCGCCGCAGGATCGGCGGGGTGACTGGCGACGTCCTGGGGGCGACATGCGAGCTGGCCGAGACCTCGGTGTTGGTTGCGGCCGCCCTTCTGTGAACCCACCGCTGGCCTCCCGGAGGGGCCGAACCTGCCCCGGAGGAGTGGGCCGGGACGGTCTTCGGCCGGGCTTCGAGGCTTCTGGGGTCCTATTTCTTTCAATCTGCCTGTTGGATTTCGCTGACACAGATTGTCATTGATTGATCGCGAACTCATTCGGGATCTGTCGCATTATTCCGGTCTTGGCGGCCTTTCGTGTGCTCGGATTGGCGGAGATCGAAATTTGAATATTGTTCTTGGAGGAATGCTTTGTGGTACTGTCAAATCATTGATGACAGAGCAGGGTCCAACTGGCCTGGGGTGCTCGAGTCAGAGAATTGACTTCACGGGGACAGGCGCAGGTGACATCATGGGCAACAAGATTGAAGATCTCTTCCGCTATCGACTGCCTGGCAGGGAACTGCACCTGGAGGAACTGCTGCCGATTCTCCCCCCTCGACTGATCCGGACCCTGCTCCGACACGGCATCCAGACGGTCGGGGCTCTCTACGAGGCCTGCCGCACGGGTCAAGACCTGGACTTCCTGGAAGCCTGGCAGCTCAAGCAGATTCGGCTTGCCTTCAATGTCTGGCCTCGCCATCATGCCCACCAGTGTCAGGTCCAGGCCAGACTGGAACAGCGGGTGGGCAGGCAGCCGTACGTGCCCTCGTGGGATTGGCAGGACGAGGACTGGGAAGATTCCGACGAGGAGGACGACCGTCGGCATTGGAAGGGCGCGCGGGAGATCATCATGGTCCAGGCCACCCGATCCTTGAGCCGAGCCTGGCGACGACGTGGCCTGGAACGTCCCCGGCGGCCGTCCCGGGCCTGGGACGATTCGGCAGCTCCTTCCGGCCAGGGAAGGAGATCCGGGAGACACGCGGGTCCCGCCGGGTCTTGACGACCTGGTTGGCAGGAGGCTATCGTACCGGCGCCGATGCCCACCTTTTCGATCCACACCCTGGGTTGCCGAGCCAACCAGGCCGACTCCGAGCAGCTCCGCCAGATCCTCCTGGGGGCGGGATTTCTTGAGGTGCCCTTCGGCTCACCCGCCGACTGCGCCATCGTCAACACCTGTACCGTCACCGGCGAGGCCGACCGCAAGTCTCGTCAGACCTTGCGGCGGGCCTCCCGCCAGGCCGGCACGGTGGTGGCCACGGGCTGCGGCGTCACCCGGCGCGGTGGTCTCCAGTCGCTTCCCGGGGCGGTGTTGAAGCTGGCCCCGGAGAGCCGCGAGCAGGTGCTGGAGCTCCTGGGAGCTTCGGAATGCCCGGGCGGGAGCGCCCTGAAACTCGGGCTTCAGGCCGGACGCAGCCGGGCGCTTCTGAAGGTCCAGGAAGGCTGCGACCACTTCTGCAGTTACTGCATCGTGCCCTACGTGCGCGGTCGCTCGCGCAGCACGCCGGCCGGGTCGCTGGTGGAGCAGGCTCGAAGTCTGGAGGAGGCAGGCCACCGCGAGATCGTCCTGACGGGGATCCATCTGGCGGTGTGGGGGCGGGACCTTCCCGAGAATCCGGACCTGGCGGACCTCCTGGATCGGCTGCTGGAAGGGACCCGGGAGGTCCGTTTCCGCCTGAGTTCCATCGAGCCGATGAGCTTCCCCCATCGGATTCTCGAGAGGATGGCCCGCTTCCCCGACCGCATCTGCCCCCACCTGCACCTGGCCTTGCAGCACGCCAGCGATGCGATCCTGAAGAGGATGCGCCGGGACTATACCTGGGCGGAGTATGACCGGCTGGCCCGGGACTTCCTGGGCTCGGTCCCAGGGGCCTGCCTGACCACGGATGTCCTGGTGGGTTTCCCCGGCGAGACGCAGGGTGACTTCGAGATCCTGACCGAGCGTCTGCGCACCCTGCCCTTCCTTCACCTTCACACCTTTGCCTATAGCCCTCGGAAGGGTACCGCGGCAGCCCTGTATCCGGACCCGGTTCCAGAATCCACCCGGAAGACGCGTTCTGAGCAGGTGATCCGCCTGGGGGGGCGTCTGGCTCGAGCGGTCCACCGCCGTTTCCGGGGCCAGGTCCGCCCGGTCCTGGTGGAGCGCGCCGCAGACCGGGCGGGGGAGTGGCTGGGGACGGCCGACAACTTCCTTCCGGTCCGTTTCCCGGGCCCGCCCGCGCTGTTGGGGCGCATCGTCCCGGTTCGGCTGGGCTTGGAGGAGGATGGCCGTCTGTGTGGGCTCCCGGAGGGGGAGGAGTTCGCGCCAGGGCGGTAAACTCCAGAGCCCGCCTGGGGAGTTGGGGGGCAGTTCCCTCCTGGACCCTGGCGTCCGGGCCGGTTCCGGCCCGCACACTACTGGCTGGGATGGCGATCATGGCGGGTCTTTTCGACAATCTTCGGGCCAGGCGGCCGCGCGTGGACAAGGTGGCGGCCCCGGCAGCCTCTTCCGAGCACTGGGTCCAGTGCTCGGGGTGCGGGACCGCCATCTATCATCCGACCTTTCTGGAGAACCTGAAGGTCTGCGAGAAGTGCGCGCACCACCATCGCATGACCGCGTGGGAGCGCCTGGAGCTGCTGGCGGATCCCGGTACCTTCCAGGAATGGGATGCCGGTCTGGTCTCGGGGGACCCCCTGGGTTTTGGCCAGGACTACCTCGACAAACTGCGCTCCGACCGGGAGCGGACGGGTCTGTCCGACGGCATGTTGAGCGGCTCGTGCTCCTTGGGTGGAATCCCCGTCGCCCTGGGGATCATGGACTTCGGGTTCCGCGGTGGCTCGATGGGGTCGGTCGTCGGCGAGAAGGTGGTTCGCGTCCTGGAGGGCGCGGCCGAGAACCGAATTCCCGCTGTGCTGGTCACCTGCTCCGGGGGGGCGCGGATGCAGGAGGGCATGTTGTCCTTGATGCAGATGGGACGGACCTGTGCGGCGGTCCGTCGGCTCAACCAGGTGCCCGCTCCCTTCCTGGTGATCATGACCGATCCGACCACGGCGGGGGTGGCGGCCAGCTTCGCGGCCTTGGGGGACGTGATCCTGGCGGAGCCCGGCGCGACGATCGGGTTCTCGGGACGCCGGGTCATCGAGCAGACCATCCGCCAGAAGCTGCCCCCCCGCTTCCAGTCCTCAGAGTTCTATCTCGAGCACGGCTTCCTGGACCGGGTGGTCCCCCGGGCCACCTTGAAGGACACGGTCTCGGCCATCCTGGGCATGCTGTGCGTTCCGGCGGAGGTCACGCGATGATTCTGGAAGTCGAGAAACCCCTGCTCGAGCTCGAGCGCAAGATCCGCGAGCTGCAAGAGGTCGACCGGACTGCCGGGGTGGATCTCTCGGCCGAGATCCGGCTTCTGGAGCGCAAGGCGCGGCAGCTCAAACAGAGCATCTTCCAGAACCTTTCGGCCTGGGATCGGGTGCAACTGGCCCGCCACGTCGATCGCCCGGGCACCTCGGACTACGTGACCGGTGTCTTTACCAACTTCGTCGAGCTGCACGGCGACCGCTTCTACGCCGACGATCCCGCCGTGGTGGCGGGTTTGGCCCGCTTCCAGGGGCGGCCTTGCGTGGTCCTGGGCCACCAGAAGGGCAAGGGCACCCGCGAGAACCTGGCGCGCAATTTCGGGATGCCGAATCCGGAGGGCTTTCGCAAGGCAGGACGCTTGATGCGCCTGGCCGCCCGTTTCGGCCTTCCCATCTTCACCTTCGTCGATACTCCCGGTGCCTACCCGGGGATCGAGGCGGAGGAGCGCGGCCAGTTCGAGGCCATCGCCAGCAACATCGCGTTGATGAGCGAGCTGCCCGTCCCCATCCTGACCGTGGTGATCGGCGAGGGAGGCAGCGGAGGGGCACTGGGGATCGCCCTGGCCGACCGCGTCCTGATCCTCGAGAACAGCGTCTATTCGGTGATTTCTCCGGAAGGCTGTGCCAGCATCCTCTGGCGGGACGCGGCCCGGGCCGAGGAGGCTGCGACGGCTCTGGGCCTGACCAGCGAGACATTGAAGCGCCTGGGCCTGGTGGACGAGGTGCTGCCCGAACCCCTGGGCGGTGCCCATCGCGACCTGGAAGGCACGTTCCGCACCGTCCAGGACGCGCTGCGGCGCCATCTCGAGACCCTGCAGGACATGGAGGAACACGCCTTGTTGGAAGCCCGTTACGCCAAGTACCGCCGGATGGCCGTGCTGGGGGAGGCCCGATGAGCCACCGCCGCCGCACGCGAATCCTGTGCACCATCGGCCCGGCCTCCGCCAGCGAGCAGGTCATGGAGGACCTTTTTGACGCCGGCATGGACGTGGCTCGCCTGAACTTCTCCCATGGGACCCATCAGGACCACCGCGCCCTCTTCGAGCGCCTGCGGCGCCTGAGTGACGCCCGCGGCCAGTTCCTGGCCATCCTCCAGGACCTCTCCGGTCCCAAGATCCGCTTGGGGGCCGTGGCTCCAGGCACGGTTCTGACCGAGGGAAGTCGGTTCATCCTGACCTCCGAGCCGGTCGAAGGCAACTCGGAGAGGGCCCAGGTCACCTACCCTCGGCTGGCCGAAGAGGTGGCCCCGGGGCACGGAGTCCTGTTGGATGACGGCCTGCTGGCCCTGGAGGTCGAGCGCGTCGAGGGGAATCGGGTGCTGACCCGGGTTCGCACGGGAGGCCCGATCAGCTCGGGGAAAGGCGTCAACCTGCCTCACAGTCGGCTTTCGGTTCAGGCTTTGACGGAGAAGGATGAAGCCGACCTGCGCTTCGGATTGGAGCTGGGGGTCGACTATGTCGCCCTTTCCTTCGTCCGGCATCCCAAGGACGTCGAGGCGGTCCGCCGGATCATGGCCGAAGTCGGGGTCCACCGCCCCGTGATCGCCAAGATCGAGAAGCCCGAGGCCGTCGAGGCCATCGAGGGGATCGTCCACGCCTTTGACGGGGTCATGGTGGCTCGGGGAGACCTGGGCGTCGAGATGCCCATCGAGAAGATCCCCGGCGCCCAGAAGCGGATCATCGCCCTGGCCCGGCGCTACTTCAAGCCCGTGATCACGGCCACCCAGATGCTGGATTCGATGATCCGGAATCCGCGCCCCACCCGCGCCGAGGTGACCGACATCGCCAACGCCATCCTGGATGGCACCGATGCCGTCATGCTGTCGGGAGAGACCGCTTCCGGGGCCTATCCCGTCGAGGCGGTCCGGGTCATGGACCGCGTCGCCCGCGAGGCCGAGAACTGTCTGCCCTTCGAGCAGGTCTACGAACTGGGGGCGCCCAAGGGAGCCGCCGAGGAAGCGGTGGCTCTGGCTGCCTGCGAGATCGCCGAGGTGGTCGATGCTCGAGCCCTGGTGGCCTGCACAACCTCCGGTGGAAGTGTCCGCCGGGTCTCCCATTTCCGCCCCCGCGCCCCGATCATGGGGGTGGCCCACGACGAGGTGGTGGCGCGCCAGTTGAGCCTGCTCTTCGGCGTCGTCCCCTGCCACATCTCCAATCTGACCAGCGCCGACGACCTGGTCGTCCAGGCCGCCTTGACCGCCCGCCGCTATGGCGTCGCTGAACCGGGGGACCGGGTGGTGGTCGTGGCTGGCATCCCACCCGGGAAGCCCACCAACCTGGTCCATCTCTTCACCCTGCCTCCCCAGGGCTGACCTTCCGCCTGGGTTCCGACCCCGGTCTCGGCGGCTCTTTCGCCGAGCCGGGGGACTTCCAGGAGGAAGGTCGCGAGGAATCTTCAAACAAAGGTCGAAGCCGGTTCCCCGATATCCTTCCTGGGGGGGCTTGCTGCGATGAAGAGACGCTCCTCCCTGGTCACGTTGGCCGGGGTTCCCCTGCTCAGTGTGGTCCTGGTCTTCCTGCTTGCAGTGGGAGGCTACTACTCGTTGCAGGTCTTCCAACAGCAGAGACTGGTCTGTCGCAGCAAGCAGGCCGAGCTCCGACAGGTGGAAGAGCAGATCCGCGAGCTTCAGGCCCAGAATGCACTGCTGCGCAGCCAGCAGGCGCGGCTGCAGACGCCCCAGGGGATGGAGGAGGTCGCGCGCGAGAAGTTGGGCATGGTTCGTCCTGGCGAGATCGCCTTCGTGGTCGAGCCTGGACCTCCCGCGAAGCCCGCTCCGGAAGAGGTGACGCCCGCCCCACCGGCCCCGCCGCCCCCTGGGATGTTCCAGCGCGTCCTGGATCGCCTCCTCTTCTAGAAACCCGGTCGAGGTTTCCGACCGGGCCCCTGAAGGCATGGCTGCCGGGTCCAGGTCCTCCGAGTCGGACCGCATCCAAGGAACCTTCCGGCCCTTTTTGGGTTCATGCAGGGAGCCGCCGACGGGTGCAGCATCATGCATGGTCGGTTTCGGGAGGGCATCAACCGGTCTTCGGGCAGCTCGTCGGATGCGACGGAAGAACCCGATCGACCGGCATCACGCGTTGGAGGAAAGCATGAGAATCCCAAGGATCGTCGTGGGAGCGGCGCTGGCCCTGCTGCTGGGTTTGTGTCCGGCATTCGCCCAGGAGCGCTCGGACATCCCCGAAAAGTATACCTGGAACATCTCGGAACTGTATCCCTCGAAGGCGGCATGGGATCAAGCCCGGGAAGGGCTGGCGGGTCGCCTGGGCGAGATGCGCGCCTTCCGCGGTCGACTCGGTCAATCCGCACAGACCCTGTTGAAGGCACTCGAGACCCGTGAGGAGCTGTACAAGGAGATCGAACGGGTCTACCTCTACGCTTCCATGATTTCCGACGTCGATACCCGGGATTCGAAGGCCCAGGCCATGATGCAGGCGGCCCAGAAGCTGGAGAACGACTTCGCGACCGAATCCGCTTATTTCGTCCCCGAATTGTTGGCCCTGGGCGACAAGCCGGTGGCGGAATTCCTCCGCAAGGAGCCGGGTCTGGCTTCGTTCAAGCCGGTCCTGGACAACATCCTGCGCCAGCGCCAGCACACCCTGACGCCGGCCGAAGAGAAGATCGTGGCCCGGACGGCCGCCATCACGGGCGCCCCGCGCTCCCTCTACACGATCTTCACGGCTGCCGAGATGCCCTTCCCCGAAGTGGAACTCTCGGACGGCCGCAAGGTGCGCCTGGACCAGGCCGCCTACGGCCTGCACCGCGCCTCGCCGATCCGCGCCGACCGCATGAAGGTCTTCCAGACCTTCTGGAAGACCTGGCAGGACTACCGCAGCACCCTGGGCCTGGCTCTCTTCAACCACATCAAGACCCACGTGCTCAACAAGGACTTGCGGGGCTATGAGTCCAGCCTGGCAGCCGCCCTGGACAGCTACAACATCCCGACCAGCGTCTACCACCAGTTGATCCAGGACGTCAACGAGAATCTGCCGACCCTGCATCGTTACCTGCGCCTGCGCCAGCGGATGATGGGGCTGGACGGGATCGGCTATGAGGACCTCTACGCTCCGACCGTCAAGGCGGTCGAGATGTCCTTCACGCCGGAAGAGGCCATGAAACTGACCTTGGATTCGACCGATCTTCTGGGGCCGGACTATCAGGCTGCCTTGAAGAGGGCCTACGACGAGCGGTGGGTCGACTGGATGCCCACTCCTGGCAAGCGCTCGGGCGCCTACAGCACGGGTGCCTATGATGTGCACCCCTATCAGTTGCTCAACTACAACGGGCAGTATGACGACGTTTCGACCCTGGCCCACGAGTCCGGCCACTCGATCCACACCTATCTGTCGAACAAGAACCAGCGCTACGCCACCTCCGACTACTCGATCTTCGTGGCCGAGGTGGCCTCGACCCTGAACGAGGACCTGCTCTTCCACTACATGATGGATCGGGCCAAGGACGACGAGACGCGGCTCTACCTGCTGGGTGAGCGCCTGGAGACCTTCCGCACGACCCTCTTCCGCCAGACCCTCTTCGCCGAGTTTGAGCTGGCCATCCACGAGATGGTCGAGAAGGGCGAATCCCTGACCGGGGATACCCTCAACAAGCTCTACCTGGACCTGGCGCGCCGCTACTATGGCCATGACGCCGGGGTGTGCAGCGTCGATGAGCTGTATGGCGTGGAGTGGGCCTTCATTCCGCACTTCTACTACAACTTCTACGTCTACCAGTACGCCACCAGCCTGATGGCCTCGTCCTCGATCGCGGCCGAGATTCGCCAGGAGGCGGCCCAAGGTTCGACCAAGGCTCGCGATGCCTACCTGCACATGCTCTCCAGCGGCTCGTCGCGCGACCCCGTGGACCTGCTCAAGGCGGCCGGAGTCGACATGAACACCAGCGCCCCCTTCAAATCTGCGATGCGGGAGATGAACCACATCATGGACCAGATGGAGGCCATCCTGGACAAGAGCGCTTCGGCCAACCGCTGACGCGCCTGGTTGGAGCCTGGAGAGGCCCTGGATGGCTTGCGCGTCCAGGGCCTCTCTTCATTCTCGACGTGGGCTCGGGCCGGGCCTCTGCGCTGCGGGGGCTCCCATCATCCGGGATTGGGGAGGGCCCTCTGGCGGATCGGCGAAGGCTGTTGAATGACGAAAGGAGGGAAGCGCCCATGATGGCCCTGGAGACGATCCTCCTGCCCACGGACTTTTCGGAGTGTTCCTTTCAAGCCTTCTCGTACGCGCGGGACCTGGCCGAGGCTTTCGGCGCCAGGATCCTGCTGGTCCACGCGGGAGATTCTCCGAAGGACCTGTCGGAGGTGGAAGAGCATCTCGTGCGGCTGGGTCGGCACCAGGGGCTTCCCGAGTTCTGCGTCCAGGCCGAGGTGGGGCACCCGGCCGAGGTCCTGGTCCGCCTGAGCGGGCAGATCCCCGAGGCGGTGATGGTCATGTCCACCCATGGGAGGCGCGGCGCGGGCCGGATCGTCCTGGGCAGCACGACCGAGGCCGTGGTCTCGCAGGCCCACTGCCCGGTTCTGACCGTCAAGCGCCCCGAGACCTGTGAGCCCACACCGTCCCCCTTCGACGACAGCATGCGTGAGCCGGCTCCGCATCTGCACGTGCAGAGGATTCTCGTACCCGTGGACTTCGAGTCTCCGTCCCGGGACGCCCTGGCCTACGCGGCCGCACTGGCCAGACGGCTGGTCTCGGAGGTCCTGATGGTGCACGTCTTGGATGAGCCCCATCCCGAACGTCAGAGGGCCGCCTGGGAGTTCCTGGCGGAGCTGGGGCGTCGCTCCGGGGTTCCGGAGTCCGGTCTCTTCGTCGACACCGGAGATCCCGCCGAGGCGATCGTGGCCCTGGCCGAGCGCAAGGAGGTGGACTTGATCGTCCAGGGGACCCGGGGGCGTCGGTTGGTGGCGGGCCTTCCCCTGGGCAGCACCGCCAGCGCCGTGGTCCGCCGGGCCTCGTGCGCCGTCCTGACGGTCCGGGGAGCCTGGCGCGTGGTCCCTCTGTATGAAGGGGTCAAACCCGAGCCTGGAACGCCGGCCTGAGCCGGGAAGGCCTCTTCAGCGTCCCTCCGTGAAGAGGATCTCGGCGGCTTCCATCCCGCGTTCCACTGTGCGCAGGCGCACCAGGACCTCGGTACCCGGGGTCAGGTCCTGCACGCTCCTGCCTTCAGGGAAGAGTTTCAGGTCCCGCGGCAACCGGAATCTCAACTCGACTCCGCTGGGGCGGGCCAGGAACATCTCTGCCTCCCGGACCTCGACGATCGTGCCGGTCAGCTCTTGTGGGGCCCCGGCCAGATCCGGGAGCGATTCGGATTTCCGAAGTGTGGAAGCGCCAGGAGGCTGGTGGGGCGTGGCGGGTTCCTGAGGGGCCGTCAGGCCTTGGGAAGAGAGGGGAACCTCGCCTCCGGCGGGCTGGGGAGGGCCGCTGGCCTGCGGTGAGCAACCCCAACAACAGGTCAGCAGGATCCAGCTCAGGACGAGTCGGCGCATCGAGGCCTCCGGAAGGGACTACCTTCCGTTCATGATCGACGCTTCCCGCACGCTCCCCTCCAGGCTTGTTGCGTCGCGCCCCGGCTCTGTCAGGATGTACACAATCGGGATCCCGCAAGCCCTTGCTATTGGGCAGCCTGTTCGATAAAGTAAGGCTCGCCGAATGATCTGGAACAAGGAAGCCTTCCTTTCAAGAGGCTATCCTGGGCTGGACGGGGAACTCCGGCCTCCCCGACTCGAAGAAAGAGACCCTGTAGACGAAGCCATGCGTTGCCTGACCGAACTGGCCATGAACGAAGAAGCCCTGGTCCATGCCGTGGGAGGCCCCCATCTCCGGGCCCGCAGGATCATGTCTTTGGGCTTGAGTCCCGGGGCCCGGGTTCGCATGGTCCGGCGTGCGCCCTTGGGGGATCCCCTGGAGTTCGACGTTTCCGGGTGCCTGTTGATGCTGCGCTCGGAAGAGGCGGCTGGCATCGTCGTCGAGGGCTGAGTCCATGGCGTGCCTGGCGGACCCCGCCAGTGCGGACTTGCGCTTCGTCGCAGTCGGCAACCCCAACACGGGCAAGACCACCCTGGTCAATGCCTTGTCGGGTTCCTGTCTTCGGATCGGCAATTGGCCGGGAACCACCGTCGAGAGGGTCGAGACCTGCTTTCCGGTCGGAGACCGTCAAGCCTGCCTGGTCGACCTGCCGGGCGCCTACAGTCTGGCTGCCGGAACAGCCGAGGAGCGCCTGACCCGGGACGAACTGCTGGCGGCGCGCCCGGACGCGGTCGTCGATGTGGTGGACGCCAGCAACCTGGAGCGCAACCTCTACCTGACCCTGGAGCTGGCCGAGCTGGGTTATCCGCTGGTGGTGGCTCTCAACCTTCTGGACGAGGCCCAGGCTCGAGGATTGGACCTGCGCCTGGAAGTCCTGGAAGAGCGCCTGGGGGTTCCCGTGGTGGCAACGGTGGCCGTGCGCGAACAGGGCATGGAGGGTCTGGTTTCCGCCGCCTTGCAGGCCCGGCCCGCGACCTTGCGCCTGGACTATCCCGAGAGCATCGAGAGCGCCGTGACCCGGCTGGAGCCGCTGATTCCGCATCCCTCTCGTCGCTGGATGGCCCTGGCTGCCCTTTCGGGCGAGCCGATTTCGTTGGACGAACCGGCCTCCAGGCTTCTCGAAATCCTGAAGGTCGAACTGGCCTCGCTGGGCGTCGATCCCTTCCTGGGGATTGTCGGGACCCGCTACCAGGCCGCGCGCGAGATGGCGGCCAACGTCCAGGTCACCCGGCCCGGGGCGCATCGCTTGACCGAGGCCCTGGACCGCTGGTTCTTGCATCCCTGGCTGGGAATCCCCCTCTTCCTGCTGGGAATGCTGCTGGTCTTCCGCTTCACCTTTCAGTTTTCCGACCCCTGGGTCGGATGGCTCGGTCAGATCCAGGAGGTGCTGGGCGGCTGGATCGCAGCGATGCCCCTGCCTGGATTGGTGGCTTCGTTCCTGGCCGACGGCCTGGTTGGAGGGATCGGGACGGTGCTGGCCTTCACGCCGGTCCTCTTCTTCCTCTTCCTGGCGTTGAGCTTCCTGGAGGCCAGCGGTTTCCTGGCGCGCTCCGCCTTCCTGGTGGACCGTCTGATGAAGGCGATGGGCCTTCCCGGTCGCGCCTTCATTCCGATGATTCTTGGATTCGGTTGCAACGTCCCAGCCATCTCGGCAACCCGCACGATGGAGTCCTTCTCGGACCGCCTGCGCGTGGCCATGGCGGTTCCCTTCGCGGCTTGCAGCGCGCGCCTGGCGGTCTTCACCCTCTTCACCTCCGTCTTCTTCCCCGGGCACGCCGCCGTGGTGGTCTTCGGCCTGTACCTCCTGGGCCTGCTGGTCGGCATGCTGACGGCCCTGGCCCTGGGCCGTCTGACTCCTCCCAGCGAGGCGGGCTCGGCCATGGAGCTTCCTCCCTATCGGATCCCCACCTGGAAGGTGGTGTGGCGACAGGCTTCAGCCCGGACCTGGAGCTTCGTCGAGGGGGTGGGTGGCGCGATCCTGCTCTCGGTGGCGGCGGTCTGGGTCCTGTTGAACCTGCCTCCCGGCGACATCTCGCAGAGTCTCTATGCGCGCCTGTCCACGGGGCTGGCCTGGCTTCTGGGCCCCCTGGGAATCCACGACTGGCGCCTGGCTGGCGCCTTGGTGCCGGGTTTCGTGGCCAAGGAGGTCGTCATCGGCACCTTGGGTGTCAGCTATCTGCAGGCCGATCCGGTCGCTCCCATGGGGTTGCTCGAAGGCCTCCGCCAGATCGCCTCGGGGCTGCTCGGAGCGCTGTGGGCGACGCTTCAGGCCATCCCGGCCCTGCTGGGGCTGCCTGGGATCGCGCTTCCCCCTCCCGAGGCACCCGAAGGCCTTCCCGCTGCGTTGTCGCAGTCGATGACCCGTTCCGGGGCTCTGGCCTACCTGGTCTTCGTCCTGCTCTATACCCCCTGCGTGGGCACTTTGATGGCGCTGCGACTGGAATTCGGACGCCGTTGGGCCGCCCTCTCGGCGGTCTATCAGTTGGTTGTGGCCTACGCCCTGGCCTTCGTGGCTGCGAGACTTCCCCTGTGATCGAGCGCCTTCTGGAACTGCTGGAGTCTCCGCGCTCGCCAGGCGACCTGGCGCGCGAACTGGGGACGACCGGTTCGGCGATCGAAGGGATGTTGGGGCTGTTGGAGTCGCGAGGCTACGTCGAGCGTCTTTGCCAGTCGTCTTCCGCTTGTGGGGGGTGTGCGGTCAGGAACCTGTGTCCCACCCCCGGAGCGGGACCCCAAGGGGTGTGGCGACGGGTCCCGCGCCCGGAAGCCTCCTCCTGACCAACCCGGTTCTCGTCGACTCCCTCCAGGCGCAGGCGCTCCCGCGACCAGGTGCGAAGAACCGCAGATGGAGATCTGCTTTCTTCTGAATGGCACTCCGGTGCGGGTCCAGGCTGACGCGGAAGAGACCCTGCTGGAGATCCTGCGCAACCGCCTGGGGATCCGCTCCTGCAAGGAGGGATGCCGGCCTCAGGGACAGTGCGGGAGCTGTCTGGCCCTGGTGGACGGAAGGCCTCTGGCCACCTGCGTCATTCCCGCCACCCGCATCGAGGGGCGCAACGTGGTCACCCTGGAGGGGCTGGACCCGGTGGCGCGTGACCTGTACGCCCGCTGCTTCGAGGCCACCTCCGGCCTGCAGTGTGGTTGGTGCATTCCCGGGATCGTGGTGCGGGCCCACGCCTTTCTTCAGTCGCATCCGGAACCGACCCGCTCGGAGCTGGCCCGCGCCCTGGACGGGCACGTCTGCCGCTGCACGGGCTACAAGCGCATCCTGGATGCGCTGGAGCTGGCGGCTGCCGTGCGCCGAGGCCAACCGATTCCAGGCGTCGAGCGCTCGGGAGGTGTGGGTCGACCGGTCGTCCGCTACCAGGCCCGCGCCTCGGTGCTGGGGGAGCGGGCGTTTGTGGCGGATCTCACCCCGCCGGGCCTGCTGCACGGGGCCCTGGTCCTCTCGCGCCACCCCCGGGCTCGTGTGCTGCGGGTCGACCCCTCTCGGGCTCTGGCCCTGCCCGGCGTCTCGGGCGTCCTGACGGCCGCCGATGTGCCCGGAGAGCGCTGGGTGGGCCTGATCACCCGGGATTGGCCGGTCTTCGTGGCCGTCGGGGAGGAGGTCCGCTGCGTGGGAGACGTCCTGGCTGCCGTGGCCGCCGAGGACCCGGTCCTGGCCCGCCGGGCTGCGGCCCTGGTCGAGGTGGACTACGAGCCGTTGCCCCCGATCCTGGAGCCCGAGGCGGCCCTGGAGCCGGGTGCGTCCCGGGTGAATCCGCGACACGTCAACCTCCTGTCGCGAAGCCACTACTCGAGGGGCCAGGTGGCGCAGGCCCTGGCTGAGGGCGTTCACACGGTGGCGGGGGTCTGGACCACCCAGCGGGTGGACCACCTCTTCATGGAACCGGAGGCCTGCCTGGCCGTTCCGGAGGAGGGAGGAGTCCGACTCTTCACCCAGGGGCAGGGGATCTTCGATGACCGGCGCCAGGTGGCGGAAGTCCTGGGCCTGGAAGCGGAGGCGGTCCAGGTCGATCTCGTCCCCAACGGTGGAGCCTTCGGCGGCAAGGAGGACCTCTCCGTCCAGGCCCACGCAGCCCTGCTGGCCCGTCATGCAGGCCGTCCGGTGCGGCTCGCGCTGTCCCGGGAGGAGTCGGTGCTGATGCATCCCAAGCGTCACCCCATGCGCTTGGAATACGCCGCGGCCTGCGATGCCGAAGGTCGCCTGACGGCCGTACGGGCGCGGATTGTCGGGGATACCGGGGCCTATGCCTCGGTCGGGGACAAGGTGATGGAGCGGGCTGCAGGCCACGCCTGCGGTCCCTATCGGGTTCCGGCCCTGGACGTCGAGGCCCTGGCGGTGTACACCAACAACCCTCCGTGCGGCGCCATGCGGGGCTTCGGGGTCAACCAGGCCGCCTTCGCCATCGAGGGCTGTCTGGATCTCCTGGCCCGCAAGGTGGGCCTGGGCGCCTGGGAGATCCGCCGACGCAACCTGGTGGGCCCGGGGGATCTTTTCACCACGGGCCAGGTGTTGGGACCCCCCGCGGCCGGAGCGGCCCGGACGCTGGAGGCCCTCCGCGAGCCCTACCTGGAGGCCCGGCGTCGCGGCCGCGCCGTCGGACTGGCCTGCGGGATCAAGAACGTGGGCATCGGCAACGGGATGGAGGAGTGGGGGAAGGCCCGACTGGTGGTCGAGGCCGATGGCACGGTGTCGCTCTTCTGTGGCTACACCGAGATGGGCCAGGGGCTGCTGACCGTCCTGACCCAGTTCGCGGCCGAGGCCAGCGGTCTGCCTTCCGATCTCTTCCACCCCCGGGTCGACTCCACGTTCGCCCTGGACTGTGGCCAGACCACGGGCTCCAGAGCGACGTTCTTCGCGGGGCCGGCGGTCCTGGACGCCGCCGGGAAGCTGCGAGGGGATCTGGAGTCGGGCCGGACCCTCGCGGACCTGGTCGGCCGGGTCTATGCCGCGGACCTGCGCCGGGCCGACACGACCTCGCCGCGTGCGCCGGGTCTGGTGAAGACCCACAGCGCCTTCAGCTATGCGGCCCAGATGGTGGTCTTGGACCCGGAAGGCCGACTCGAGAAGGTGGTGGCTGCGCACGACGTGGGACGGGCCATCAATCCCGTCCTGTGCGAGGCCCAGATCGAGGGCGCCATCCACATGGGTCTCGGGTATGCCTTGTCCGAGGAACTGCCTTGCGAGGACGGAAGGCCGGTGTCCACGCGCTTGCGCGACCTGGGGGTCCTGCGCGCACGCGACATGCCCGAGATCCAGGTCCTCTTGATCGAAGAGCCCGAGCCGGAGGGCCCATGCGGGGCCAAGGGGGTGGGGGAGATCGGCCTGGTGCCGACGGCGGCGGCGGTGGCTGGCGCCCTGGCGGACTTCGACGGGCGCACCCGCTTCTGCCTGCCCATGAAGGACTCACCCGCCTTCCAGGCCCTCTCGGTGGGACGGCTGGCGGGAGACCGCAGCCGCTGGCGCTGAGCGGGGTTCGCCATCACGGACCACGGCCGAGGGGGGAAGGACCGCCAGCCGCATCTTCCGCCTGCGGTCGAGAATCCAGGTGCGTTCGAGCAGCGGAATCCGGCGTGCCGTTTCCCGTCCCGATGCTCGGAGGGGGTCCCCTGACCTGGTCGAGCGGGGCAGCCGGTTCGGAGAACCGACCACCGGTTCCGGTCAGGATTGGCTCAAAGAGCCCATTCCGCGCGGGTTTCGAGGATCTGGTCGACGGACGGGTCTCGCGCGCGATCAGCGCGGTGGATTGGCGAGGGGCGTTGCTGGAGCCGAGCGGGCGGCCTCCACGGCATGCTCCACAATCCGGGCTGCCGTGAGGACCTCCTCCTCCGAGACGTTGAGCGGGGGCAGCAGACGCACCACCTTCCTGGCCGTCACGTTCAGCAGCAGACCGGATTGGCGGGCCAAGGTTACCACCGGGCTGCCTTCGAAGGGCAACTCGATGCCGACCATCAGGCCGCGCCCGCGCACCTGGGCATCAGGTATCGCCCTGCGCAGTTCATCCATCAGCAGTCGGCCCATGTCGGTGGCGTTCTGTAGCAGGCCCTCCTCCGAGAGCACCTCCAAGGTGGCCAGGGCGGCCGCACAGCAGACGGGGTTGCCCCCGAAGGTCGATCCGTGGTCGCCGGGCTGCAGGGCTTCGGCTGCAGGCCCCCTCGCTCCGAGGGCCCCGATGGGGAGTCCTCCTCCCAGGCCCTTGGCCAGCGTCACCACGTCGGCGCCGTGACTGGCCAGGAAGGAGCCGGTCCGGCCCATTCCCGTCTGGACCTCGTCGGCTACCAACAGGCAACCCGTGTCGGTGCACAATCGTCGGACCTGGGACAGAAAGCCGGGGGGAGGCACTCGGATGCCGCCTTCACCCTGGATCGGTTCGATGACCACGGCAGCCACGGTTTCGTCCAGGACCTCGGCCAGGGCCTGGACGTCGCCAAAGGGCACGAAGGTGAACCCCTCGGGCATCGGGCCGAAGCCGGCCCTGAAGTCGGGCCTGTCGGTGGCCGCCAGGGTCGCCAGGGTTCGACCGTGGAACGACCCCTGCATGGCGACCAGGCGCACTCGACGGGTCTGGCCCAGGCGGTGGAAGTGCTTGCGGACCAGCTTGAACGCGCCCTCATTGGCCTCCGCGCCGCTGTTGCAGAGGAACACCCGCTCGCCGACGCCTCGAGCCACCAGCTCCCCGGCCAGTCTTGAGCCCGGGCTCGAGTGATACAGGTTCGAACAGTGAAGCAGCTCGCCCGCCTGAGCGCGGATGGCCTCGACGACGGTCGGGTGGCAGTGACCCACCCCGTTGACGGCGATGCCTCCCAGGAAGTCCAGATAGCTG
>Ga0334888_1000551_pt1 | contig 58205 bp, 56 predicted proteins | sample GraSluR1_MG_FD_207227 | JGI IMG/M metagenome (GOLD analysis project Ga0334888, IMG submission 207227) | Sludge microbial communities from methane-producing bioreactor in Wageningen University, Netherlands - Granular Sludge_3_08-R1 | ecosystem: Engineered > Bioreactor > Anaerobic > Unclassified ...
TGCGAAAAAAGCCCTTCCTTGATAAAGCGGACTGCGTTCCGACAAAAAACAAAAAATTGGCAGTCCCTAGGGGATTCGAACCCCTGTTACCGGGCTGAGAACCCGGCGTCCTAGGCCACTAGACGAAGGGACCGCGTACTCGCGGTTGGCTGGGGAACGTGGACTCGAACCACGACTACTTGATCCAGAGTCAAGCGTCCTGCCAATTAGACTATTCCCCAAGGCGCGGAAATAATACCATGAGTTTTTTGGAAATGCAAGCCCCCTTTTTTGTGTTAGTATAGGGAGTAGCGCTTTTTTTCGATTTTTCCGCATTTGCCATGGCCTATGCAAGGATCTTTTGCTATTATGATAGGAGAGACAGACAGCTTGCGCGCGTATTCTCAAGTGGCGTTTCCTTGAGCGAAAGCTGACTCCTTTTTTGTTGTTCCGGCGTTTCGTATGTGGTACATTTCCCCATATGCCGGGGTGGTGTTCTTCTCGTTCCGGCTTTTCATGAAGACCTGACGAAGGTTCGATAAGACAGAGGTGACCTATGGTGATGCGTATCCTTGCTCATACTTTCCTGGAGGTGCTTGTTACGTGCGTACTGTCGTAAGAGAAAAGCTCCGTAAGTACCTATCGGAACATGGAAAGGATATCCTGCAGCAACCCGAGGCCCTTCGACTGTACCTTCTTCGGGAAGAGGGGCGTTTTCAGCAGGAGATTGATGGTCTTCTCCGCCTTGTGGAAGAGGGGCATCTCCCGCCTTTTCCGAAAGAGGGGGAGCGACAGGCTTTTCTACAGAAAGTTGTTCAGGAGATCGGGGTTTCTCCTGAGGATGCAGAGTGGCTTCTCGATTCCTGGGAAGAGGCGTGGAGCCTTGTGGAAAATCCCGAAGAGAATTCTCGGGAAGACGCAGCTTCGCATCTGGAGGAACACCCTTCACAGAATGCATCGAAGCCCCTCTCTTCCTTCCAGATGTTTCTGGCAAATCCCGCAGCCTTTACTCCTCAGGCACCCTCTTCTCCGGAAACCTTTCTTCGGACTCCCGCTTCTTCTACAGAGGATGCGAGGCCGATTGTAGTACAACCAGAAAAGGGAACACCTCCCTCTTCCTGGAAGGATATACAGCACGATGCCCCACAAGAAGAGGTGCATGCGGAGATGCGGCAGATGCTTGGCTCAGCGCCTTTTTCTGCAGAGCCCTCTGCGGAAAAAGCTCCCTCTTCGGGGATTGAAGAGGATGCTGTCTTTGAGATTTCTCCTCCTTCGGACCCTTCAGGGAGAGACGAAGAACGAGAACGTCCCTCTTCGGAGGAGACCCTTTCGCAGGAGACTTGGGAAACCGAACCCCCTGATGTGAAGCAGCCACCCGCTGAAGATGCGCAATTTTCTGAGGAGGCTTCCCCTCCTGAGCAGAACCCCCAGGAAGAGGCCCCCCTCTTTGGCATAGCTCCTGGAGGAGCCTCCACCGACGAAGATCTACCTCGGAAAGAAGCTTTTACCGGAGAACCTGCCCTTTTTGAGGAAGATCTTTCCGAAAAATCTCTCCAGAGAGAAGAGGAGTCTGAAATTCTTAAAAGAGATGGTTCTTTAGAGAATGTATCTGCAGAAGATGCGAGAGATCTCTTCTGGAAAGAGGATCTTGCCGCTGACTATGTGGGCGTGCAGGAAACCGAAGTGCTTCTTGAGGATTCTCTGATGCGTAAGCGTCGTTTTCGTCTTGCCGTGGCGGGCCTTTGCGGCATTCTTGCCGCAGTATCTGTGGGATACTCCATGTGGCGCAATACTCCGGAACGTCTTCTTGATAGAGGGCGAAGCAGGTTCGAGAAAAAGGACTACACCGCAGCGGCGCTCCTTTTCCAAAAGGCCCTCCATAAGGATGCAGAGAATCCCGAGGGGTATCAACTTTTGGGGGAGTCTCTCTACAAGCAGGAGAAATATCGAGAGGCTCTCGGAGCTTACGAGGAAAGCCTGACGAGGATCTCCCCAGATGCTTTTCTCTACAGCAACATTGCCTATGCCCAGCTTGGCCTGGGGAACCTGGATGAGGCTTCTGCCACATTCAAGGAGGCACTGGAGATGGTGCCTCTCTATTCTCAGGCCCGGAAAGGGCTCGCTCTCACCTACTTTCAGCAGGGAGAACGTGATCGTGCCGTGGAGGAGCTGCAGAAGGCTCTTGAGAGCATTCCCGAAGATGCCGAGATGCTTCTCGTCCTTGGAAAGATTCACGCTGAATCGGGGAATCTTGATGCCGGAGAGATTCTCTTTAGCCGGGTTCTTGATGTCGATCCCGACAATGAAAGCGCCCGGCTTGCAGTCGAAGATCTTGCCCGCGAACGCTCCCTTCGGCAGGCTCAGGAGGCCGCCCGAGCTGCCCGGCTCTTGGAATACCTTGAGGAGGGAGAGGCGCTTCTCCTCTCGGGAGAGATCCCCGAGGCGGAAGCCCTCTATCGGAAGGCTCTTGAAGAGGTTCCTGAATCTCTTGAGGCCCGGGGAGGCCTTTTGGATGCTCTTCTTATGCAGCATCGTTCCGAGGATGCCCGGTTGCTCGTTTCCGAAACCCAAAGCCTCGAAAAAACCGACGAAAACGCCCCGGACTTCGTTCGCTATCTTGTTCAGACCCTGGATTCCTACGAAAGAGCCCTCCAGGAACGGGTAGCCCGGCATAAAGCCTATGATGTGGCTATCGCCCGGGCTTCTGAAATGCGTGAAAAGAGGCAGTTTGAGGGGGCTCTGGCGGCGTATCGGGGAATTCTCGAAGAAGAGGAATATCCCCCGGCCTACATTGGGCTCGGGCGCACGCTGGCAAAACGGGGAGACTATCCTCAGGCACTCGAAGCCTATGATCGCGGGGTTGTCCTTATCTCTTCCTCCGGGGGTGGAGACATTCCCGAGGACATCGTCCGAGAGATGGAAGATCTTCGAAAAGCCATAGCCCGACAGGAGCTTGCAAAAGAGATGGAGCCTCTCTATAGCAAAGCGCGGCTTCTGGAGAGCCAGGGGAAGACTGAAGAGGCCCGGAAGCTTTACGAAAGCATCCTCCAGAGGGATCCCAATCATCGAAATGCGCGGAACAGATTGGCATACCTTTCGCAGAAGCCTCGGCAGGTTCCTTCTTCCAAACCTGAGTCTTCGGCGCAAGAGCCCTCTCCCGAAGCCCCTCCCGGATGGCTTCTTCTCCCCGACGGCAAGCCTGCACTCCTCGAAATGCACCGGCAGGAGGAACTTCGAAATCTTCGTAAGAGTGCCCCTTCGGAAGCTCAGGAGAGCAGCTCCTCGCTTTCAGAAAAGGCCCCGGGGGAGAGAGTGGTATTGGCGGAAAGACCTTGCGGCCGAAGCCTGGGGTGAGAAAAATATGGCCATGCGGGCGCTGTTTCTGGCAAGAATGAGCATGTCATGACGTGCATCGCAAGGCAGGAACGGTTATAATGAAGGGTGCCCAAGAGGGCGTATACATCTGAACACGAGCGTGCGTTGCATGCTTGAGAAATATCAGCAGTTTTCTGGAGTGGGCCCTAAGGCTCAAATACCGCATGAAATGAACGGGGTGGTGATGGAGGAATGGATTTGCAACAGGGCCTGGGGGAATGGCGTGATCGTTACATTGCTTCCTATAGCTTATATCGGGACTACACGAAAAGGCTGGAACATTTGATGCAGGATTTGCTTGAGCAGATTGATCTTGACCTTTTTCATATCGAAAGCAGCACCGAAGGCATCAACGATTTTGTGGCACGTCTCCAAAACTCTCAAGAGGATGTCTCCTCCCTTGAGGAGATTCCCGATCTGAGCTGTATTCGGGTGATACTCTACTTTGCGGAGGATCTGGAAAAGGTCTCTCGCCTGGTGGAGGAGGAGTTTACGATCTATCCTCTTCAATCCGTTCCTTTTGATGCCTTGAGAGACCCTGATGCGTACGGCTACCGTTCCGTCCGTTTTGCGGTGAGTCTCTCTCCCGAACGTAGCTCTCTTCGCGAGTGGCGCAAGTATGCCTCCCTTCGAGGAGAAATTCAGATCCGTACCATTCTCCAAAATGCGTGGGCTACCATCACGAAAAAACTCCCCTACGAAGAGGTGCAGCGCTCCAAGAGTGGTCTCAAACGGAAGCTTTCCCGAATGAGTGCTCTTCTCGAAGAGGCCGATGAAGGATTTCTCACCGTATGGGAATTTCTTCGAGAAGGCGCTCTCCCCGAAGAGGGCTCTGTCGTTGCTGCTTCCGCTATTTCGAGGGGAGGAGCATCTCCGCCTCCTGTAAAAGCCCAGCCTGTGATGCTCCCCGTAACGGAGGATTCCTTTCAAAACTGGGAAACCGTTAACGAGAGCCGGATCCGCCGGTGGAGGACTCTTGCCGAAGGTGTAGGCTATCCTCTCTCGGAACTGCCCGAGGAGTACCAGAGAGAGAGTCGCAAGAATCTCATTACGCTTCTTCGTGCGGCAGGAATTGACACCATGCAGGATTTCAACACCTTTATGGAGGGGTTGGAGCAGAGCGGTGAAGCTCGGGCACACCTTGAGGCCATCAAGAAATCCTTCGAAGGAGAACTCCAGTCCTGGAGACTTGATATCTGGTCGATTCTCTTTTTGGTGATACTCAATGCCCGCTGGACGGTTCTTCAGAGCAAAGATCTGGCAAGCTCTGGGATCAAGGATGCCACAGAACGTATCAAGGGCATCTCGTTCTAAAGGGTGTTTTTTAATGTCGGGAAGTGCTGGAGGATCTTTCCTCAGGGCCTTCCGGGAGTGTCCGCTTTCGGGCATGCGGGGAGCAAATAGCTGTAGCATATGTCAAGGGGGGAGGAGTGATCCTCCCTTGTTCTTTTTTGAACGAAGTAGGGCGGTGCCTATTGCTTTTGCCAAGAAAAAGCCTTCTGGAGGAGTCAAAGAGATGAAGGAGTTACAAGGAGTGGAAACGACAATTCTTAAAGTTATAGAACTCGGAAAAAAACAAAGCCTCCTGCGGCTGGAAGAAAATCCCTTTCGGATTGCCGGGGGAGGCCAGCCGGGGGACTCCGGCATTCTGGAGGGGGAGAATTTTCGTGCCCGGGTTCTGGACTGCCGGAGCCACGAAGCGGGGATAGTTGTCGAAGCTGCCCTGGAAAAGGGAGTTCCCCAGGAGGGGCTTCCGGTTCGGGCTCTTCCCGATCTTGAGATGCGCCGGTGCTATTCCCGGATGCACTCGGGGGAGCATATTCTCTCTCGCGTCCTCGAAAGTCGCCTTGAGGGGCTCCACGTCTACAAGGTGGCTATCGGGGAAGAGATTGCATCGGTATCCTTTACCTATGAGAAAGAGATATCCTGGGATCTTCTCCTGGAAGCTGAAGAGGAGGCCCGGAAGATTATTTCCAGAGATCTTCCGGTGGTAATCCGGGATCTCTCCCGAGAAGAGGCCATGGCGCTTCCGTCGCTTAAGGCTAACTGGGAGCGCATCCAGGATGATTCTATCCGGGTTGTCGAAATCCCGGACTTCGACTGTATCGCCTGCTCCGGAAGTCATGTGGCCTCCACGGGAGAGGTGGGAGATCTTCTCATCACGGGGTATAACGGCTCTCCTCCGGAGTGGTCCCTTAAATTTTCCCTTCAGGGCTCCCGGATAGAGCGGGAATACGGCAGAATCCTCCGGCGCGTTCTGCGCCACCTGGGGTGTGCTCCGGAAAAGCTTGAACATGTGATCACAAAAATGCAGGAAGAGAAGGAAGAACTCTCCCACACTCTGGGAAAAGCTCGGAACTATCTCTCCCTTCCCTGGGAGAGTGAGCCTCTGGAGGGAGATAGAAAGCTTCACTGGATCTGCCTCGGAGGGCTTCCCCGGGACATGGTCTCTCCCGAAGTGAAACGTCGCATCACTGACTATCCTCGGGATCTTGTACTGGCCCTTCTCCCCGGTGAGGGTGAGATGAGCGATCTTCTTCTGGCGAGGGGAGACGATTTCTCCGCAGACTGTCGGGAGCTTCTCAGAAATCCCGCCCTTGCCGCCCGGGGGGGCGGCTCTCCGGAGTGGGTCTCCGGAGTAACCCGAAAGGGCAATCCGGAGGTCTGGAAGAAAACACTTCGGCAATCGCTTATCGCCTCCTCCGGGGAGATTTCAGAATGAAAGAGTCCGTGAGAGGAGCCGTGCCATGAGTTCTCTGCCAGCACCTTTTCCGGCGCCCCCGAATCTGGATCGTCTCTTTGCCCCCCGAAGCGTCGCCCTTATCGGAGCCTCCCCCTCTGTTGAGAAGATTGCCGGGCGTCCTATGCCCATGCTCCTGGAGCACGGCTATCAAGGGAGGATCTATCCGGTAAATCCCAAGTACGATTCCCTGGAAGATCTTCCCTGCTTTCCCTCGGTGGAAGACCTTCCGGAAGCTCCCGATGTCGCTTTTTGTATGGTTCGGGCTCGTCTGGTTCCCGAAGTTCTGGAGCAGTGTGCCCGAAAGAAAGTGCCCTTTGCGGTGATTCTCAGTGCGGGGTTTGAGGAGTGCGGTAATCATGAGCTGCAACAACAGATTCTGGAGATCGCTCGCAGGGGGAATCTCCGGATCCTGGGCCCCAACTGTCAGGGATTTGCCCACTTTCATTCCCAAACCTACCTCTCCTTCTCCACCTCCCTCAAGGGGCGTACGATAGAGCCGGGAGGGATCGCCTACATCTCTCAGAGCGGAGCCTTTGGTTTTGCCACCTTTGCCTCTGCGGCAGAACGAGGAGTGCGTTTCCACTCCATCGTAACCACGGGAAATCAGGCGGATCTGGATGTGGTGGACGTGGCCCGCTACCTCCTAGAAGATCCCCGACTCTCCGCAATTCTTCTCTACCTGGAAGGATTGCGCCCCGGTGAGGGGGATCGGTTTGTGGAGATGGTTCAGGAGGCTCACAGCCGGGGAATTCCTTTGGGGGTTCTCAAGGCGGGAAGCCAAAACTGCACGGGGGAGGCTGTGCAGAGCCATACAGGAGCGTTTGCCGGAGAGAATCAGGTATGGAAAAGCCTTTTCCGCCAGTACGGAGTTATTCCTCTGGAGGATGCTCAGGATATCGCCGATATGGGGCTTCTCTTCGAAACCCGCCGAACCCTTCGGGGAAAACGGGTAGGAATCTGCACAACCTCGGGGGGGGCGGGGATTGTCACCTCGGACTGCTGTGTCTCCAGGGGTCTTGAAATCCCAAGGCTTTCCGAGGACCTTCGACGCCGCATCGAGCCCTATATCCCCATCTACGGCTCTTCGCGAAACCCTGTGGATGTTACCGCCCAGATTATGGAGGAACCCGAAGAGTACGCCTCATGCCTTCAGGCTCTGGCAGAATCCGGAGAGATCGACCTCCTTCTGGCGGTACATACCATGCTTCCGGATTCCCCCGCGGAAAAACTTACGGATCAGCTTCTCCGAGTGTGGAAGAACTCTCCAGTTCCTCTCGGTTGCTGCTGGCTTACGGATGATCTTCATGGCCTGGAGCAGAGAAGACGAATCCAGCGGGCAGGCATCCCCCTCTTCCGGAGCCCCCGAAGCATGGCCCGTGCCTTTGGGGCCCTTGCGAAATGGCGGATCCTTGAGCGCGAGGATGCGCATGTCAATCTGGAAGGGCGGCAACCGAAACTTCCCGGTCTTCCAGAGGCCCCCACGGAGTATGAGGCCAAAAAAATACTCCGGCAGTACGGGGTATCCGTAACCCGGGAATACCTCTGCTCCAGCCTTCGGGACGCCATGGACGCCGCAGAGGATCTCGGATGGTTTGTGGCCCTGAAAATTCTCTCCCCCCAAATTCTTCATAAGAGTGAGGCCGGGGGGGTAGTGCTGAACGTTCGCGGAGAGGAGCAGCTCCGGAACGCCTACGGAAGGATTCTCGAAAAAGCAAGGCTCTACGCTCCTCATGCGGAGATTCGGGGGGTTCTTGTTCAGGAAATGGTCCCCCAGGGACTTGAATGTATGGTGGGGATGCGCCGGGATCCCATTTTCGGCCCCATGCTACTCCTCGGCATGGGGGGTATCTATGCGGAAGTTCTCGCAGATGTCTCCATGCGGCGGGCTCCCATAAGCCCTGAAACAGCGCTCCACATGATATACCAGCTTCAGGGGTACCCCCTTTTCCGGGGGGATCGGGGAGAGCCCCCCCGGGATATCGAAGCCCTTCAGACGCTTCTGCTCCAGATATCGGATCTTGCTCTCGTGGAAGATTCTCTCGAAGAGCTGGACTGTAACCCCCTCTTTCTCTTCCCCCGAGGAGAGGGGCTTGTGGTGGCGGATGCCCTTATGCGAAGGAGGTCGGACATATGAAATTTCTCGGCTGTTTTGTGATGGGGTATCTTTTCGGCTCTTTTCCCACGGGACTTCTTCTCGTGTACCTACTTCGGGGGGTGGATATCCGAAACTACGGCTCCGGTAACATCGGAGCCACCAACGTAGGGCGTCTTCTCGGAAAGCCCGGAGCCATAGGGGTGGCCCTTACCGATATGATCAAGGGTGGTCTCGGGGTTCTTGCGGCCCGTTTTGCGGGAGTAACCGATCCGGGACTTCTCGCCCTGGTGGGGTTTGCCGCAGTCTGTGGGCACAACTTCCCGATCTGGCTTCGTTTCCGTGGGGGGAAGGGGGTCGCCACATCCTTTGGAGTCTTCTTCTTCCTCGGAGTGGCCCTGGAACCTACCGGAGGCCTTCTCTGGCTTGGAGCGCCTCTGGGGGGGCTTTTCTGGTACCTTCTCCTCAAAACCACTCGTTTTGTCTCTATCTCGTCCATGCTCTCCGTCCCCTCGGTGGCACTTATTTTCCGACTTCTGGGAGCCCCCTGGGAGTACTCCGCTCTCGCTCTCGCTCTGGGAGTTCTTGCCATCTGCCGTCACTCCCAGAACATCCGGCATCTTCTGGACGGAACCGAGTCAAAGGTGGGGAAAAATAAGGGCTCTTCCTCGGAGCCCTCCGAGGAAGAATAGACCGGGAGACTTTTCTGATCAAACATCCTGAAATTCTGCGAGAACAGAGCCGGAAAGGGCCTGAACATCCGTTCGGGCTCTTCCGGCTCTGTTCTCGTGTTCCGGGCAATTTTGTTGACTTTTATTGACCAAATCGGTATAATGTGCTCCGTTTACAAGACTTATCAAAGGTCAAAGGGGGCCTTGTCATGCCGAGCTTGACAAGAATAATCGAACAGTATATCCATGAACTCCTTGAAGAGGATCACGCTGAAGCGCTCTCTCTTCGGCGAAAGGAGCTTGCCGAAAGATTCGGCTGCGTCCCGAGCCAGATCAACTACGTTCTGGGGAGCCGCTTTACCCCCGAGCGCGGTTTCATTGTGGAGAGCCAGCGGGGAGGGCATGGATATATCCGGATCACCCGCATCCGTTATACCGATCCGGCAGAGAAGATCAAGGATCTTGAAGAGTGGATCGGCAACAGCATTACCGAACCCGATATTCGAAGGGTTCTCTCAACCCTGCGTCATCGGGGGCTTCTCGGCAAAAAAGATCAGCTTCTCATTGAAGTAGCCCTTCGCTACCTTGATGAGCAGTGCCGTACAGAGTTTGAGGTCTCTCCTTTTAAAAAGAGTGTTATGCAGGCAGATCTCCTTAAACGGTTCCTCCGAAGTCTTGTGCTTATGTAGGAGGGAGGGGGTTGTGATGAAGTGTACCTTTTGTCGCCAGAGAGAGGCGGAGCTTCACATGCGAACTGTTATAGACGGATCAGCTCAGGAATTTCATTTTTGCCGGGAGTGTGCCCGAAAGCTGCGGGAAGGTTTTATCCTTCCTGGGCTGAGTGCGGCTATCCCGCTCAATGAGTTGGCCCAGGCAGTAGGGGATTTTCTCGATGGTGTCGCTTCGGAAGCGTCTCGTGGGAATCCTTTTCCAAGAAAGCAAAAGGAGCTTTTGCAGGAACACGAAGAGGAGCCGCCTCTGGTTCTCAGGGGTAGGTGTCCTCACTGCGGATGTGACGAGGAGTGGTTCTCCATGACGAGGCTCCTTGGCTGTCCCTCCTGCTACACGGTGTTTCGCAAGGATATCCTTGCGTATCTTAAAAAAGAACAAAAGGGGGATCTGCATGTGGGATCCTCTCCTCCGTGGGATGAGGGCGAAGAAGAAAATCTCTCCGTAGAAATCCGGAAGCTTCAGGAAAACCTGCGTCGTTACGTTCAGGAAGAACGTTATGAAGAGGCGGCGGACTTGCGGGATCGCATCCGAAGCCTCTCTGCTCTGGTGGAGAGTGCGGGAAATGAGTGATATTTTCTCCTGGCGTCTTGCCTGGCTCGAAGATCGCTCCTCCCTGGGGGGAAGCGTTCTCGCAACAAAGGTTCGCCTCCGGCGTAATTTAAGCCACCTCCCCTTTCCAGCCCGGGGGAACCCGGCGGAACTACAAATCTTGGGAGAGCGCATAACCTCGGTTCTGCGAAAGAACTCTCCCCTTCCGGAAGCTCTTCTCCTGCCGGTAAGCCAACTGGGGGATCTTCAAAAGGGACTTTTGGCGGAGTGTGGTTTCGGAGAACTCTCTTTCTTCGAGAACGCTCCGGGGCGTATCTTCGGATACAGCGAAACCGGGGCCGATTCTCTCTTTATAAACTGTGAGGATCATCTTCTGGTACAGGTTTTTCTTGGAGGGCTTTCTCTAATTGCCGCATGGGAAGAGGCTTCGGCGGTCACCTCTGGGTTTGAACATCTCGGATTTGCCTTCGATCAGGAGATCGGATACCTTACATCCTCCCCCAAGGCGGTGGGAACGGGGCTTCAGGCCTCGGTGCTCCTTGATCTTCCTGCCCTGGAGATGACACGGCAGATCAACCCTCTGGTACGCATCTGTGCGCAGAAGGGCTGTCTCTTCGAGCGCTACGGGGGGCAGGCGGGAGGCTCCCTCCGGAGCAGCCTCTTCCTGCTTTCGAACGGAAAAACGCTTGGGCAGTCTGAGGAGGAGCTTCTCGAAGATCTTCGGAGGCTCACGGTGGATGTGGTGGCTCGTGAACAGCGAGCCATTGCGAAGCTTCGGCAGGAGGGTGCGCTTGCCTTTGAGGACAAGCTCTGGCGTTCCTTCGGTATGATGCGGTATGCCCGGTACGTCGATTTTGAAGAGGCTCTTTTTCATCTCTCTCTTCTGCGGATGGGTATGGTCCTGGGGATTCTCCCCGGCATATCGCTCAAAGAATGGAAGCGCCTCCTTCTCGACGTGCACCCCGTGCACATCCGGGCCTGGTGTATTGAGCGAGGTCTCTCCATGGAAGAGCAGAAGGTCCGGGGATACCGTATACGTCAGGCTCTGAGAAATGCGGAGATCCGACGGGGAGTATAGTGGCCCCTGTTGTCGAGACTAAATTGCCCCGAAAAGTAGTTAGAGTCAGGTTGTTGTCATAGAACTCTGATTTTCAAAGTGGACCTCCCCCGGAGTTCTATACCTCAGGGAGGAGTAACGCCTCTTGGTGTTGTAGAACTCAAGGTCCCCCCAGGAGGCCCCGGGTAAAATCGGGAACGGATTCGTAGTCGTTGAGGTAGAGCCACTCATACTTGAGGTTCCTCCACAGACGTTCCACGAAGATATTGTCGAGAGCCCGGGCCCTGACCGTCCAGCTGGGCCAGGATCTTCTCCTCTGTTACTCTTACCAGGGCGACCTTGCTTTTAAATTGCGGTGATCGTTCCTGTTGTTTGGCTGGCATAGCATTCCCCTTTAACTTACCAAGTGGTTCCGTTTTTGGGTCCGCTGTAGCTGTTACGATTAATTTTAGTTAGGATTCGATCAAATCTATTCACACCGGTAAGGAGGTTTTCACCACGGACATTCCACGAATATTCAACATTACTGAAAGTGCTCACCGCATCCACAACCCGATCACACCCGAAAAGCTCGTCACTCTCGGCGCGGCACTGCGTTTGAAAGCGGGGACCCGAGTGCTCGACCTCGGTAGCGGCTCGGGGGAGATGCTGTGCACCTGGGCACGCGATTACGGAGTCATCGGCACTGGCATTGATATGAGCCAGTTATTCACCGAGCAAGCGAAACTCCGCGCTGAAGAACTCGGTGTCGCCGATCAAGTAAAGTTCGTCCATGGTGATGCTGCCGACTATGTTTCTGACGAGATGGTCGGTGTGGCAGCCTGTGTTGGGGCCACTTGGATTGCCGGGGGAGTCGGCGGCACTATCGAGCTTCTGGCGCGGAGCCTGAGTGCCGAAGGGATCATCCTCATCGGCGAGCCCTACTGGCGGCAGTTGCCGCCAACGGAAGATGTTGCAAAGGGGTGTCTTGCCCACTCAATCTCCGACTTTCTCATGCTTCCTGAACTTCTCGCGTCTTTTGGCTACCTTGGCTATGATGTTGTTGAAATGGTTCTAGCTGACCAAGACGGCTGGGACAGATACGAGGCGGCCAAATGGCTCACCATGCGCCGATGGCTTGAAGCCAATCCCGATGACGAGTTAGCAAAAGATGTTCGAGCCAAACTGACCTCGGAACCCGAGCGCTACGCAGCTTACACGCGTGAATACCTAGGCTGGGGCGTGTTTGCGCTGATGCCGCGATGATTTTGCTCCAGCAATTTATTATTAAATTGAATTTTTGCACCAACTTATTCCGATTCCCGGATTATGTGCGAGGAGCGTTTTGAAATAGTTGATTTTTATGGAAAAAGTCTTGCGTGCACAGTCTCTGGTGGCTCATTCCTGCTCGTATTGTAAGCACGAGGACGAGATGCCCGCTTGAGAGAGATGCGAGTAGAGAGACCTGCGCCGGAGTAGCGTTTCGGCTTCGGCGTAGAAGAGCCTGTACTGTTATGAAGAATACTCTAAGGAGCTAAAAATAATCATGTGGCAATTTTTTACAGAACGGGGAAAACGGGTGGTACAACTGGCCCACCGGGAAGCTCTGGAGCTGGGGCACGATGTGATAGGAACGGAACACCTTCTCCTGGGACTCATGGTGGAGGGAGAAGGTGTGGCGGCAAAGGTACTCCTGCAGTCCGGCCTGGAGCTTGAGGAGCTGCGTCAGCGTATTCTCGATTCCGTAGGGCGGGGGCGTCCCAAGGAACGCCCTCTGGATCTTCCTCTGAGCCCTCGGGCCAAGCGGGTTCTGGATCTCGCCATGCGGGAGGCTCGAAACATGAGCGTCAACTACGTGGGAACAGAGCACATTCTCCTGGGCCTCCTGGGAGAGGGAGAGGGGATTGCGGCTCAAATTCTTACCAGCGCAGGGCTTGATCTCCAAAAAGTGCATCGAGATGTTATGGATCTCCTCAGCCGGGGTGACGGAGGCGATGCGGGAAGCCTGGAGTCTGCCGGAGGCCCGAGGGAAGAGCGTAAAACAAAAACCCCCATCATTGATCAGCTCAGTATGGATCTCACCGCCATGGCGGAAAAGGGTGAGCTTGATCCCGTGGTAGGGCGTTCCAAGGAGATTGCCCGAGTTATGCAGATCCTCTCCCGCAGGCGCAAGAACAACCCGGTGCTCATCGGGGACCCCGGAGTGGGAAAGACCGCCATTGTGGAGGGGCTTGCCCAGCGGGCGGTATCGGGGGATCTTCCGGAGGTGCTCCGGAACAAGCGGGTGGTGCTTCTCAACGTGGGAAATCTCGTGGCGGGTACCAAGTACCGTGGAGAGTTTGAGGAGCGCATGCGCAAAATGGTGAAGGAGCTTCGGGAGACCCGGGACGTGATTCTCTTCATCGACGAAATCCACACCATTGTGGGGGCGGGAGGTGCCGAGGGAGCTGTGGATGCTGCGAACATCCTCAAGCCCAGCCTTGCCAGAGGAGAGTTCCAGGTCATCGGTGCCACCACCCTGGAGGAGTACCGGAAGCATATCGAAAAGGATGCCGCTCTGGAGCGGCGTTTCCAGCCCGTCATGGTGAACGAACCCACTGTGGAGGATACCGTGAAGATCCTTCTGGGTCTCCGGGATGCCTACGAGGCGCACCATCGGGTGAAGATCGAAGATGCGGCTCTTGAGGCGGCGGCTCGTCTCTCGGAGCGGTATATTACCGAACGCTATCTTCCAGACAAGGCCATCGACTGTATCGACGAAGCCGCTGCCCGGGCCCGGCTCGCCACCATGGAACCGCCGGAGGATCTCAAAAAGATCGAGCGGGATCTTGAAACCTTCCGCAAGGAAAAGGAGTGTGCCGTGGCGGAGCAGGAGTTTGAAAAGGCCGCCCGCTTCCGAGACCAGGAAAGAAAGCTCTCGGAACGCCTTGAAGATCGCCGTAGTAGGTGGCAGGTGGAACGCAGCTCGGAGCCTCCGGTTATCGGTACCGAAGAGATTGCCCAGATCGTGGCGGAGTGGACGGGGATTCCCGTGGTACAGATGACCGAAGAAGAGGCGGGCCGGCTTCTGCGGATGGAAGACGAGATCCACAAGCGCCTTATTAACCAGAAAAGTGCGGTAAGCTCGGTGGCTCGGGCCATTCGAAGAGCCCGAAGTGGCCTCAAGGATCCCCGGCGCCCCGTGGGAAGCTTTCTCTTCCTTGGCCCCACAGGGGTTGGAAAGACCGAACTTGGCCGGGCCCTTGCAGAATTTCTCTTCGGCAGCGAAGAGGCTATGATTCGCCTTGACATGAGTGAGTACATGGAACGCCATGAGGTGGCGAAGCTCATTGGAGCACCTCCGGGGTACGTGGGGCACGAAAACGGAGGAAAGCTTACCGAAGCTATCCGTCGTCGCCCCTATTCGGTGGTTCTCTTTGATGAAGTGGAGAAGGCTCATCCGGATTCCTTTAACATTCTTCTTCAAATCCTTGAAGATGGGCGTCTTGTGGATGGTCAGGGACACGAGGTGGATTTTCGCAACGCCGTCATCATCCTTACCAGCAACGTGGGGGCAGAGCACACCATGAAGGGGCGAAGCCTCGGTTTCTCCCCCCAGGACGCAGTGGAGGGAGATTGGGCCAGAACCGAAAAGCATCTTCTCGAAGATGTAAAGCGTACCTTCCGGCCGGAATTTCTCAACCGCATTGATGACATTTTGGTCTTCCGCCCTCTTAATCGAGAGGACCTTCTGAAAATTGTCGCCACCATGATGCAGGATGTCTCCCGGCGGCTCAAAGAGAAGCACATCCTCCTCTCGGTCTCCGAAGATGTGCAGGATCATATCCTGAACGAAGGATTCGACCCCAAGTATGGCGCGCGCCCGTTGCGGCGCACCATTCAACGGCTTGTGGAGGACCCCATGTCGGATATGCTTCTCGAAGGCTCTATCCGTGCCGGAGACGAAGTAACCCTTTCCATGAAGGATGGGAAGGTCTTCTTCGGAGTGGCATCGGGAAAACTTCTGAACTCTTCGTTCCATGCGGAAGAAGAAAAATCCGAGGAGAGCCAGAAAGCAAAAAAGCCTGCAGGGACTCCCGAAAAGAACCCTTTCCCTTCTGAAGAATGAAAATCCGTTTGTTTCTTCTCGCGCTTCTCTTTTTCTGTTCCTCCTTTCCGCTCTCTCCTGCCCGGGGAGGGGAGGTCTCTCTCTCCTCTCTGGGAAAAGAGCCGGGGGCAACCCGGGATGACCTCCTTTACCTTCTCGGTGAAGAGACCGGAGGAGAGACCCTTATGGCGGAGCTTCTTCTTGCCTCCATGGAGCAGGAGGAGCTGCAACGACTCGTATGGCAACTTACAGATACTCTCCTTCTTGAGAGGGCTGCCAGAATAAGCGGTCTCGATCTTCGGGAGGATCTGCGGCTTCGCGTACGCTGGAACCAGGCAAATCTCCTTGCCCGGGCCTATGTGGAGAAGCTTGCAGAGCGCTGGGATCTCTCCGAAGAGGTGCTGCAGGAGTACTATCAGCTTTATGAAGATCGCTATGTTCAGGAGATGGAACTCTGCCTGCTGGCCTTTTTTTATGCCACCGCAGAGGAGGCACGCTCTGCCCTCATGGGTTCTCTGGGGACAAACCCCTTGGAAAACCTCAGTTTTTCGGCGTTCTCCCGCCGGGTTCCTCTTGGATGGATCGCCGCTTCCGACGCTCCGCCGGAATACGCAGAAGCCTTTTCCTCTCCGGATCTGAAAACCGCTCTGGGGCCTTTTGAAACTCCCCGAGGAGAGTATGTGCTCCTCCTGGTGGAGAACCGCCTTGATCCCCGCAAGCTTTCCTTCGAAGAGGCCCGAGAGAGAGTTCTTGCGGATCTCGAAATGGATCTTCTGGAGGAGGAGCTTCGGGAATTGCGAAAGCGCTTTAACGCGAAAATACATGAAAAATCGATCCAAACTCTTCAGCCCTACGAATTTTAGAACGTCTCTTTGTAGAGTGCCTCTTTATCATGCTGGCACGTTAATAAACTTCGCGGGGGTGAAGGTTTCGGAATAGGCTGTTTTTTTCGTTTATTGTAAAATATGCGAGAGGTTCTTTCTCTTTGAAAAAGCTAAGTTTTCTGGACAAAACGCTCCAAGAGGTATACTCTACTATGGGTACATAAAAGGAAACCTTTCTGGAGGAGGTGGTTATGAAAAGAAAAAGGCTTAGACGGTAGAGTAGCAGATGTTCATACTTTATTTTCAAAAGGGGGAACTTGGTATCATGACAGAAACAGCAGCAAGAAAACCGTCCTTTGTGGAGGCTCTCGGAATAGTCGTTCTTGCGGGAGCCATCATCAGCTTCGGTATCCTGAAGCTTGGCGTGGATGCGCACATCCCGATTATTTTCTCTGCCATTATTGCGGCCTTCTGGGGTTGCTTCGGGCTCCGCTATCCCTGGAAGGATGTGGAAGAGGGGATGATCACGGGGATCAGCATGGCTCTTCAGGCCATCATTATCCTCGGCATGGTGGGGCTTGTCATCGGATCATGGATCTTGAGCGGCGTGGTCCCCACCCTTATCTACTACGGCCTTGATATTCTTTCTCCTCAGTACTTCCTCCTGGCCACCCTCTTCATCACCTCCATCGTAGCCCTTGCCACGGGAACCTCCTGGGGCACCAGCGGCACCGTGGGTATCGCTCTCATGGGAATCGGCGCTGGGCTCGGCGTTCCCGCTCCTATCACGGCGGGGCTTGCTATCTCCGGAGCCTACTTCGGCGACAAAATGTCTCCTCTCTCCGACACCACCAATTTGGCCCCTGCCGTGGCGGGGACAGATCTCTTTACCCACATCCGGGCCATGATCTGGACCACCGGCCCCACCTACGTCATCGTGGCGGGTATCGCCTACTATCTCGGCAACAAGTATGCGGGGGGCACTCTTGACGCAGGGCACATCAAAGCCATTCAGGAGCTGCTTTCGGCAGAATTCAGCGTGAACTACATTGGTTTTGTGCCTCCTCTCATCGTTATCGGTCTGGCACTTCTCAAGGTCCCCGCTCTCCCCGGGCTCTTTGCGGGCATTCTCTCCGCCTCTCTCATGGCCTTTCTTCAGGGTGCGGGGCCTGCGGATATCATCGGCGCTCTCCACTATGGCTACGAGCCCTCTCTTGCGGCAGATATCGCAGGAAGTGGCGGTGTAGAGGCGGTGGCACAGCTGATGCAGGAGGGTGGTATTGCGGGACATACCCCCGAAGCTATCCTCAACGCCGGGGAGATGCTGGCGGATCTTCTCTCCCGGGGCGGTTTGGATTCCATGATGTGGACCATCTCCCTCATCCTCTGCGCTCTCTCCTTCGGAGGCATCATGGAGCGTTGCGGCTTCTTGGAAGTGCTTCTGCATACCATCCTCAAGGGTGTTCGGAGCGTAGGCGGACTCTGCGCCTCGGTGGTGGTCTCCTGCTTCGTCTGTAACCTCTTCCTCGGTGACCAGTATCTCGCCATCGTTATGCCCGGCCGGATGTTCAAGCCCGCCTTCGATGAAAAGGGCCTTGATCCCCGGATGCTCTCCCGCTCCCTGGAAGATGCGGGTACCCTTACCTCGGTGCTCATCCCCTGGAACACCTGCGGAGCTTTCCAGTCCCAGGTGCTGGGTGTCCCCACCCTGGAGTACATCCCCTATGCCTTCCTGAACTATCTCAATCCTCTTGTGGCGATCATCATCACCTACCTGGGGATCGGGGTCTTCTGGCAGGAAGGGAAAAATCCCAAGGAGACCGCAGGGGCGTAGTTTTTTACGAGCCTAATCTGTGATTCTATGTACGACTCTTTGTGCCGGAGCGTTTTTTGCTCCGGCATTTTTCTCTCCTCTTGCTACCTTTTGTGTGCTGCTTTGCGCAAAAATCTCCCCGTATCATGTACAATACAAGAGCTTTATGACGCAATCCAAGAAGGAGGAAATACCATGGAAATGGAAGTGCTCTGTCTTTCGAGAAAGGCGGATATGCCCAAGCCTCTCCGGCTCTTTGCGCTTTTGGGAGGCATTTTTCTGCTCTCCTACGCTCTGCTTGCCTTTCTCACCATAAAGGAAAAATCCTTTCTCTACTTTCTCACAGGAGGCGCCATGCTCTTCATCTCGGGGTTCCACAAGCGGGCCTTCCTCGCTCCTCATGGGGTGGTGCGGGAGAGTCGGAGCTGGACGGGAAAAAATGTGCAGCTCCTCCCCTGGGAGCAGATAAGCCATGTTACCCTCGTCTACCGGAGGGACCAGATGATGGCCTTTTTCGAGCGAGGAGAGGAGACCACGGGTATCCGTATGCTCTTCGACCGCGATCAGGAGGAGCGGGTGCGTGGGATCTTTAAGCAGTACATCCCGAGCATTCCCCTGGAGAGTATGGATAAAAAATAGCGTTCAAACAGCTTCTGCTGAAGAGAGATAGACAACAAAAGCGCCGGAGAAGGAACTTCCCTCCGGCGCTTTGCCTGTTTTCAGCTTAGTTTACCCCAGCTTCTCTTCCACCGCCCGGATCTTTCCCTCCATGGTAAGATCCTTATCCCGCCGTTCGTCGATCCGCAGGCTTGTGGCTACCCGGAGGGCCCCCGAGGCAAAGGGGACGTTGTGAGCCTCCTGAACCGCCCGAAGAACCTCCGAAAGCTCTCCCTCAAGAATGGTCCCCATAGGGGTAAGTTTGATTTTCAGGGAGAACTCTCGAAGCTTTTTCTCCACCTCCGCCACGTAGGCGCTGACACTGGGGGTGGCTGTCCCCAGAGGTACCACCACAAGCTCCGCAATCACTCTACCCATGCCGTAACCTCCTTAACGTATTGAGGAATATCCCTTTAGGGATTCAGGCGGTAGATGGTACGGGGCCAGGGGATAGCCTCCCGCACATGGTGGATGCCGCAGATCCAGCTCACCAACCGTTCGATCCCCATGCCGAAGCCACTGTGCACAAAGGAGCCGTACTTGCGCAGATCAAGATACCAGGTGTAGCACTCCTCCGGGAGATTCTGCTCCTGAATCCGTTGCAGGAGCTTTTCCAGATTGTCCTCTCTCTGGGAACCTCCGATGATCTCTCCGTACCCCTCGGGGGCAAGAAGATCGTCGCAGAGCACCAGGTCGGGGTTTTCCGGATGCTCCTTCATGTAAAAGGCCTTCACCTTCTTGGGGTAGCACTCCACGAAGACGGGCTTGTCATACTCCTGGGTGAGGATGGTTTCGTCGTCGTTGCCGAAGTCGTCTCCGTAGGTGATAGTGCTCCCCAGCTCGTGGAGCTTTGCCACAGCCTCGTCGTAGGTGATCCGATAGAAGGGAGCGCGTATCTTTTCCAGAAGAGAGATATCCCTCTCCAGAACCTCCAGCTCCTTCTTCCGGGTTTTAACAACGTGTTCGATAACGTAGCAGACAAGCTGCTCCTGGAGGCGCAGATTGTCCTCGTGGTCGTAGAAGGCTACCTCGGGTTCGATCATCCAGAACTCCGTAAGATGCCGGCGGGTTTTGGATTTCTCTGCCCGGAAGGTGGGGCCGAAACAGTAAACCTTGCCGTACGCCGCGGCGGCGGCCTCAGCATAGAGCTGTCCCGTCTGGGCGAGATAGGCCTTCTGGGTCTCGAAGTAATCCAGCTCGAAGAGCCCCGAGGCTCCTTCGCCGATGGCTCCCGAAAGGATGGGGCTGTCCACAAGCAGAAAGCCCTCCATTCTGAGGAACTCCCGGCAACGCCAGATAACCTCGTCCCGTATCTGCATAATTGCCCGCTGGCGTTCCGTGCGGAGCCAGAGATGTCGGTTATCCAGAAGAAAGTCGATGCCGTGCTCCTTTTTGCCTATAGGGTACTCTTCGGTAGGGTTCTGGATCGTTTCGATATCGGTGAGGGTGAGTTCGAACCCCGAAGGTGCGCGCTCATCCGCCCGAACTTTTCCTGTAACCATAACCGAAGCTTCCATCCAGAGGTTCTTGGCCGTTTCGAAGGCTTCTGGAGAGACCTCTTTTTTTACCATCACTCCCTGAATAACCCCCGTACCGTCCCGAAGCTGGAGAAACTGTATTTTTCCGGAGCTTCGCTTGTTATACATCCACCCCTTTACCGTTATCTCCTGATCCGCGTACTTCCAGACATCTCGAATATGCACCCATGGTTTTTTCATTCTGTCATGGCCTCCTCAAGAAAAAGCTATTTTGTCCACCATCTATGATACACTAAAAAGGACTGAACGTATTGGAAGGAGGGGGAATGTGCATACCTATCGTCTTCTTCTGGCAGACGAGCCTCGAGAGGGGAATATCCCTCTCTCGGCACTCTTTGCCGGAGCCTTGAAAGAACGGGGATACGAACTTCGGATTTTTCAGATAGGGTTCGACGAGGTGCGAACGAAATATCTTGAAGTTGCTTCGGGAGAGCCTGTGACGGTCTTGGATCCTCATCTTCTTCGGAATGATTTTAATTGTAAATTTATGTTTCAGCATTCCCGGAAAAAAGAGGCTCTGCATCTTTTTGTTGGTCCTCTTTCTCTCCCCCAGCGTCACGAGGAGAAGATGGAGCTTCATCCGGTTACGGCCAAGGTGGGGGAGTGTCTTGCTCTTCCAATACTTCCCCTGCTCTATGCGGATCGCAACGCCATTCTCACCGCTCGACTTACGGAGCAGATCTTCTCGCAAATCAAAGATCATCCCGCCCTTATCCCCTCGACGGTATGTTTTGCGGCGGTACTGAATCCCAAGGAGTACCAGCTTCTTGAAATCGAAATGGGGCGGCGGCTTCCCTATTTCTCTCTGGGGTATCTTCCCAAGAATATCCTGCGTACTGAAATTGCACCGGAGTCCCTTTTTTCCGAAGGGCCTCACTCTCTCAAGTTTACCTCCTTCCACTCTGCGGTGCACCAGCTTGCGGCGTTGGAGGATATGATACACTGGCCCGTAATAGGAGCTATGGCAAAGCGGGCTCGTCCCTGGACGGAGATTCAAGAGGAGCTGCAGGAATCTCCGGGGCCCTTCAAGGTGGGAATTCTACGGCATCCCTCTTTGGGGGGAGGGGGGGATGGGAATCAGCGCTTCCTGGAATATCTGGGAGGCTCTTCTGTTCCCTTCGGTCTGGATCGTATCCAGGAGATGGAGCAGTGTGATTTTCTGTACATACCCCACGGAAGAGCCGGAGGATTTCGTGATTCCGAAGAGCTGGAAAAGCTCAAGAAACTTTTGGGAACCGTGGTCTACCGTAAAATCCCTTTTCTCGTGGAGGGGGAGAGTGTTGTCCTTCTCGGGGAGTCTGCGCATGATCCAGGAGGAAAGCGGATTTCCGGCATTGCCATGTTCCCCTTCAGTGCCTCCCTTCAGGGGGGCTACCCCGGAGTGCATGAAGTATTTCTCGAAGCCCTGGGGCATACCCCCCTTCTTCGAAAGGGGGAGACACTCCATGGCTACCGCACGAACGGATGCACCCTTTCCTATCCTTCTTCCAGACAGGGAGAGTGGGCGGTGCGGCGGACAGAGGCGGGGGGCGAGGTAGATACCGACGGATGGTTTATGGGGAAAGGGGCTGTGGTGCGATCCTGTTTTTCCCTGTGGGAAGTTTCCTCGGCAGTGCGAAAGTGGTTGCATTCCCGATAGCCCTTTCTCAAGGCATGAAGAGGTTTCGGGGGAGCAGCGAGGCTGGAACCTCGTAGAGCTAGTTGGCGGAAGAAAGGGACTGAATATGGTGATAGATCAAGGCGGAGTAATGCAACAGAGAGCCCTCGAACTTCTTGAAGAAGCAGAAGATCTTGCAGAATCTTTAATTGGCTGGCGCAGGGAGTTTCATCAGTTTCCCGAGCTTGCTTTTGAGGAAAATATAACCTCCACTCGGGTTGCCCAGATCCTTAAGGACGTGGAGGGGATGGAAGTTGTCAAGGGCTTTGGGGCCTCCACATCGGTGGTGGGGATTTTGGGCGGGGATCTTCCTGGCCCCGGCCTCGTTCTCCGGGCAGATATGGATGCCCTGGCCCTGGATGAGGAGACCGGGCTCCCCTACAGCTCCTGTATGCCGGGTATTATGCACGCCTGTGGTCATGATGCGCACATGGCCTCTCTGCTGGGGAGCGCCATTCTGCTCTCCCGGAGGCAGCATCTGCTTCGGCGAAAGGTGATCTTCCTCTTTCAGCCCGCAGAAGAGGGTAAGGGCGGAGCCCGGACTCTTGTGGAGAGCGGCCTCATATCGCGCTTCGATGTGGGCCAGGTGGTGGCTCTTCATTTCTGGCCCCTCTTTCCCTACGGGCATTTCTACACCCGCCCCGGTACCATCACCTCCCTTTCGGATCGCTTCCACATAGAGCTTATGGGAACCGGGGCCCATGCGGCATCCCCTCATTTGGGGGTGGATCCCATCATGGTGGCGGCGCATGTCCTCTTTGGCATTCAGCATATCGTGAGCAGGGAGCGGGATCCCCGTGAGAGTGCTGTGATTACCGTAGGACAGATCGAAGCAGGGGATGCCTACAATATTATCCCCGAAAGGGTGGATATGCGTGGTACCCTTCGCGCCTTTACCATGGAGACGAGGGATTTCCTGCAGCAGCGTCTGGAAAGTGTGGTAGCGGGGGTCTGCCGAACCTTTAACGCCCGTTCCAATATGGAATACATTAAGAACTATCCTCGCATCTGGAATGACGAAGAACTTACCGGAGACGTTGTCGAACGCGCTCGGCTCTTTTTCGGAGATGATGCGGTGCATCTCCTGGATCTCCCCCTTCTTGCGGGGGAGGATTTTGCCTTTTACTCCCTGGAGGTGCCTTCCACCTTCTTCCTCGTAGGCACCGGGAGTGAGTATGGTCTGCACCATCCCAAGTACGACGTTCCGGAGGATTTGCTGCATCTTGCCGCCGCTTGGGGGGCTTTTTTGGCGCTCTTTCTGCGTAACGGAGAAGAATCGGAAAGCTAGCTTCTTCTTTCGGAAGGATATGCGGTACAGAGGAATCTTCGGGCAAAAGACTATATTTTTATTTCAACATACTCTCCGCTCCTTCTCGGTGTGCGGAAGGATGCGGATCTGGAGGGGGCCATTGTGTATACGCGATTAGAAGAACGGATGGAGCAGCGGAGCGGCGAGGAGCGGTATTTCTGGTGGAAAGGAGAGTGGCGTACGAAGAGTTCCTTTCTGGGGCTGGTGGAATCCATGGAGGGTGAACTGAAAAAGGCGGGCTTTGCCCCCTGTCAGAGAATCGGCTCTCTGCTTCCCAACTCTCCTGCTTTTCTCGCCCTTTGTGCGGCTGCCTGGCGCCTTGGGGGGTGTGTGGTGCCTCTCAACTTTCTCGCTGGTCCTGGGGCGACCTTGCGGAATGTGCAGAGAGCAGAGCTTTTTTCTGTGGTGGTGCCCGATTTTGCAAAACCGCAGCTTGATCTTCTGCAGGAGAAGGCAGCGGATTTCCCCTACTCCGTGGTCAACCTGGATGGCGAATTTTCTCTCTGTCGGGGGAGAAGGCAGGAGATCACGAATCCCGACGAAGACCATGCGGTAATTTTCTTTACCTCCGGAACTACGGGAAATCCCAAGGTGGTTCCGCTGACGCACCGCAACATCTCCAGCAACGTCGAGGCGGCGTGTGAACACGTTCCCGGCCTGCGGGGGGGAAAGGTAATGTTCAACGTTCTCCCCAACTTCCACGCCTTCGGTTTTACCGTGGCGAGCATTCTTCCCCTTCTCGTCCCCGACATGGGAGAGGTGATTCTCCCCTCCTTCATGCCTCCGGAGAACACATTAAAGGTGCTTCAGGAGACCCGCGCCACCGCTCTGGTGGCGGTCCCCACCATGATCTCCATGCTTATCGGGGCGGCGGCGAAACACAAGCCTGACCTCTCTGCTCTGGAGCTTCTCGTCTCGGGAGGAGATCGCTTCCCTCTGCGGCTCGACGAAAAGTGCGAGCGTCTTCTGGGGCTCGGGGTTCTGGAAGGATACGGCCTTACCGAGACATCTCCCGTGGTGAGTGTTAATCCTACCTACGAACGCAAAAAACAGGGTACCGTAGGAAGTCTTCTTCCCGGTTTCGAAGCGGAGGTTCGAGGCGAGGGGGGGCAGCTTGTCTCTCCGGGCGAGGAGGGGGTTCTCTGGCTCCGCGGTCCTAGTGTGGCCCGAGAGTATCTGGGGGCGCCGGAGCTTACGGAAGAACGTTTTCAGAATGGATGGTTCAACACCGGTGACGTGGTGCGCCTTGATGAAGAGGGGTATCTCACGGTGCTGGATCGGGTGAGCGACATGATGATTGTCGGGGGTTTCAACGTCTATCCCCAGGAGGTGGAGGCGGTGCTGAACGAACACCCCCGGGTGCGCGAGAGTGCCGTGGTGGGGGCCGATAATCCGATCAGCGGACAGACCATCAAGGCCTACGTGGTGCTACACCCCCAGGAGGGGGGAGGCGATCTCACCTCTCGCGAGATGGTGGCCTTCTGCCGGGAGCGGCTTGCCCACTACAAGGTGCCGAGGCATGTGGAGTTTGTGGATGAGTTCCCGCGCTCGCCCATAGGAAAGATTCTCAAGCATCAGCTGTAAGAATTCTTAAAATTCTATGGCATATAAACAATCACAGGCCTTCTGTGATCTATGCTGTATCGTCATATAAGGAGCTGGTTTCATGTTTGACACCTACGAACTGCGCATATATCAGAATCCGGATGCTTCGGTACGCTCCCGGGTGGCCGCTCTTTTAGAGAGGGAGAACCTTGTCTTCGAGGGGAATCCCGAGGTTACGATCTGTCTGGAAGATGAGGATGGGCAGGTTTACGCTACGGCGAGCCTGGACGGAAAGATCATCAAAATGGTGGCGGTGGACACCTCTCTTCAGGAGGGGGGATACTCATCCAAGGTGATCTCCGGAGTGATCTCTCAGGCTCGGCAGAAGGGGGAGACATCTCTCTTCGTCTTCACCAAAACAGGAACCGCCGAGCGCTTTCTCTCCTTTGGCTTTCAGGAGATCGCCCGGTATAATCCGGTGGTGCTCCTCGAAATGGGGGAGCCCGGCATCCGAAGTTATCGCCAGATGCTTCGGCAGCGCCGGACGGAGCTTCCGAAAGGAAAGGATGTTGCCGGAGGGGTGGTGGTGAACTGCAACCCCTTTACCCTGGGGCATCGGTATCTCATCGAAGAAGCCGCCTCACGGTGTGATCATCTCTATGTGGTGGTGGTGCAGGCAGATCTCTCCCTCTTTCCCTTTGCCCACCGTATCGACCTTGTCCGGCGTGGAACTGAGGATCTTGCCAACGTTACGGTGGTCCCCAGCGGGGATTACGCGGTATCTCCTGCCACCTTTCCCGCCTACTTCCTTCGGGATGCGGACAGCATGAAAAAGGCTCACATCCAGGCATCTCTGGATGTAACCCTCTTCGCCAACCTCTTCGGAGAGGAGCTGGGGCTCAGCCGCCGCTTTGTGGGGACCGAGCCGTACTGCCCCGTTACCCGGCAGTACAATGATGCCATGAAGGCGGTGCTCCCCTCCCGGGGGATTGAGCTTGTGGAAATTCCCCGAAAAGAAGAGGCGGGATCTGCCATATCGGCATCCACAGTACGGCAGTTCATCCGGGAGGACCGCTGGGAAGAGCTGCATACCCTCGTTCCTTCCGTTACCTGGGAGTATCTTCGGGACCCCGAACGGGCGGATATTATCCGAAAAATAAAGGAGACCGAAAGCAGGCATTAGAGCGGTTCTCGTTACCGTGTGACATTATGTTAACAGGAGAGCCGGAGCTTGTGTGTTCCCGGCAGCGAGCATAGTGGTCGGCGAGTGCAGCTTTGCGTCGCGGAGAACCTCCTGGTGGCAGGCGGACGTGCCAGCAAACCCCAGTCGCGCAGCTGGTCGGCGGAAGTCTGGGGTGACGGTTCGGAGCAGCAAAGCAAGGGAGCGGTTTCGCCACTTTCGGAGCAGAGGGGATACACAAGCGGAGGCTCCGTGAAACAGCACGTGACACGTTATTTGTAAAACCGCTCTAGTTCTAAAGAACTCTCCGCCTTTGGAAAAAAGAGCCGGCAATCCCCCTTCGTGCACAGCGAAGGGGGATTGCCGGTGTGCCGGGGGAGCCATCTCTTGTGTTACAAGCTATTCCGGGGATGGTACCGAAATCCCCAGATCTTCCAGAGCTTCATTGAGGGAGGGGTACCAGCGGGGCATCTCCGGAATCAGAGAGCCTATAGGGCAGAAACGCCCCCTCCCGTAGGAACGAAAGGCCTGGGCATCGCTCTGGGAATCCCCGAAAAAAGCGGGGTTTGTACTCTGCATGGCCTCTGCCAGAACTTCCAGCCCCCTGGGAGAGGGCTTGGAGATCCCCAAATCGGGGGTTATGCAGCGATCCCGGGGAAAATCCTCCCACCTCAGAACCCCAAGGGCGAGACGAAGCTCCGTCTCGGGTCTTCCCGTGTAGATTGCCGAGGGGAGAGGGAGGCTGCTCCAGTGCCACCGCACCAGAGGGGTATCAAGCTTCCACAACCCCCTCTCCAAAGGGCGAAGAGGGCTCTTCCCCGTCATGCCGGAGTACTCCTCGCCGAAATAGATCTCCTCGCAGAGAGTGCGGATCTCCTCCCGAGGAGGTCCCTGGGGAAAGCGGCGCTCTATCCAGGAGAGGGATCCCTCCAGGGGGCACTCTTGCAAAAGCTCTCTCCAGATCGCTTCGGGAAGCTTCTCCTCTCTCTTTGAAGAGGGGGAGGCCCCCCGGAACTCCAGAAGAGCACAGAGGCCGAACCAGGCGAGGTCGTAGTCATCGTTGAAGCAGGGATGCCCCTTGGCGGTACGGTACTGCCAGGGGGTGAAATGCTCCCCCCGCGAGATCTCCCCCGAATCTCCCAGAAAAATCTTCAGAGCCCTCTGGATCACCTTGAGATAGGTGTCATTGGCATCCACCAGAACCCCGTCTACATCGAAAATGAGTGCATCTACCTGGGACATGGTCTCCACGTCCTCCTCTCGAGAAATGGCTGTCACGGGCGAAAGCCGCAGTATAGCAGAAAGCCCGGACCGTGTCAGGGGGTTCAGAAAAGCCTCGAAAAAGCCGCTAGTGGCCTGTTCCACGTTATAATGTGCCCTTGGATGGGAGCCTCCGCTCATGTGTCCCCTCTGCTCCCCCGAGTGGTGGAACCGCTCCCTTGCTTTGCTGTTCCGGCCCGTCGCCGCAGATGCGCCGTCCAGACGCGCAGCTGCGGCTCACCGGCACGTCCGCCTGCCGCTAGCCGGGCCTCCACGACGCAAAGCTGCGCTCGCCGACCACTATGCTCGCGCCTCCGGACACACAAGCTCCGGCTCCTGCGGCTCATGTAGGCTCATAATATAAGCAGGAACAGCCCACTAGGATGTGCAGGAAAGGAAGAGTTTCATGATCGACATACCCCTTCACCGGGAAAGCCATCTCCCCATGTACCGCCAGATAGCCGAGCACCTTCGCCGAATGATTCTCTCCGGAACACTTCCGGGAGGCTACCGGCTCCCGGGAAGCCGCTCCCTTGCGGAGGCCCACGGCATATCCCGGAACACCGTGGCGGAGGCGTATGCTCTTCTGGAAGAGGAAGAACTCGTCTGTTCCCGCAAGAGAAGCGGCATCTACGTTCAGGAACTCCGAGGAGCCGGGAGCAAGGGGGGGCAGATCCGAAACTACGTGGATTTTGCCACGGAGCTTCCCTCTCCGGAGCTTCTCCCCACATCTCTTGTGGCGTCCCTTCTTCGGGAGGAGATGCGGCAGAGCTGTGCCTCTCTTCTGGGAAGCCCCGTGGCGGGATTTCTTGAGCTACGCAAGGCGCTCACCCGGCATGCCGCAGGGAGAGGTATCCCCGCCGCATGGAAGGATGTGCTCGTCACCTCGGGAGTGCAGGAGGGGCTTGCCCTCTCACTGGAAGCTCTCGCCTCCCGGGGGGTACGGCGTCTCTGGGCAGAAGAACTTACCTATCCTCAGATTTTAGGGATGGCCCGCTCCCGGGGGTTGGAACTCGCCTCGCTTCCGGAAGACTGGAACTCCTGGGAGTCGATCCTCTCCTCCCTTGGGGAGAGAGAGGCCCTCTTTCTCGTCCCCAGCTTCCAGAACCCCACAGGGCGCACCCTTCCTACGGAGATACGGCAACAACTTCTTGAACTCTCCCGCAAGAGGGGGTTCTGGATTCTCGAAGACGATGCCTATGGAGAGCTTCGGTACGGGGAGTCCTCGGTACCCGCTCTCAAGGCGATGCGTGGGGCGGAGCGTGTGCTCTACTGCGGATCCTTCAGCCAGCTTCTCTTTCCGGGGCTTCGCATAGGATATATGCTTCTCCCGCCAAATATCTGGAAAGAGTGTTGCCGCTGCAAAATGCGCACTACCGGCTACTCCTCCGCCCTTTCCCAGAAGACGGTGCTACGCTTTCTCGAAGAGAACTACCTCGAAGAGGTGCTCCGGCGGGTACGGATCGAAATGAAAGAGCGTATGCTCCTTCTCGGCTCCTTTTTTCGTGAAATTCTTCCCTGGTCCCCCCCGGAAATCCCCTCGGGAGGTCTGTACCTGTGGGTTCCTCTCCGGGGCTCTTCGGGAAGAGAGATGGAGAGTGCGGCTCAGAGAGAGGGGATTCTTCTTCAGGGGGGGGAGCGTTTCCATCTCGGCAATCCCAGGAAGGAGATCCCCTATGTCCGCCTCTCCGTAAGCCGTGTAGAGAGAAAGGACATTCTCGGATCCTTCGAAAAACTTCGAAAGCTTTGGGGTGAAAACGGTGATATATGAGATGCAGCATCGCACACTTTCCCCGGAACAGGAAAAAGAACTCTCCCTCCTCTTAGAAGGGAGAGAGGCACGAAGGGATCTCCAGGAGGGGCTTCTTCGCATGTATTCCTGGGTGTTGCAGCTATCCCTCAACCTGCCGGGGCTTCCCAAATCGCTTCCAGGGGATGAAGCATGCCTGGAGGCCACGGAAAAAATCCTTCTTCACCGCATCCCCCCTCTCAAGCGGGCCTTGCGCACCTTCTGCGACAACGGTGCAGGGAAGGCTCTTCTCTTTACAGGGGGTGTTCCCTCCCGGGAAGAGGTCAAAAGGATCTGTGTCGCCCTCGAAGAAGAGCTTCCCTGGGGGCGGTTGCTGGATCTGGACGTGCTCTCTTCCGAAGGAGCCCTCTCTCGAAAGGATCTGCAACTTCCCCCCCGGAGATGCCTTCTCTGCGGGGAGGAAGCTAAAATCTGTGCCCGCCGGGGGAGCCATACCTTCGAAGAGCTTCGGCGCCGCGCGCAGGAGCTTCTTGCCCTGGTAGAGGAATAACGCTCTTGTGTTAGTCCCTCTTCATGGAGCGTTTCCACAGAAGAAGAGCCGCTGCGGCGCAGAGGGTGCCCCCTCCCAGGCCGATTAGGATGAGTTGCGGGCTTCCCCGCTCCACAAGATAGCCCCCAAGCCCTCCCAGCGCCTTGCCGTAAAAAAAGATCGAGCCCAGAGAGAGTGTAAGAACCAGAAGCCTCATGACTCCACCACCTCTTCCAGAGCCTTCACGCAGATGGGGATATCCTCGGGATCAAGCCAGGAGTAGGAGAGCCGCAAAAAGCTGTCAGGAATCTCCCGCCCCCCTCCCAGAGGAGGCCAGAAGGCCCCTTCGGGGATGGTGGCTACCTTCTTTTCCGTGACCAGCTTTCGTGCCGCTGGGGAGGCCTTCACGTGAGGGGGGAGAAAGAGCGAGAGAAAGGTGCCCCCAAGAGCGTGGGCGAGAGAGCATCCCTGAGAGAAGAGCGAAGAGTTCCGGAGCCCCTCAAGAAGAAGCTCCCGCTTGCTCCCAAGCTCCTTCCGCAGAGAGGTGAGCTGTGCATCAATCCCCCGATCCCTCAGATAGACGAAAAGCCCCAGAGAGCCTGCCGCAGGGGGGGAGATACAGGACATCTCCTGGAGCGCTCCCAGAAGGGTTATAATCTCCCTGGGGGCGAGAATCCAGCCGCTTCGAAGCCCCGGAGCGATGATCTTGGAGAAGGAACTCATCCAGAGAATCCGCCCGGTCTCCCATCCATGCCAGGGGAAATGCTCCCCCCCCTGTCGCAGAGGTTCGTCAAGCTGCAGAAAACGGTAGGGGTCGTCCAAAACTACATAAAAATTATATTTTTCAGCCAGTGCGGCCAATCGCATAACGCGGGAGGGGGCGAGGGAGCACCCCCGGGGATTCTGATAGGTGGGGATGGAGTAGATCAGCTTGGGCCTCTCCCCTTTTTCCAGAAGATCCTCCAGAACGTCTACCCGAAGCCCTTCGTCATCCACAGGAAGAGGGAGAACTCTTCCCCCCCGCCGCAGAAGGGTACACCAGGAGTCGGGGTAGCAGGGGGCATCCATCCCCACCGTATCCCCCGGCTCAAGAAGAGCCTGGCAGAGCAGGTCGAATCCGAACTGGCATCCCGGCACCAGCATGATCTCCGCCTCGGAAATCTGGGGGGAGCATATCCTCTCCCGTTGCAGCCATGCAAGAATCCAGGAGCGCAGCGGCCCTATGCCCCGGCTGCTGCCGTAGCGGAGAAAGCGCCCTCCCATCTCCAGCAAGCCCTTTCGGGAAGCCTCCGCCAGAGCTTCCAGGGGAAAGCAGGAGGGGTGAGGCTGCCCCGAAGAGAGAGGGCGTGCGTTATGTTCCAACCCAAGCCGGATATACTCGATAAGAGGGGAGGAAGGGAGCGTTACGTCTCTTGAAAAATGGGGAATACGAAAAGATTGCATAAGAAACCTCCAAGTATACTAAGTAAAGATAGTTGTATGTGAGAAATATGTATGGTAAGGTATATTAATCACATATCGTCACTACCGTGAGACAAAAAATTCCGAAAATCACCGTGCCATGGCAAAAATGAAGGAGGGACTTCCCCAGTGAAAGATCCTAGGTTGTACACCACATCTGCGGATTACGTCTATCAGGAGCTTCGCCACAAGATTATCACCAAGCAGATGAAACCGGGACAGCGGTTGCCGGAGGTAAACATAGCGGTGCAGATGGGGGTGAGTCGTACCCCCGTAAGAGAGGCTTTGCGGCGCCTCGCCAGCGAAGGGCTTGTGCTCATTATACCCAATAGTGGGGCAAGACTTGTATCCCCTTCTCGAAAAGAGGTCGAAAACGCCTATCTCGTTCGGGAGCAGCTGGAATGTCTCGCGGTCCGGCTGGCTGTGAAGAACGTGGCGGAAAAGCATCTGCGCCGTCTTGAGGAGGCCATTCTCTCGGAAGAACAGGCCTTCAAAGAAAAAAACCTGGAGCAGTATCTCGAAATTAACGAAGCCTTCCATCGTATCATTGCGGATGCCAGCGGTAACCGCATTCTGGGGGATTACATTGATAATATCCTTGCAAGAACCAACGTCTTTATCGTCTTTTACGATCCATTTTATGACATCGAAACAAACCCCAGTATCGAGGAGCATCGGAATATTCTCAAGGCCCTTCAGGAGAAAGATGAGGAGAAAGTGGTGGCCCTTATGCAGGAGCACCTCAGAGCTTCCCAGGAAACTCTTGCAAAGCCGGAGGATGAGGAGGGAACTCTCCCGTAGGGGGGCCCTACCGCCCCCAGCTATAGAGAATGTTCTCCAGGAGCCTCTGTTTCACGATTCGCCCTGTTCAGGAACACCACAAAAAACATTCTCCCAGGGAAAATACTCAATAGACAGACGTTGTATGGGAGTGATATCCCCCTGGGGATCTTGCCCCGCCCCTACGATACAAGAGCTATTCCCGAAACATTTCGGGATATCCCGAGGAGGAACTGATTGATTATGGAAGAACGAGCCATTCCCGCATTTGAACTTGCCAGAAATTATCAGCGTATCCGGAACGAAGTCCGGGAGGGGATCGAGAGAGTTCTCGAATCGCAGCATTTCATACTGGGCAAAGAGGTTCAGGAATTCGAACAGGAAGTTGCCTCCTATCTGGAGGTCCCCTTTGCCATCGGTTGTGCCTCCGGAAGCGATGCCCTTCTCCTTGCACTCATGGCGCTTGGCATCGGCGAGGGAGATGAAGTGATCACCACCCCCTTTACCTTTTTCGCCTCCGCGAGCTGTATTGTTCGTTCCGGAGCGAAGCCTGTCTTTGTCGACATTGATCCCGAAACCTACAACATGAACCATCAGCAGGTGCTGGAGGCGATCACCCCCCGTACAAGGGCGGTCATCGCGGTGCACCTTTTCGGTCAGATGTGCGAGGTGGAAAAGATCGCTCCTCACCTTAAGGAGCGAGGTGTCGCCCTGGTGGAGGACTGCGCCCAGTCCTTCGGAGCCTGGCGGGAGATCGACGGCCTCCCCCGGCGGGGAGGGAGCCTCGGAGAGGTGGGGTGTTTCTCCTTCTTTCCCACCAAGAATCTCGGATGCTACGGAGACGGAGGCATGGTCACCGCTGCCTCTCCGGAACTTGCGGAGGAGATTCGTCTTCTTCGGGTACACGGGGCTGGGCAGACCTATTTTCATGATAAAATAGGGCTCAACAGTCGGTTGGATGCTCTTCAGGCGGCGGTGCTCCGGGCAAAGCTTCCTTACGTGGAGGAGTGGAACCGGGATCGTCGGCGCGTGGCGGAGCGGTACGAAGAGCTTTTTGCCCAGGCGGAGCTTGGAGAGGCGCTGACCCCCCCCCGGGAGGCTCCGGGGAATCATCACGTCTATCATCAGTATGTGGTGCGGGCCCGGGATCGGGACTCCCTGCAGAAGTTTCTTCAGGAGCGGGGGATCGGAAGCCGTGTCTACTATCCCCGAAGTCTGCATCAGCAGCGTTGTTTCCAGGAGTATCTTGCTTCGGGGGTGATCTGCTCCGAATCAGAGAAGCTTTGTGAGGAATGCCTTGCCCTCCCCATGTTCCCGGAACTTACCGCGCAAGAACAGGAGAGGGTGGTGGCATCCATCGGGGAATTTTACCGAGACTAATCCTCGGTTCACCGCTGGCCTTTTTCGGGGGAATTCGTGTAAAATACCGATGCGGCTCTCGGGCCGGATCGGTATTTTGAGTTCAAGGAGGTGGAATGTAGATGATGTACTATCCTTTTTTTGACGGCACCTTTCTGCTGCTCATCCCGGCACTGATTTTCGCGTTCTGGGCTCAGATGAAAATCAAATCCACGTTTCAAAAATACAGCCGTATCCCCGCCCGCAAAGGGGTTACAGCAAGCAGCGTGGCCCGAAAGCTTCTCGACGGCTATGGATTGCAGAACATCCCCGTGGAACGGGTAGGGGGAGACCTTACGGATCATTACGATCCCGCCCGAAAGGTTCTCCGGCTTTCGGACAGCGTCTACGGCAGTTCCAGCATTGCCGCCATCGGCGTGGCGGCCCATGAGGCGGGGCACGCGGTGCAGGATCTTAAGGGGTATACCCCTCTGCGGATTCGCAACGCTGTGGTGCCGGTGGTAAACTTCAGCTCTGTTCTGGCCTTTCCCCTCTTCTTCATCGGCCTTCTCATGCGTTCTCCCACCATGATGGATCTGGGGATTATCTTCTTTCTTGGGGTACTTGCCTTCCACCTCGTTACGCTACCGGTGGAGCTTGATGCCAGTGCCAGGGCGCTCCGGGTTCTCGGAAATACAGGGACGTTGGAGGCCTCGGAGCTTACAGGAGCCAGGAAAGTGCTCCGGGCGGCGGCCATGACCTATGTGGCGGCCACTCTCATGGCTCTTGCTCAGCTTGTGCGGCTTCTCCTTCTGCGGGGCACCTTCGGAGGGCGGAATGACTAGCACCCCCCGAAAGAGTGTGAAGAGCGTGAAGAGGGGGGAGCAGCATATATCTCTCTTCCCCCTCCTCGGAGTGCACTAGACGTGCGGGGTATCGAAGCTGCCCTTACGGCCTATGCGGGGGTGGAGCGGGGAGAGTACGCGAGCGAGGCCCTCAGAAAAGTGCTTGATCAGGTAGATCGCAAGACGGAACAGGTTCTTGCGGGGGGGCTCTTGTACGGCGCTTTGCGGAAGCAGCTTTTGTGGGAATATCTCCTTAAAAAGCTGGTGCGGGCCTCCTGGAACGACCTTCCCAGGGAGGTACGCCATGCTCTGTATATCGGTGTGGGAGGCATAATGACCCTCCACAACTTTGCCCCCCCCGTGCTTGTAAGTGCGCTGGTGGCCTGGTTACGGCAGAAGGGGTATGAACAGGAGGCACGGGTTCTCAATGCCACCCTGCGTCATCTTCCGGAAAAAGTGCCCTCTCTTCTGAAAGAGCTTGAGCAGAAGGGGGATCTCTTCTCTCTCGGCCTCCTGCAGGGAATTCCCCGATGGTACGTTCACGAGATGGAAGAACAGCACGGACATGCCGGAGCTAAGGAGATGCTACGGCTCTACCGCATTCTTCCCTACAGCTCCTTTCGTCTCGGGGCCTCCTGTCAGCTTGCCGACATTACCGAAGAGCTTGCCTCCAAAGGGCTGAAAAGCTGGATTTCTCCGGGAAATCCGTCTTCTCTTCGCACCTCCGGAACGTGTTTCGTGGGAGATCTTCCGTCCTATATAAGGGGTGAGATTACCCCCCAGGGAGAATCCTCTCTCGGGGTTGCGTCCTTTTTTCCATCCTTTCGCCGAAAGCCGCGGATTCTCGACATGTGCGCCGGCCGGGGGGGGAAGACGGGGCTATTGGCACACGCCTACCCCCGAGGCGAGATCCATGCCTGGGAACTCTCGGAAGCAAAGGTCCGGGCTCTTCACAAGGAGCTTGCTCGGCTGGGCTGTCAGGAGCGGGTAAAGGTTCGAACGGGAGATGCTTTAGATCTGCAGGATTCTGCAGGATTTGATATGATTCTTCTGGACGCTCCCTGTTCCGGATCCGGTACCTGGCAGCGTCATCCCGAGGGGAAGTTCCGCATGAAACCTAGGGAGGTCCGGATTCTCGCAAAACTGCAGCGGCGTCTTCTCCTTCACGGAGGAAGCATGCTTCGCCCCGGAGGCTATCTTCTCTACTGTACCTGCAGCCTCCTTCGGGAAGAGAACGAGGAGTCTCTTGCAGAAGCTCTTAAGGGAGATTCCTCCCTTGTGGAGGTCCCTCTGGGGGGGGCCTTCCCCTTCGTTCACCGCGGAAAGCCCTGGGGAAGATATGCCTACCCCTCCACCCCCTGGAACGATGGTTTTTACAGCGCCCTTCTGATGAAGCGTCCCGAAGGGCTGGAATAGACCCGGGGGTGCTACCCCTGGATGGCAGCAACTCTACTTGAGGAGGCCCCGATGCGGAAACTCTTTTTTGTAACTCTGACTGTGATTCTTCTCGTTATTCTCGGTTCTGCGGCGCTCATCTTCCATATGATCTTCTTCGGAGGAAAAGAGATCGGTTCTCCCTCTCTCGAGGGGATGGCGGTCATCGAAGCTGTCGGTCACGTGCAGAGTGCGGGGCTTGTAGCCCGAGTGGACCAGGTCGATTCCGCCAAGAAAGAGGGGGTCGTGGTAGCCCAGTGGCCTGCTCCGGGAACCCTCATGAAAAAAGGGCAGGTTCTTATTCTCAAGGTGAGTAAAGGGGGGCAACGCTACCCCCTGCCGGATGTGCGCAATATGGAGTACAGCCTGGCAGTAAAAACACTCACAGAATCAGGATTTGTTCCGGGAGATATCCTCCGGGTTCCCCGGGATGGAGCCGCTCCGGGGACGGTCATTGCCCAGAGCCCCTCGGCTCCCGTGGCTCTCCCCCGAGGTGCCCGGGTAGATCTTCTTCTCTGTCAGGGAGAGGAGAGCCCTTCGGGGAACGTCAAAATTCCCAACCTTGCGGGGCGCATGGAGGAGGAGGCCAAGGCGCTGATCCGTCAGGCGGGGCTCTCTCTGGGATCGGTTCGGTATCACTATACCCAGGCGAGCCCTCCCGGAGTAGTGATCCGGGTCTCCCCCAACGAAGGTTCTTCGGTAAAGAAAAATTCTGTGGTGAACCTCGTTGTCTCCACCATGAAAAAGAATGGTTCTCCCGAAAGTGCAGCGGCCCCCACTCCGAAGCCCGCCGCCATTCCGGGAGTGCTTCCTCCTCCGGGAGATTCCGTAACTCCCGCAACTCCTGTGGCGGAGCCTCCTCGGGTCAGTCCGGCTCCGGCATCACCGGAACCGACCAAAAAACCGGTGCAGGAACAGCCTCCTGCGGGAACAAAGAAAGCAAAAATCCGTTACCAGGTCCCCCCTCTTTCGAAACCGTTGAAGCTCACCATCGAGATGGTGGACCCCAAGGGAAGCCGCAAGCTGGTAGACAAGGAAGTAACGGGCGGAGAGTACATATCCATGGAGGCCCCCTACACCAATGAAGCGGCGGTTACCATCTATCTGGGAGGAGAGTTCGTATGGCAGGAACGGTATCGGTAAATTCTTCGGCTGAAGGGGAGAGGAAGCGTCCGTATCCCACGATTGCCCCCTCCCTTCTCTCCGCAGACCCTCTCCGTATGGAGGAGAGTCTGCGCTCGTTGGGCGAGTTTTCTTCATGGATTCACGTGGATGTCATGGACGGCCACTTTGTTCCGAACATGACCTACGGCCCCCTCCTCGTGAAGGGGCTGCGCAGGGCCTTTCCCTCGTCGGTGCTCGACGTGCACCTCATGGTGGAAAACCCTGAAATCTTTGTAGAGTACTTTCTTCCTGCGGAGCCTTCCTACCTTGTGTTTCATGTGGAGGCTACCCACCACGGGCATCGGCTTTTGCAGAAAATCCGAAGCAGCGGCTGTCGGGGGGGAATATCCCTGAATCCGGGAACTCCCGTGGAGATGCTCTACCCTCTTCTCTCTCTGGTGGATATGGTGCTTGTCATGTCCGTCAATCCGGGGTTCGGAGGGCAGTCCTTTCTCCCGGAGGTGCTCGAAAAGGTAGAGGCTCTGCATCGATACAGAGCGGTGAAAAACCTGGATTTCCTGATTCAGATTGATGGAGGGGTTTCTGTGGAACGTGCGGGAGATCTTGTGCGCCGTGGATGTGATGTTCTCGTGGCGGGAAATGCCGTCTTTGCTGCTCCCCGGCCGGAGGAATCTGCCCGGGCAATCTATAAAGCTGCGTTGGAGGGATTGTCTCATGCCTGAGGAGGGAAGAACACTACAAGAGCTGGGAGCCTATCTTCGTTTCCGGCGGGAAGAAAAAGAAATCACCACCAAAGATGTCTCGGGAAGGCTCCACATTCGCGAGCGCTATATCCTCGCCATCGAGGAGGGGGATATGGACCAGTTCCCCGCCCTTGTCTATGCCCGGGGATTTATTCGTAACTATCTCGCTTTTCTGAAGGAGCCCGATCTCTGGGAGGAGTACAACAGAGTCTTTCCTCGAAGAGAAGAGGAGGAAGAGCCTACGGTACACTCTCTCAGCTCTGCCCCTAAGGGATTCCGCAGGGTAGCGGTGGGGTGGCTTTACATTACCCTCTTTCTCTTTGCGGCGGGAGGAGGCTTTTTCGTCTGGATGCAGCGGGATACCCTTCTCGAAGCCTTTCATAGGGATTCCAAACCGACCCCTGCGGAGAGAGTTGTCTCCGGAGAGATCGCGGGAGTGCTCTCTCCGGAGATTCCTTCCGTGGCGCCCCTTGAAGAGATTCCTTCGGCCCCCCAAGTGGCATCTCTTCCTGCGACGGCTCCCTCTCCACCCCCCGTGTCGGTGTCGGAACAGCCCACTCCCGGAGCCCCCTCTCCTGCTCAAGCGGCCCAGATTCCTCTTGTCCCTCTCCCTACCCAGGCCCAGGAGACTGCCCGAAGAGATTATCCCTGGCTCTACGAGGCGGGGGAGACATCTCCGGAGGGTACTCCCGAGGGGAGTCGCGAGCTGGTTCTTTCGGCATCCGGAAATTGCTGGGTTCGGGTAGCCCAGGGGAATACGGTACTCTTTGTGGGAACCCTTAAAAAGGGGGAGAGCCGTACCTTCCCCCTGGATAAAGCCCTGGCAGTCCGCCTGGGAAATGCCGGGGCCATCTCTGCCCGGTGGTTCGACAAGACTCGGGAATCCCTTGGAAGAACCGGTGAGGTCAAAACCCTCATCTTCGATCCCCAGGGGGGGTTGCGTGACTCTTAAGAAAAAATCCTCCTCTCCCACGGTTTTTCTTCATACGTTGGGATGTTCTAAGAACGATGTCGACAGCCAGCGTTTTGCCGGAGTCTTTCTTCGGGGGGGAGCAGAGCTTGTGGATTCCCCGGAAAAGGCGGAGTGGGGGTTTGTAAATACCTGCGGCTTCATCGTCCCCGCCATCGAAGAGAGCCTTCAGGCCATCTTCGATCTCGAAGAACTCAAGGTCAGGGGGGTTCTCAAAGCCATCGGTGTTATCGGCTGTCTCTACAGCCGTTTCGGAGAGGAACTTCGAAAGGAGCTTCCGGAGGTGGATTTCTGGATACCCTGTGAGGGGTGGGAGGAACTGAGAGCCCTTCTCGCTACGGAGACGGGGGATCAAGGGCTTCCTCGCCGGGTTCGTCCTGCCTCCCAGTTTCCCTGGGTGCGCTCTCTCAAAATCGTGGAGGGGTGTAACAACCATTGCAGTTACTGCACTATCCCTTCCATTCGAGGCCCTCTTCGAAGCCTTCCGCCGGAACATCTTCTGGAGGAGGCTCGTATACTCGTTGAAGAGGGAGCCCGGGAGATCTGCGTCATTGGTCAGGACATTACAAGGTATGGAGAGGATCTCTCCTCAGGGATCAACCTCACCGGGTTGCTTCGGGAGCTTGGGGGTACGCTCCCCGAGGATATATGGCTTCGTCTCCTCTACCTCCACCCCCTGGGGATTCACGAAAATTTCTGGAAAGAGCTGCTTCGTATACCCCAGGTGATTCCCTATGCGGATGTCCCTATACAGCATGGCAGTGAAGCCGTTCTCAAGCGAATGAACCGCAAGGATTCACGAAAAAGGCTCGAATCTCTCTTTGAGGTTGCCCGAAGCATATCTCCTTCTATGGTTTTTCGTACCACCGTTATGGTAGGATTTCCGGGGGAGGATGAAGAGGCCTTTGAGGAACTCCTTGATCTTCTCCGACGGGTGCGCTTTCAGCGCCTGGGCTGTTTTATCTACTCTCCCGAGGAGGGAACGCCGGGAGCCTCTTGCTCCGATCAGGTCGATCCCTCGGTGGCGCGGGAGAGAATGGAACGAGTCATGGCCTTACAGGAGGAGATTTCTTTGCAGCATCAGGAGACCCTTGTGGGAACCGATCTTGACGTGGTGGTGGAGCAGCGAGAAGGAAACATCCTTCTGGGGCGTTCCTATCGGGAGGCTCCTGATGTTGATGGGTGCATCGAAATTGATCTTCCCGAAAACCCCGTACCTTTTGGAAGCCGGGTGAGGGTCCGCATCGTCGAAGCGCTGGAGCATGACCTTCGAGGGGAGATCCTTTATGATGTTTGAAAAATCCCCTTCCACCCTGGCTCCTCTTCCTCGAACCTGGCAGGGGTGGCTCGCCACCGTGGGGGGGCTGGGGTGCCGTTCTGCCTCCGGAGGGCTCTGGGCGGTGCTGATCGCTCTTCTCACCTTCCAGATCCTGCAGATCTCTCCGGAGCTTTTTCTCCCCCTCTGGATCTTTGGGCTCTATGTGGTATGGCGATATATCCACAAAGAAAATCCTCCTGAAGAGGGGTCTCCGGTGGTACTGGATCTTTTTTGCGGCACCTGGTTTGCCATGCAGGGAAATCCTCCCGGAGCGGCTTTGGCAGCGGTCCTTCTCTTTCGGGTTCTCACCCTTATCCGTCCCTTTCCCCTTTTTCTGCTCTATCCCCGCTGGAAAGGGCTCGGGCGCATGGGAGCCTCTGCCCTTGCAGGGTTCGCTGCTGCAGGGATTGTGCGGGGGCTTCTCTGGCTTTTTCTTGAAGAGGGCATGGCAACTTTATATCAGTTTTTTGGAGGATGATGGGCGTGGATAAAACCGCATGGCGTTTGGCACACAAACTTGTCATAGACTATACGCGAACGAATACGACTCTTGCGGTGGCGGAATCCTGCACCGGGGGGCTCCTTGCCGGGGCCATTACAGAAATTCCCGGCTCGTCGGAGATCTTTCTCGGCGGCGTGGTGGCCTACTCCAACAGCTCTAAAATACGACTCCTCGGGGTTTCCCCGGGAGTGATTGAGGAGCATGGGGCGGTGAGCCAGGCCTGTGCTGCAGCCATGGCGGAAGGGGTGCGGGATCTTTTTGATGCCAAAATCTCCCTTTCTATCACAGGCATAGCCGGTCCGGGGGGAGGATCGCCGGATAAACCCGTGGGAACCATATGGTTTGGTTTCAGCTGGGGAGATCGCACCAAACAGCTTCGACTGCGCTTTGCGGGTGCACGGGGGGATGTGCGCTCTCAGGCGCAGAGGGCGGCACTCCAGATTCTTCTCGGAGACTTCAGCGCCTTCGAGGGGTAGCGCGCATGCAAAGTATACAAAAGATTCGAAGCTTTCTCTGCCTCCCCCTCGAAAATTGCGAGAAGCAGACCCTTCTTGGGTTTATGCAGGATCCCGGGGTTCGCTGGCTGAGGGCGGATCAGCTTCACATAACTCTGCACTTTCTCGGCGACCTCTCTTCGGAAACCGTCCAAAAGCTTGATCAGGCGCTTCGAAAGGCTCCTCTCGAAAGAGAACCCCTGGAACTCACTTTTGCCTCTTGGGGAGTCTTTCCTCCCGGATCACAAGGCCGGGTTCTCTGGGTGGGGGTAGGGGGAGAGGTGGCAAAACTCGTAAGGCTTCAGACCGCTCTCGGTGATCTGCTCTCCTCCTGCGGGATTGTCGTAGAAAAGCGCCCTTACTCGCCGCATATTACGCTGGCTCGTGCTTCCCGAGGAGGGGTTATCTCTCGAGAAGCACGGAAAGCTCTGGAAAACGCGGCTTTCTATGGTCAGGGCTGGAAGGCGGATCGCTTTCTCCTCATGAAGAGCGAACTCCTTCCGCAAGGTCCCCGATACAATCCTCTCGGAAGCTACGAACTTTCCTAGCTTTCGAAAGAATGCGGAACGTTTCATAATCTTGACGAAAACGGGAGGGGAAGATGGTTCGAAAACAGGAACTCACGAAGGAAGATATGCTAACCCAGGCTTTGGACGATATCAAATCCAAGTTTGGTGACGGGGCGATTATGCGCCTTGGAGAGAGAGCAGAGACCCCGGTCCCTGTGATCTCCTCGGGGATACTCCCCCTGGATGTGGCTCTTGGAATCGGAGGATTCCCCCGGGGGAGGATTGTGGAGATCTTCGGTCATGAAGGAACGGGAAAGACCACTCTCGCCCTTCATGCCATAGCCCAGGCCCAGAAGGAGGGGGGGACCGCCGCCTTCATTGATGCCGAACATGCCCTTGACCCCCGGCTTGCGGCGGCTCTCGGAGTAAACGTTCCCGAACTGCTGCTCTCCCAGCCCGACAGCGGCGAACAGGCTCTCTTCATTCTCGAAACCTTGGTGCGCAGCGGAGCCGTGGATATCGTCGTCATAGACTCTGTGGCGGCCCTTACCCCCAAGGCAGAGATCGACGGCAAGGATATCGGAGAATCCCAGTTGGGGCTCCAGGCCCGGCTCATGTCCTACGCCCTCCGGCGCCTCGCTTCGGCCATCTCCCGGAGCGGCAGCTTGGTAATCTTCATCAACCAGCTTCGGGCGAAAATCTCCACGGGGTACAGCCCCGGAGGTCCCCAGGAGACCACCACGGGAGGCCGGGCCCTCAAGTTCTACACCTCTGTGCGCATTGACGTGCGCCGGGGGAAGGGGCTCACCCGGGGAGACGAGGTCTACGGACACGAACTCAACATCAAAGTGGTAAAGAACAAACTCGCGCCCCCCTTCCGCACTGCCTCCACCACCCTGGTCTACGGCAAGGGTGTTCCCAACGAGATGGCGGTGGTGGATTTTGCCATCCAGTTAAAAATTCTCAAGAAAAAGGGCTCCTGGATCGCCTTCAACGGAGAGACCCTCGCCCAGGGCAAAGAGAAGCTCGTCTCCCTTCTGGAGGAGAAAAAGGATCTCTTCGAAGAGCTGCTCAAGCAGATTCATCAGAAGCTCCAGGAGGAGAACATGCTTCTTCTTGGGCCGGGAGAAGATCCCGAAGAGGATGACGAGCTTCCCAAATCCCCCGAAGAGGTGGATCTTCTCATTGAAGAGGGGGAGCTGAACATCGACGTGGATTCCCCGGAGGATTAGTAGACCACAGGTTGTCACGGATTGCCAGAGATAAAAAAAGGCGAGGTGGGGTAATATGAAACGGTGGGCTTTATTGTGCGCGGTATGTATCATCTTTATGGGCGTTTCCGGGGCCCTGGGGGCGGAAATTAAGATAGTAACCCCCACGGACGGGCAGACGGATGTTCCCAACACGGTCTGTACCCTGCTCTGGAAGGTTACCAGCGGGGACGAAGAGATCAGCAGTCTTTATACCTACGATGTCTATTTCGGATCCAGTGCGGCGACTCTCACGACTCCCGTGAGCCAGGACCTTACGGTTCCCGCCTACACAGTGTCGAATTTAGAGTATGACACCACCTATTTCTGGAAGGTCGTGGCCTTCCGGACGGGGGAGGATACCCTGGTAAGCAGCATCTGGCGGTTTACTACCTGGGATGGCGGAACACTTACCTTCGAACTCGTCGCTCCCCCGGATATCTCGGGTCTTACAGATCCCGAGGAGATCGGCAAAGCCCGGGTGCTCATTGATCAGAACCTCCATTGGAAGTGTACCGTGGGGGGGCTTCTTATAAATGGCCTCTCCTACACCGTACGCCTTGGAACCAGCGGTGGCACTATCCCCGTAGTTGCTTCCGGGGTTACAGACATGATCTACGATCCCAATCTAACCTACGACCAGGTCTACTACTGGCAGATTACCGCTACTGCTCCGGACGGGCGAACCTGGACAGGCCCCATATGGAAGTTTTATACCATGGCTCAGACAACCCTGGGAGGAAGCGGCTGCTCTCTGGGAGCCCTCTCCTTCGGAGGAATACTCCTGTTGCTCCCCCTGGCCTACGGTTTGCTCAAAAAATCGAGAAAGTTGTAGGATCGGCCTGTCATGGGGGATGAAAAGCTTCGCCTTGGGGATATCCTCATCAAGGCCATGGCCATCACCCAGGACCAGCTCCAGCAGGCCCTGGAGGAGCAGAAGAAGACCCGGGAGCGCTTGGGAGAACTTCTTATCGCCAAGGGGTGGGTTTCGGAGCGTCAGGTCATCGAGGCCTTGGGGAACCAGCTCAAAAAGCAGCTTGTCTCCCTCTCTCGCTTTACCCCCATGCCCGAGGCGTTGCAGCTTGTGCCGGAATACCTCGCCCGAAAGCTACAAGTAGTCCCCATGTCGGTCACGGGAAACGGCACCCTCATGGTAGCCATCTCGGACCCTCTGGATGTCTTCTCCCTGGATGAACTTCGCCTTTATACCGATCGAGAGGTGGATGTAAGCCTCGCTGTCCTTTCAGAGATCAACCGGGCTTTGGATCACATTTACAAGGTAAAGGAAGAGGAGTCCGGGGAGGTTGAAGTGCTCGGTACCGCCGAGGAGCTTCTTCGGGACAGCGCCACCAGCGTGGCCTACCTTGACGAAGCCTTTGCGGTGGACCTTGTGAACCGTCTCATCAACGAAGCGGTGCGCGAGGGGACCTCGGATATTCACATGGAGCCCCACGAAAAGACCATGCGTATCCGCTTTCGTGTAGATGGAGCGCTCTTTGATGCCCACGAATACCCCCGGGACCGGCATCCTGCGGTCTCCTCCCGTATCAAAATCATGGCCAACATGGATATAGCGGACAAGCGTCGCCCCCAGGATGGCCGGATCATCTTAAAAGTTCAGAACCGCAAAGTGGATTTCCGGGTATCCTCCCTCCCCACGGTGTACGGCGAAAAGATCGTCATCCGGATTCTGGATCAGGAAAACTCCGTGGTGGGGCTCGATAAGATCGGCTTCTTTCCCGAGGATAAGCGAGCCATCGAAGATATTCTTGGAGTACCCTACGGGGTTATCCTCGTGACGGGGCCCACGGGGAGCGGCAAATCCACCACCCTCTACTCCATGCTGGAGCGGGTAAACCGCCCGGAGGTGAACGTCATCACCGTAGAAGATCCTGTGGAGTACAGCATCCAAGGGATCAATCAGGTGCATGTCAACGAAAAGGCGGGGCTTACCTTTGCCAGTGCTCTCCGATCCATTCTCCGGCAGGATCCGGACAAGGTGATGATCGGAGAAATTCGCGATCTCGAAACCGCCCAGATGGCCATACGGGCGGCTCTTACGGGGCATACGGTCTTCTCCACCCTCCACACCAACGATGCCCCCAGCACGGTGGTGCGCCTCACGGATATGGGGATTCCCCCCTTTCTGGTAGCTTCCTCCCTCATGGCCTCCATCGCCCAGCGGCTCATCCGCCGGGTATGTACCTACTGCCGGGAGGAGATGATCGTTCCCGAGGGGCTTGCCCATCCGGAACTTCTCCCCAAGGGAAGCCGGATCTACAAGGCCCAGGGGTGCGATGCCTGCCGGGGGACGGGGTATTCTGGACGTACCGCCATCTTTGAAGTTATGCTGGTGAATGATCCTATCCGTAAGCTCATCGTGGAAAACGCCTCCTCCCGGGAGATCTACAAGCAGGCCCGGATAGAGGGGATGCGAACCCTTCGGGAGCAGGGGCTGCGGAAGGTCTACGAGGGAGAGAGCACCCTGGAAGAAGTACTTCATGTAACCATGGCTTGATATAACATCCGGAGAATTCCCCGGAAAATACCAGGGAGGGGAAGAGATGACCACGTCCATCGTCACGCTTCTTGAAGAGACCCTTCGGGGGGATGCCAGCGATCTGCACGTTGGGGTGGGGATTCCTCCCGCCCTGCGGAAAGATGGAGATCTGGAGTATCTTACCGATTACCCTGCCTTTTCCCCCGAAGATGTCTGGTCCATGGTGCGGGAGCTTCTTTCGGAGGAGCAGCTCAAACGGGTAGAAGAGCACTGCGAAATGGATTTCAGCTTCGAAATGTCCTTTGCGGAAGGGCGGGTATCCCGATTCCGGGGAAATTGCTTCATCGAGCGGGGAAATCCCTCCCTGGCCCTCCGGGTGATCCCCAAAAATGTCCGAACCCTGGATGATCTCCAGCTCCCCCAGAGCCTTCGGGGGGTGGCGGAGCATCTCCGGGGGCTCTTTCTCGTAACGGGCCCTACGGGGAGCGGCAAGTCCACCACCCTGGCGGCCCTCATCCGGCACATCAACATGAGCCGACGCTGCCATATCATCACCATCGAAGACCCCATCGAGTACCTCCACGCTTCAGAGCGTTCGGTGATTCATCAGCGAGAGATCGGTTCAGACACCAAATCCTTCTCCGAGGCCCTCAAAAGGGCGCTCCGGCAAGATCCCGATGTCATCCTGGTGGGAGAGATGCGGGATCTCGAAACCATTGGAGCCGCCGTCACCGCTGCGGAGACGGGGCATCTCGTCTTTGGCACTCTCCATACTCCGGATGCCCCCCAGAGCATCGACCGGATCATCGACGTCTTCCCCCCCCATCAGCAGCAACAGGTGCGCATGCAGATCAGCCATATACTCATCGGCATTTGCTCCCAGCAGCTTATCCCCCTTCCCTCGGGAGGGCGCATCTGCGCCACCGAGCTGCTCTACGCCACCCCGGGGGTGCGGAACTGCATCCGGGAGGGGAAGGTGGGGCAGGTGAAGAGCATTATGCAGACCAGCGCCGCCGCAGGAATGCACACCATGGATCAGGATCTTGCCCGCTGTGTTCGGGAGGGAACCTTCCCCTACGAGCATGCCCAGAAGTACGCCTACGACAGAAAAGATCTGGAGCGACTCGTTTTTGAAATGATGTAAATTATTTGTCTTTCACTTTTTAATTCCTAGCAGAAGGGAGGAGAGACCATGCTCTACAGCTACCGGGCCCGAGCCAAAGATGGAAAGATTACCGAGGGAGAGCGTCAGGCCAACCAGTCCGAGGAGGTGGTGGCCTGGCTGCGAAGCCAGAACCTCATGCCCATCGCCATCCGCGAGGCCAAGGGAAAGGCAACCCCTTCCAAAGGCAACGACAAAGGCAAAGCCTCCTCTTCTCGAGAAGGTGCCAGAAAGGGAGACGGAAAATCGCTGAGTCTTCTGGAGAAGCTCCAGCGGATCAGCACCGCGAGTACCCGGGACAAGGCCATCTTCTTCCGACAGCTCGCCACCATGATCTCCTCGGGGCTCACCCTTGGTGCGGCTCTGGACATTCTCAAGGATCAGACCGCCAACAAGCGTCTTGCGGATGCCATCACGGAGACCAAAAAGCTTCTGGACGGAGGCTACCCCCTGGCGGTGGCCATGAAACGCCGTAAGGAATTTTCTCCCCTCATGATTGCCATGGTACAGGCGGGGGAGGAGGGAGGGCTTCTCGATATCACCCTTGATCGGGTGGCGGGATTTTTAGAGAAGCAGGATGCTTTGGCCAGGAAGATCAAATCCGCGCTCACCTACCCGATGGTGGTGATGGCCTTCGCCATCGGGGTGCTCTATCTCATGGTGACGGTGATCGTCCCCAAGTTCCAGAAGGTCTTTGCGGGGATGAATGCGGAGATGCCCAAAATCACCATGATGGTCTTTGCCATGACAGACTTTCTCAAGTACAAGTGGCCCTTTCTTCTGGGGGGGCTTGTCTCCTTCATTGTTCTTCTGGTGCTCCTCCAGAGGCTGCAGGCCACCCGGGTCTTTGTGGACAAGCTCAAGCTCAAGATGCCCGTCTTCGGGGATATACTCTTTAAAGCCATTATGGCCCGTACCATGCGTACCCTCGGCTCTCTGGTGCAGGCGGGGGTCCCCATTCTCCCCAGTCTGGATATGACCATGGAGGTGGCGAACAACGTGGTGATCGCGGGGGGATTTCATAAGCTTCGGGAGGATGCCAAGCAGGGGTTCTCTCTGGGGGAGAGCACCAAGAAGCTCAAGATCTTCCCCCCCATGGTGGCGCACATGCTCGCAGTGGGAGAACAGACGGGAAAGCTCGAAGAGATGATGAACAAGGTGGCGGACTGGTACGATCTTGAGCTGGATCAGAAGGTCTCTCAGCTCACCGCCCTTCTGGAGCCCTTTATTATCGTCTTCGTGGGGGGGGTGGTGGCTCTGGTGGCGCTGGCGGTTTTCATGCCCATCGTGGGCGCCATCCAGACCATGCTGTAGCCGGAGAGCAACGCTCTGCGAGGATACGTGCAGAGCGTTAAACTGAAACAATGTGAAATAAAATCGCCAATCTTTCCTGTTGACATCGCCTCTTGAATTTGTTTTAATGGCATACGTGGATGGTGTGGTGGCTCTGGTAGAGTGGTTTTTTGTATACTTCTATCAGGGAGCTATACGGATAATGTTTTAGTTTTTTTACTTTTACGGGAGGTGTTTGTATTGATGAAGAGTATGAAGAGAAAAGGTTTTACCCTGGTGGAGCTGCTGATCGTTATCGTCATCATCGGTATTCTTGCAGGTGCCATGATGATGCTCATGGGAAGCAGCACGGATAAGGCAGAGGCCACGAAGATTATTTCGGATATCCGAGTGATGAAGGGCGCAGTGCTTCAGTACTATGCGGATAACTCGGGGTATCCGGCGACAGCTGCGGGGACGAGCGTTACAGCTCTGGAGAAGTACGTTGATAAAGATCTTCCGACGACCACTTATGACCTCCAAAACGATGGGACCCTCGTTTTTGTGGGGATGAAGGTCCCCACTACTGGTGCGGGGGAGAAGCTTGTGGATGTGGTAAAGAATGATAAGATAAAAATGTGGTTAAGCGTTGGTTCGGCTGGTGCTGTCGATGTTTCTAATGATGAAGTTCTTGCGACAACTACCATTGCTGCAGACGACTGGGTCTACCAGCGGGCAAACTGAACGTAACTAGGCTGACGGCACTTTCAAAACCGTGAATCGGCGCGGAGCTTTCTCCCTCGTAGAACTTCTTCTCGCTCTGTTCATGATGGGCATTGTAGGAGCGGCGTCTCTGCCGCTCCTTTTTTCGTTTTTCTCCTTCTACGATCTCGTCCGGGACGGAGCCTCCTGCACCTTTCGGGGGGAGCAGGCTCTCGCCACTCTGGAGCCTTATGCTCTCGGCGCTGGGTTGGGGATGCCCTCCTCATCCCGAGAGGCCTTTGAAGAGGCCTTCACCTTTCCTCCGGGGCTTCCGGGCATCGCCTACCGTGGGTGGGGGACGGTAAGCATCTTTCAGAATGGGCAGCACCTCCGCCTGGTGTCGGGAATCCCCCTGGGTAGAGGGGCCTTGAAGCAGACGGAAATCGCCCGGGAGGAGTCCTCTCTGGAGCTTTCCGCCCCCCTGCCGGAGTTTGGCAAAAAGTGCATTACCTACGTTTTTCCCGCATCCAGAGTCCCCTTTTTCAGCGTGCACTCCTCGGGAAAGACGCTTACGCTTCGAAGCTCCCGCTCCGAACAGGTGCACGCCTTCGATGAAATTCACGGGGTCTTTGCGGCGGAGCTGTATCTTGTGGGCACAACGCTCTATCTGCGTCTCTACGATGAGGGAACTCCCATGGTACAGCCTCTGGCAAGCTCCATTGCGGGGTTTCACTGCGAGTATCAGGAAGAGACCTCTCTTCTTTCCGTCTTTCTTCTCGTTCGTTCCTCTCGAAAACGTTCCCGTCCCCTCTCTCAGGACATACCGGGGTGGCATGCCTCCTGGCCCTCCTCCCACGATCCCGCCTACTACCACGCGGCCTTCTCGCGCTCCTGGCGGATTCGGAACTGAAAAACTCCTCCAAAAGAGTCTCGTGCCACCGTAAAAGAAAAGCTTCGAAAGAATATTTTGATTTTCCTGTATCTTTTTGGGAAAGATGGGTTTTACCTTCTTTCCGCTTTTCGCTATAATCAGTTAAAATGCAGGAAAGGTGGTGAAGGCTGTGGGGTTGCCCTTTTTACGCAAATCCTCTGGAGGAGGAGCGGGTTTTTCCTTTCACGATTCCGAGATTCGATATCTGGAGCTTTCCGGCCAGGCTGGGAAGTATCGCCTTGAAGCTGCGTCGGTGATCTCCTCTCCGGGGGCGGTGCTGGAGCAGGGGATGTTGCGGGATGTCAAACTTTTAGCTCCCCTGATGCAGCGTCTTAAAGACGAGCGGGGAGCAGCCTTTCCCAGGGGGATTACCGTGGGCCTTCCCCCTCGAAATGTCATGATGCGGGTGGTGGGGGTTCCTGAAATGGATCTTGAAGACGCTCGGGGGGCTTTGCAGTGGGATTTTGAAAAATATTTTCCCTTTCCCGTGGGGGAGGCAGTGTATGATGTGGCGGATATAACTCCCGATGCGGGGGGCGCTGCGGGGGAAATGAAGCTTCTGGTGGCGGCGGTTCGCTCCCGTCTGGTGGAGCAGATTCTCGAAATCTTTGTCCCCCTTGAGATCCCCGTGAGTTCTGTGGAGCCCTCTCTGGTGGGGGCCTTCCGCTCCATTCTCGGCCCTGTGCCGGGACTTTCCGGGGGATATCTCATGCTGCTTCTGGAGGATAACAGCACCCAGCTCATTTTCGGGAGCGGCGGTTCCGCTCTTCTTTTCCGTACCCTTCTGGTAGGAATTGGCGGAGAGGGTCCACAGGAGGAGTCTTTGGAATCGGTGGTGCGAGAGGTGCGCTCCACCCTGGGATTTGTGAAGGGGCAGTTCCGGGATGTGCCGGTGAATTCTCTCATTATCGCAGGGCCTCACGGGGATAATCCCGAAGTGCAGGAGCGTTTCCGTCAGGAAATTTCTGATCTTTCGCTTCTCTCCTTTCCTCTGTGGCAGACCTGGGGCATGGAGCCCCCCGGCGGCGATCCTCGTGGATGGGAGTCCGCTCTGGGGCTTGCCTTAAGGGATGTGATAGCATGATGCGTTTCGATCTTCGCCCCGAAGAGTATAAAAATAACAAGGGGAAGAGCGCTAAAGGCGGCAAAAGCAGAGATCTTCTCGGGGTTCTCTTTGTCTTTCTTATGATTCTTCTCGTGGGGGCGAGCGCTCTCTCTCTCGGCTACTCCTGGCTTCGCCTCCGGGAGCAGCAGGATCTTCTGCAGGTTCATCAAGAGAGCCTTCAGGTGCTGGAGCGTCAGGCGAGGGCTCTGAAAACGGAGCTTACCCGCCTTCAGGAAGAAGAAAAGGAATATCAGGCTATTCTGGGGCTTCTCAAGGGGGAGCTTCCCTCGCTGGAGGTTCTGGCGGCGCTGGAGGGTTCTCTCCCCGCTCGGGTATGGCTCACCTCTTTAAGCATCTCTAAAAATGCGGTCTCCATGGAGGGAGAGGCCTATTCCGAGGCCGATGTGGTAGAGTTTGGCAATAATCTCGGCGAGGCGAGCATCATCCGGAGCGTGGTGGTTCCCAAGGTGGGGCGCTCCCGGGGAAATTCCAAAACGGTATCCTTCGTGCTTGACTGTACGTTACACGATATCACCGAGGTTACTCTTTCCAAGGAGGGATCGTGATATGGCCTTCGACTTTCTTCGGTCCGAATCCTTTCAAAAAACACTCTTTTCTCTGCTGATTTTTGCCTTTGTGGCGGGTGTGGGGGGTGGACACTACTATCTTTTTACCACGCTCCAGAGCGTGCAGAAACGGCAGGAGAGCGTGCAGCGTCAGGAGCAGAGCGTAAAACAGGCTGTAAAAACCGACGAAGCCCTTCTACAGATCTATAAGCGCACTCTCTCAAGCCTCTCCCGCCAGCCTGTGGCGTTTCCCCAGGACCAGGTGGCTTTTCTCTCTAACGTAGAGAAACAGCTTACCGAGGTTGGGGTAGAGAAGGTGAGCATTACATCCACCCGTGTGAATACCGGGGGGATGCTTACCGCCACGGTGCAGTTCACCGGTCCCTATTACCAGGTGCTGGAGGGGATAGCGGGGTGGCGTACCATGGAGGAGATCGTGCGTATGCAGTCGCTCTCCGTAAAGTTTGAGGCCTCCGGGCGCATCTCCGGAACCACTCTTCTGGAGACCCGGGTACGAGGGGAGGGACAGTGATGTTCCGTGGAATGGCTGCGCAGTCCCGAAACCTCTGGGGGTGGCTCCGGGGGGATCGTTCGGTTCAAAGAGTTGTTCTGCTTGGCGTTTTTCTCCTTGTGATCGGGGCGACGGTGTTGCAGGGATATTATTTTTATCTCCTCTACAGCGCCAGAAGGGCGAATCCCCCCCTGAGGAGAGATCTTCCCGTGAACATTGCCGCCGAAGAGACGCGGCTCCAGCAGACGGATCGCGATTTCCGGCAGATCATGCTCTACCGGAAACACAGCCGGGAGTATGCCCGGGTGATTCTCGCCATCTCACGGGAGCCCTACAAGGCTGATCTCCCCAAACAGAGCACCCCCTCTTCCCGGAGTATTCCCGAGACGCAGGTGCCGGAGATTCTCCCCCCCTACATGACCGTTCGGGCGATCTTCATTGTGGGGAACAGACGAACTGCCCTCATGGATATTGAGAGCGAGGGCGGGGGTATCATAGTGGAGGAGGGACATTCCTTCGGAGGCGGGCTCGGCAAGGTCCTTAAGATTTCCGGAAACGGGGTGGTGGTACAATGGTCCAGGGAAAAGATCACCCTTCCCCTGCTGCTACAGTAGAAGGAGGAAGAGCTATGGATCGGTTTATGCGGATTATGGGGTTGTTTTTTATGGGAGCAGTCCTTTTGCTTGGTACCGGAACCGTTTCAGCAGAGGGGGCAGACCCCCTTCTTGACATGCCCGTTCTGGGAGGTCTTACGGTGCATCAGGTGGGAGATGGCCTGGTTTCGGTGGAGATCACCGGAACATCCCTCCCCCGCCCGGAGCTGCGCCGGGAGCGCCCTAACGAATTGGAATTCTTTTTTTATAATGTGTCTCTCCCTTCAGGGCGATGGGAGAAGGACTACCGTCTTCCCCTGCTTCGGCGGATTACCATTGATCAGGAGGCCCGGGGGCTCGTTATGCGCATCGAGACCGAGGACGCACTGTTACTCAAGAACCTTCGGGGAACCCCGCCGGCGAACAAGCTGGTGCTGGAACTCTCGCTGAAGAACCGGGCATCCTCGACGGTAGCTCCCGTTGCCCCTCCCCAGCAGGCGTACTCCTCTCTTGATCCCCTGGCAAACCGTACCCCTGTAACGCTTGAGCTTCAGGGGGCAGATCTGCGGGATGTCTTCCGGATGCTTGCAAAGACCATGAACATGAACGTCATTCTTGATCCCTCTACTCCGGATACACCGGTAACGCTCAGCCTTAAGCATGTTCCTCTCCGGGACGCCTTTTCCTACCTTATGCGCATGTACGATATCCGGTATGCGGTGATGGGACAGACGCTTCTCATCGGTCGGGATACCGATCTTGCCCGCACTCTGGGCAAAGAAGTTACCCGGAGCTACCGGGTGGCCTACGGAAATCCCACAGCGATTGCAGCCATGCTCAAGGAGCTTGCCAGAGTAGAGCGAATCACTGTGGATGAACGGCTTCGAGAACTCTACGTTACCGCCTCTCCCACGAAGCTCTTCGAGGTGGAGCGGATTCTTCAGAAGGTGGATCATCCGGGAAAACAGGTGATGATCCAGGCCCGTATTGTGGAGACCAAAAACGATAACAGCGACTCTCTTGAGGCGGTCATTGCGGGGGTCTACAAGCATTGGCACTTCGCCTACGGTGCCGGAGGAGCGACTCTGGGCTACATTGACACCAATCTCTGGAAAGAGTACGATCCCGATAAGGATGGGGAGGGGGTCATCCCTATCCCCGATGGCGTGAATGTGGATAATATCACCACCAACACCATGCGGATGCTTGATGCGGGGCTGAACTCCCTGGTGAAGGCCGATAAGGGGGAGGTGCTTGCCCGGCCTTCGGTGATTACCGTGGCGGGGGAGAAGGCATCTATCAAGCTTACCACCCAGACCAAGTACATCTCTGGAAAGGACGAGGCGGGAAATCCCACCTACGGTGATGTGGAGGCGGGGCCTACCCTGGAATTTCTCCCCACCATCGGCCGTGAGAACATGATCAATCTGGAGATTAAAGTTTCTACGGGGAGCGTCACTTTCAAACAGAGCGGCTCCGCCCTCTTTCCCGAAAAATCTTCCCGTGAGGTAGATACGCGGATTCGGGTGCGTAACGGAGAGCCCTTCGTCATCGGAGGCCTTTTCTCTCATAACAAATCCGAAAACGAGACGAAATTTCCCATCCTCGGGGATCTTCCTCTTCTGGGGGAGATCTTCCGGTGGCGCACCAAGAGCGATACGGTTACCGAGGTGGCCATTATCGTGGTTCCCTATGTGCTTGATATTCCGGAGGGCCCCGTGGAGAATGAGACTGTTTTCCAGAACGAACTGGTAATGCAGGGCTATTAGCTGGTATAATGAGGGGCACTATTTTTTATCGAAGAAGGAGCGGGTTGTAGCATGGCTCAGGTAGTGGATACAAGCGATTTTCATTCAGGTATGAAAATTCGATGGCAGGATGGCATATGGGAGATCCTTGATTGCCAGCATCATAAGATGGGGCGTGGTGGTGCCATCGTAAAGACCAAGCTCCGCAATCTTATCGCCGGCTCTATTGTGGAGAACTCCTTCCGCTCCGGGGAGCGTTTCGAGCGGATCGTCTTCGAAGAGAAGCCCGCCCAGTACCTCTATCAGGACGGGGACAGCTATATCTTCATGGACATGGAGAGCTACGACCAGCTTTATATCCCCGGGGACGTTCTTGGGGATGCGGTACATTATCTTACGGACAATCTCGAAGTGGGGCTCCAGATCTTCGAGGGGCGTATCATGGATTTGAGCCTTCCCAAGTCCGTAGAGCTTCAGGTGGTGGAGACGGACCCGGGGTTCAAGGGGGATACCGTTTCTGGGGGCGGTAAGCCTGCCACACTGGAGACCGGGTTTACCGTGACGGTTCCCATGTTTATTAATGTGGGGGAGCGGGTTGTCGTGGATACCCGTACCGGGGAGTATTTGGAAAGAGTTAAGAAGGGGTAGTTTTTTGAAAGCCTTTACTATCGGAGAGAATGCGAAGCCGGAGCTGAAGGTCCTGGCGGAACGCCTGGAAGAGCTTTCCTTCTCTCCGGAGCAGAGGGCGTGGTTGCGGGATCTGCTGGTTTGTCTCGGGGGAGAGCGTTTTTCCGAAGATTTCCCGACGAAAGAGGCGTACGAGCTTTTCCTTTGCGCTTCTTGCGGAGAACAGTTCTTTTTTCTGCGAGAGGCGTACGGTCCTGAAGATACTCTTTTGTGTCCAGAATGCGGGGAAGTCTATTCCATGCCTCCGAAAAGAGGATCTTAAGGAATAGCCCCCGGAAAGGAGGTTCTTGGTGTGACGGAACAGGATAAGGTTTTTGAGAAAAAAGGTGCGGCAGGCGATTTCGAGGTGAACGAAGGAGGGGGGGCATCCCCTCAGAAGGCTGCCCCCTCCTCTGCGGAGGGGAAAGGGCTTGCTGAGGGAGAGGTGAAGATCTCCGAAGAGGTGATCCTCCAGTTGGCGGGTCAGGCTCTTCACTCCCTTGAGGGGGTGCGCCCCGCAGGGGGGAGCGCTCTTGCCTCTTTCGGGCTGGGGAGAAAAACCTCTGGAGGGGTGCGTGTAAACGTGGATGACGGTACCCCCCCCACCATCATGGTGGATACGTACATCTCCGTTAAATATGGTTTGCGTATTCCCGATGTGGCTTGGGAGGTGCAGGAAGCAGTAAAGATGCATCTCGAAAAGTTCACGGGATACCGGGTTAAGTATGTGAATGTCTTTATTCAGGGTATCCATCTTCACGAAGCTCTTGAAAAGGTCGAAGAGCCCGCGGATGAAAAGGTTGAAAAGGTTGAGCCTCTGCGTCAAGAGGTTGTGCAGCCCCAGCCTTCCGTGGAAACTCTGGAGGAAAAGGCCGAGTAGTGTGGATGAACCAGGCGAGCCGGGCCATGGTCCGGCTCTTTTGTGCGGGGTGAGACCTATGTTCCTTTATTGGAAGCAAACCATGTCGGGGAAGCTGTGGGTTTCCGAAAGAAGCCTCTTTCACCTGATGGAACACGTTCTTCCCGAGGGGTATCGGTGCGAAAATATCTCCCTTTGGGACGACCAGAATGCGCTGAACGTACAGTTGGGATATCCCGGAAGGTCTTTTCTTCGTGAGGATGATCGGTTAAACCAGGTGGCGGAGGATCTTAAACGCTTTCTTCGTCCTTTGGGATTTCGGGAAGTTTTCGTTACCTGGGGGCAGGCGGGATCGTTCTCTTCCGGGGTGGGCAAGGAGCTGTTGCGGCATCCTCTCCTCTGGGGGGCGATTACTGCAGGGGGATCGGCTTTTTTCTTATTCGGTTTTCTTAAAACCCTCTACGCCCTTCTCTGGGGATGCCTGGGATACGGTGTTGCCCGCTTCGTTCTGGGAGAATGGGGACGCAAGACCCTCCAGCGTTGTCGGCGTTTCCTGAAGGGATGAGGAGGCGTTGAAGAATCCCCAGCGTTCTCAAAGGCGCCGCAGGGCTCGGGAGATTGCTCTTCAGGTTCTCTACGCCCTTTCGGCGAATCCGGATAACACCCCCGAGGCGGCTTTGGGCATGCTCCCCTGCGAGGAAGAGCCCCAGGATGTGCGGGAGTATGCCCTCTTTCTCATCAAGGGCGTCTCGGATAACCAGGAAAAAATTGATTATTTTTTAAGGGCCTATGTGGTTAAATGGCGCCCGGAGCGGATGGTTCGGGTGGATCTTATGGCGGTTCGGCTGGCTCTTTTTGAGGGGGTTCTCTCGAAATCGGTCCCCTTGGCGGTGGCTATCTCAGAGGCCGTGGAGCTTGCCAAACTTTTCGGTACCGAGGACTCCGGCCGTTTTGTGAACGGTGTCCTTGGGAAGATTGTGCGCTTTCTTGAGGCGGAAAAGGTCTCGGAGGAGGATTACGAAGAAGACTCCGAGGAAGATTCCGAAGAGGAGGAGCAAAAGATAGCGGAAGAAGAGCCCTCCTCTTCCTCAGGAGAGGTGGAGGGTTCTTCATGGAACGAAACGCTCCCCCCCTCTCTGTAGGAGAGGTTACCCGGCAGATAACGCTTCTTCTCGAAGGCTCCGATCCTCTTCAGAATCTTATCGTTCGGGGAGAGATTCGGGAGATTCACTGCCACCGCAGCGGGCATACCTACTTTTCTCTGGGGGATCATGAGGCGGTTCTCGGGGGGGTTCTCTTCAAGGGGGATGCCTGGCGACAGGCCTATACCCCTCTTGCGGGGGAGGAAGTTTTTGTAGAGGGGCGCATCGGGGTTTATGCTCCTCGGGGCTCCTATCAGCTTTATGCGAGGCGTATTGTCCCTCTCGGCAAGGGGGCTAAGGCTCGCGCACGGGCGATGACGGAGGAAAAACTTCGTAAAGAGGGTTTTTTCGACCCCCGCATCAAGCGCCCTTTTCCTCCTTTTCCCGAACATGTGGGCATTATTACCGCCCCGGGAGGCGCCGCTGTGCGCGACGTTATGGCGGTAGCCGGACGCCGCTTTCCTCGAAGCCGCCTCTACGTAATCCCCGCTCTCGTTCAGGGGGCCGGCACAGTTCCTAGCGTGATTCGGGCTCTCTCGGTGTTGCGATCTCTACCGGATCTTGGGGCCGCCATGCTTGTTCGGGGAGGAGGGGCAAAGGATGAACTCTCCCCTTTCGACGACGAAGAGCTGGTGCGTGCCCTGAGGCTCTCTCCGGTTCCTCTGGTGACTGGTATCGGGCATCAGCGGGATAGTTCCCTGGCGGATCTTGCGGCGGATGCCGTAGCTCCCACTCCTTCGGCGGCAGCGGAGTTTCTCTTTCCCGATCGAGAAGAGTTGCTCGCCTCTCTTGGTCAGTACGGTAAGCGTCTGGAATCACTAGGGCGACGGAAAACCGAGCGGAAAAGGCTTGAAGTGCAGCATGCGGCGAGAGTTCTCCGGGAAGGGTTTCTCCGGGGCGTGCTCTATCGCGAGATCCAAAGGGAAAAACAGCTCGAAAGACAGCTCTCTCAAGCGTGTAACCGTTCCCTGGAGGAATGGAAACGAAGGGTGGAGCGAAGGGCAGAGCGTTTGGAGGCGCAATCTCCTCAGAAAATGCTCTCCCGGGGATACGTTTTTTGTGCTTCCCCCGAGGGAGTCCCCCTGACCTCGGCGAAAAACCTTCAAGAGGGGGATACGATACATCTTTCTTTTGCGGATGGTTCTGCTACAGTTCATGTTCTTCACGTTCAAAGGAGTTCTGTCTTGGAGGGATAGCGTTATGGCATTGCCTCAGACTATAGAATGGAGGAAGAACGCCCTTGTTCTCCTCGATCAGCGGACGCTCCCCGAGGAGGTCCGTTTTTTTTCGTGCCACACTGCGGAGGAGGTAGCCCAGGCCATCGAAACCATGGTGGTGCGAGGGGCTCCCGCCATCGGCATCGCCGCAGCTTACGGCCTGGTGCTGGAGGCCCATAAAGGAAAAGAGGCGGTGCAGGCCGCTTCGGAGCGGCTTGCACGAACCCGCCCTACGGCGGTGAACCTTTTTTGGGCATTGGAGCGGATGAAACAGCTATCGGAAGCTACGGAGACTTCCCTGCTTTTCGACGCCCTTCTTTCGGAGGCCCGGAGGATTTTTGAAGAGGATCTCACCTCCTGCCGCGCCATGGGAGCCTTCGGGGCTTCCCTGCTTCCGGAAGAGGGAGATGTGATTACCCACTGCAACGCCGGAGCCCTTGCCACGGCGGGGCACGGTACTGCGCTGGGGGTTATCCGGAGCGCCGTGGAAGAGGGGAAGAAGATTCACGTCTACGCGGACGAAACCCGGCCGGTCCTTCAGGGGGCTCGGCTTACCCTCTGGGAACTTGAGGAGGACGGTATCCCCGTAACCCTTATGACCGATGGCATGGGGGCTTTTCTTATGGCTCGAAAGACGATCGCTGCGGTTATTGTGGGGGCGGATCGGATCACCGCCCGGGGGGATGTGGCGAACAAGATCGGCACCTACGCTCTGGCAATTGCTGCCCGTCACCACGGAGTTCCCTTCTATGTGGCAGCCCCCCGGAGCACCGTGGATATGGCTCTTCAAAGGGGTGAGGACATTCCCATCGAAGAGCGTCACTCCGAAGAGGTACGCTCCTTTCAAGGGGGACGATCCTGCCGGAAAACGTCCTCAGTGTGGAACCCCGCCTTCGACGTGACCCCCCCGGAGCTGGTAACCGCTATTATCACCGAGAGGGGGATTTTGCGTCCCCCCTACGAAGAATCGCTTCAAAAGTGCATGCAAGACTAAAAAGCTAGTGGCTAGTGGTTAGTGGCTAGTGGGCTGTTCCTGCTTATATTATGAGCCTACATGAGCCGCAGGAGCCGGAGCTTGTGTGTCCGGAGGCGCGAGCATAGTGGTCGGCGAGCGCAGCTTTGCGTCGTGGAGGCCC
>Ga0334888_1000563_pt1 | contig 57769 bp, 54 predicted proteins | sample GraSluR1_MG_FD_207227 | JGI IMG/M metagenome (GOLD analysis project Ga0334888, IMG submission 207227) | Sludge microbial communities from methane-producing bioreactor in Wageningen University, Netherlands - Granular Sludge_3_08-R1 | ecosystem: Engineered > Bioreactor > Anaerobic > Unclassified ...
GCAAAGACCGCCGCGATTTGAGCATTTTCCGTATTGGTTTGGATATGATAGATCGGCATTTGACGAATGCGGAAGCTTTTGTCTTTCGTTGGCTTCCCTATTTTTGAAAAAGTGTCCGGTGGCTAGATTCCTGATTACCAATCACTACAATCACAAGGAGAAATCAATGGATATGCATGGCAAAGTGGCCCTGGTGACGGGCGGGAGTTCGGGGATCGGGAAGGCGACGGCGCTGGCGTTTGCACAGCGCGGGGCGAAGGTCGTGATCGCCAGCCGCGGGCAGACGAACGGTGAGGCAGCGCTCGCGGAGATCAAGGCGCTCGGCGGCGAGGCAAGCTGGATTCAGACCGACGTCTCGCAGGCGGAGCAGGTCGAGGCGCTGGTGCGGGGAACCGTCGAGGCGTATGGACGGCTGGATTACGCCTTCAACAACGGCGGCAGCGGCGGGATGGGCGGCTGGATCACGGATATTCAGGAGCCTGACTGGAACGCGACCATCGACGGCTTTCTCAAGAGCGTGTGGCTGTGCATGAAGTACGAATTGATCGAAATGCTCAAGCAGGGCGGCGGCGCCATCGTCAACAATTCGTCGGTGGATGGGCAGCGCGCGTTCCCCTGGGACCCTGTTTATTCCGCCGCCAAGCATGGCGTCCTGGGACTCACCAAGTCCGGCGCGATGCAGTACGCCGACAAGGGCGTCCGCATCAACGCCGTCTGTCCCGGCTGGATTCTCACACCGCCGATCGAGGATATGCTCAAACACAATCCCGATTCGGAAAAAGGCATGATGATGCACCAACCCATCGGACGGTTCGGCAAACCGGAAGAAGTCGCCGAAGCCGTCGTGTGGCTGTGTTCCGACAGCGCCTCGCTCATCGTCGGCACGGCACTGTCGGTGGATGGCGGGTATTTGATCGTTTAACCCGTGCCGCTGATGCCAGGAGGGCAGGGAAATCGACCTTACACGCTGGGACGCATGGTTTTCCAAAGAAAACTTGGATAAAGATTGGCAAATCTGCTTGTGCGTTGTATACTCAGCTCAAACAAATGCCGATTGAACTATTCGCGGAGACTGTATAAGCGTGATATCGACCCCTGAAAAATCACAAGAAACCAAACCATTCGATTTCTGGAAAATCGCGGCGGTCATCATCCTGATCCTGGCGATCGTCAGCCGGTTCTACGCATTAGGCGACCGCGCCGTCAGCCACGACGAGATGACGCACGCCAAATTCTCGTGGAACCTCTACACGGGGCAGGGCTTCCGGCACGATCCGTTGATGCATGGCCCGCTTCTGTTCGAGGCGACGGCATTGCTGTACTTCCTCTTTGGCGTGAGCGATTTCACGGCGCGTATCTATGCCGCCCTGACCGGTGTGGCGCTGGTGATGACGCCCTGGTTGTTCCAAAAGTGGTTGGGGAAGCGCGGCGCGCTGTTCGCGTCCATCATGCTGCTCATCTCACCCGCGATCACGTACTACGCGCGCTATACCCGCCACGACACGCCGATGATGCTGACAGCGGTGCTGCTACTATGGGCCTTGGTGCAATACCTGGACATGGGGCGCACACGCTGGCTCTACGGGATGGCCGTTTTCTTCCCGCTGATGTATGCCTCTAAAGAAAATGCCTACATCTACACCCTGATCTTTCTCGGCCTGCTGGCGATCCCCTTTTTCTGGCAGGTCTTCCGCGCGCGTTGGGTGCAGCGAAAACTCATCACAGGGTTGGTGATTGTGGGGATCGTGGCGCTGCTATTCGGCGGAGTCTTCATCTTGGCCTTGACCGGCGCACAAGTCCACGAGGTCGAAGACGTCAGCACCACCAGCATCGCCAACATCGCCATTCCCTGGTGGGGACGGTTGGCGCTAGGGATCGCCGTCATCGCTGTGTTGAGCGCCGTGATCGTCATCTACTACGGCGTGGGCGGCGAGACGCTGCGCCGGTTGCGCCTGTTCGACGTGCTGATGACGTTGGGCACGTTGACACTGCCGCTAGGGTCAGCGTTCCTGATGAAGTTCGTCGCGGGTGTGGATATGAGCGTCTTCTATCCGGCGTTGATGGGACCGAGCTTTGGCGGGCTTCCACCGGGGATGCTCTTTGCTGCGTTTGCGACATTTTTCGTACTACTCGCGCTCTCGATAGCCTTAGGGCTGTGGTGGGACATCAAACGCTGGCCTATGATCGCCCTCATTCACTACGGCATCTTCATCACGCTCTACAGCACCTTTTTCACCCACGGATGGGGCGTGATGACCGGTCAAATCGGCGGATTGGCCTACTGGATCGCCCAACAGACTGTGGACCGCGGCAGCCAGCCCTGGTACTATTATGCCGTCATCGGGCCGCTGTACGAGTATATGCCGTTGCTCCTTTCGCTGGCTGCGGGCATTTGGGGCATCCTGCGTCCCATCCTGACGCGCACCTTCTCCCATCCCGCTCCATCGCCGCAACGGGAAGAGCCGCAACCGCTCGACCTTGATTTCTTCTTCCCACTGTTCCTTGTGGGGTGGTCACTGCTATCCTGGATTGCTTACAGCTACGCCGGAGAGAAAATGCCCTGGTTGTTCGTCCACATTGCGCTTCCGCACGTATTTCTTGCGGCGTGGGGGCTAGGACAATGGTTGCGCAAGCTAGAGTGGCGAGATATTGCGCAGCACGGCTGGCTATTGCTCATAGCGCTGCCGCTGTTATGGATGGCGCTCCAAGCCTTTGGGCGAGCGGTGAACGCGCCGCAGCGGCTTCTCAGAGCGACCGGCGGCGCGGAAGGTGGGCTGACGCTCGCCGGACTAGAGCCGCTCGTGGGCATACTCAGCGCGCTCGGCGGGGTCGTGCTCTTTGGCGGACTGCTGTTCTGGGTCATCGAAAAAATCAGGCCGCATCGCACGCTCCGGCTGACGCTGTTGACGTTCGTTGGCGCGCTCGCGATGTGGACGCTGCGCACGATGTTCATGCTCAACTTCATCAACGCCGAGTTGGCGACGGAGTTCATGGTCTACGCCCACGCCACGCCGGATGTCAAAGTCGTCCTCGCGCAGATCGCGGAGATCTCCTGGCGATTAACCGGGACGGTGGACCAAGTCAAGGTAGCTTATGGGCAAGAAGGGGCATGGCCGTTCTACTGGTACATGGCAACCCGCTATCCCAACAGCTATTATTATGGCGCGACTCCGGAAGCCGAGAGCCTGCTCGAATGTCCTGTAATCATCGCCGGGAAACCGCAGTGGGACGACGTCGAAGCCATCGTCGGTGCGGATTACGTCGCTCACGAGTACAAGTATATCTGGTGGCCCATAGAGGACTACAAAGACCTGACCTGGGAACGCATCCGCGCGGCGCTAGATGACCCGCAGATGCGGGCGGCGCTGGTAGACATCATCCGCAAACGCGATTACCGCGCCTATGCCCGGCTCAGGAATCCCGAAAACCCCTTCACACAGAAAACGTGGCCCCACCGCCTGGATATGCGCCTCTACGTGCGCCGCGACTTGGCGCAACAGGTGTGGCGCTACAGTACAGATGGGACGCCCATCGACAGCGCACAACTCCCCGACGACTACGCCGCCAGCGAACGCAAGCTGCCCTTGATCTTCAAGGCGCACCTTTCCAACGCGGCGGGCCGTGGCATCGCCAGCGCGCCGGACGGTACACTCTACGTCGCCGACACGGCACAGCATAGCATCTGGCATCTCTCACCCGAGGGCGATTTGCTCAACACGTGGGGCGAGTATGGCGTCGCGCCGGGCCAATTCAACGAGCCGTGGGACGTAGCCGTGGATCAACTCGGCAACGTTTACGTCGCGGATACGTGGAACCACCGCATCCAGAAATTCACGGCAGAGGGCGAGTATGTGCTCAGTTGGGGCCGCCTGGGACAGGTCCAGGCCTACGATCCTGCCGGAAACGGCTTGCTCTACGGGCCGCGGGGGATCGCCATCGGGCCGAATGGCAACGTCTACGTCGCCGACACGGGCAATCACCGTGTGCAGCTCTTCAACGCCGAGGGTGTGTTCCTGCGCGAGTTTGGCAGTGCGGGAAGCCTGCCGAGTCAGATGAGTGAGCCGGTGGGGATTGCAGTGAGCAGCACCGGCGAGGTCTTCGTCGCCGATACGTGGAACCGCCGAGTGCAGGTCTTTAGCCCGGAGAGCATCTACCTCCGCGAGTGGAGCGTCCCGATTTGGAGCGGCAACCCCGCCGAAAAGCCCTTCCTCGCCGTCACCGATCAAATCGTGTTTGTGGGCGCACCTCTCAACGGGCGCGTGCTGGCGTTCGACCAGGCCGGCAATCTACTGTGGAACCTGCACGACCCTGAAAACCTGTCGTTCCCCGGCGGTGTAGCCGTCTTCGAAGGTATACTTTACGTTGTCGATGGTGATAACGGCGATCTGATCGGGTATCGCACACCGTAACAGACGACACCTTCTACCTGGCTTTCGTCATCCGCGCTGACACTGCGTCGAAGAGGTTGCCCGCGCCCTTCATCAACGGTCCAATGCGCGTGGGATAGTAATAGTCGGATTCGAACCAGCCTTTCTCCGCATAGTACCGGTAATCGCGGGAACGGTCGTCAAGCTCCAGCCTTATTTTCGTCCGGCCCATCCTGAAGACCATCAGGCCGAACAACGTCGCCGCCGGATAGGCCGGTTTCTGCAATCGTGCGTAGTAGCGCCGGGCGTGCGCTGCCAGCGTGGCATCGATCTTGCGCTGTTGCTTCTCCGTCACCGGGTCGATTGTCAGGATACAACTGCCCTTCACAACGTTGAAGCACAAAGCCGTGCCCACGAAATCCAGGTAGCGGACGAGCTTGCCACCGCCGTACATACCCTGCGCGACGATGCTGGTAAAGGTCTTGCCGAAAAAGCGCGGGCGGTGAAAAGCATATCCCAATCTGTCGAGGAACGCCTTCATCAGGGCAGAGACCTGGAATGAGTAATTCGGCGAGGCGAAAACAACGCCGTCCGAAGCCATCATCTTCTCGACGAGTACGTCCCGATCATCCTTCAACGGACAATGCTCCTCGCCCTTCTCGAAGCACACCTTACAGCCCCGACAAATCCCAATCTGATAGTCGCTCAAGCGGACGATTTCGGTTTCGATGTCGCCCATGGACTGCAACTGGTTCAGGAACTGCGTGACGGCCTCGTATGTGTGTCCCTTGCGGGCGCTGCCAACGAATGCAGTGATTTTCTTCATAGCTTTTCCTCCCACGCTCAAGGTTTTCTCAATGGAATCAGCCGATCAACCCTGGTCAGATAATCCGCATAGTCTTTGCCAAATGCCTGCGTGAGTTGCTTTTCTTCCACGCCGATGAAGAGTGTCACCCCGACGTACAGAAAGATCGAAACAACCAGATAGACCCAGGTGAGCGTCAAGAGCGCAACGCCAGGCAGGATGAAGAATATCGCACTGGAGTAGATCGGATTGCGGACCACACCATAAGCCCCGCCGGTGATCAATTTACCGCCGGAAAAGCCTACCAGTAATTGGATAACCGCAGCGCCCCAGAGGATTAGCCCAGGAACCAACAGCACATAGCCTACCGGCTTGATGAAGCTGATGCTCGCCGGCAGTGCTGCAATGTTGGGCAGATACGTATGGATGAATATGGCGGCAATCAGAGACGGTAACGTGAAGAGGATGATCTTCCCGCCCTGCCCGACGATGTTCATGTCGTTTTGCGTTCTAAAGATGTTTAGCATTGTGAACCTTCCTTGAAAATTGCTTGGTTCTGTAGGGCGAGTTGGCAACTCGCCCTACAGTTACGAATTGATACTCACGTTGCCCGCCCCGCTTCTAGTCGTGATCTCGATCCTGTTGGCGGCAGTATCGAAATCTGTGGATTGATACACATCCTCGGCTATCTTGTTGAAGCGCGGATCCATGATTACCTTGCCCAGCCCGGTGGTGGCGTGAATGCGCGCCGCGACGCCGTTCGGGATAGACACAGTCACGTTGCCCGCACCCGTCTTCGCTATAACACTCAGGTCAGCCGCATCGTCGGGCAAAACCACATCCATATTGCCTCCGCCAGTATCGGCGGAAACGCAGGTGACGGCCATACCCGTCAAATCTATCTTGACGTTACCGCCGTCACTATGAGCGGTGATGGCGGACAAAACCGTGGGGTTGAGGTGAATGTTCCATTCCGTCGCTCCGTTGCAAGCCGCCCAGGGCATACGAAGCCAACGGTGTCCGGCGGCCCCACTCCGCAACGCGAGGGTGACCTGCCCAGGGCGCGAAGTCAGAGTCCGGGTAGGGCGTCCCTGCTTTTCGAAGTATTGCAACGCGCCGCCGGCCAGCAGCGCTTCGTCGCCGGAGAGCCGGTCGATACTCAGGTTGCCATCGCCAGCGTGGATGTCGAAGCTGGCAGTCGTTACGCCGTCGAGCGGCTCTACAAAGTTATCCGTAAGTACGTTCTTAGCCATGATGTTCCTCCTTCAAAACAGTCACTTGGTTGTTAATCCTGTCATTGGAGCGGCAGATTGTGCGGCAATCTACCGCTCCATCTCCACTGACCTACTTGATGTTGACGCTCACGCTGCCTGCGCCGCTGTGAAGCGTGATCTCGACCTTGTTGGCGGCGCTGTCGAAGCCAGATGATTCATACGTGTCGGCGGCAGTTAGGCCGAACTGCGGGTCCATCGTCACCTTGCCCAGGCCGGTTGTCGCGTGGATGCGGGCCGCAACGCCGTTCGGGATAGTCACATTGACATTGCCTGCACCCGTCTCAGCCGTCACGTCCAAGTCAACTGCGCCGTCAGGCAGAACCAGAGCAATGTTGCCCCCGCCGGTATCCGCGGAGACGTGGGTGACGGTCATCCCCGTCAAGTCCAGCGCGATGTTGCCGCCATCGCTGTGGGCGGTGATGTCGGATGAAACCGTAGGATTGAGATGCAGACGCCACTCGATCGCACCGTTGCAGGCCGCCCACGGCAAGCGGAACCATGGTTGCCCCGCCGTCTCAGCCTGTAACGTCAGGGCAGTTTCACCGAGGAACGACGTCATAGTGCGCATAGGTTGGCCCCGGCTCTCCAGGTATTGCAGTTCGCCGCCGGCCAACAACGGCTCGTCGCCGGTGAGTCGGTCAATCGTGAGGTTGCCATCGCCCGGGTTGATGTCGAATTTGGCCGCCGTCGCACCGTTGAGCGGCTCTGCAAGATTTTCGGTGAGGACATCACGCCCCGAATTGGTGCAGCCGGTTGGGACGCAAAGCAATAGGGCAAGGATAATCAACCGAGCTATCCTGTTAGAACCAGTAACTAAACTTTTCATTGTTCCCTCCTGAACCTTCCTTACTGAAATACTGGATAGAGGACCGCAGCCCTCCTTGACTAAATCTAACCACAGTATAGCGCGCGGCAAGGAAGGGCGCATCTGCCGAAGGGTATAATTGAGGGTTTATTCACAGGGTTTAGGGGAGCAAACCAAGTTGCCTGGCACGCGCCACGGCTTCGGTCCGGTTTGCTACATCGAGTTTGCGGTAGATACTGGCAGTATGGGCCTTGACGGTGCCCGGTGCGACAAAAAGCTGCTGGGCGATGACCTTGTTGGTGTTGCCCAGAGCAATGAGGTGAAGGATCTCAAATTCACGCTGCGTTAGTGGCTCGATCAGGCCGTCAGCTGGGGATGCTTTTCCAGGTGGTAGCACGATCTCATGTAATTCAGCATCGAAATAAGAGAGTAAGCGAAAGGTGTAATCCCGCAGGGGGCTATCGCCGGCGTGAGCCAGCCAATGAGCCAGTAGCATTTGCATTGGCTGACCTTCATCCAGGAAAATCCGTACATAGCTTTCAGGTTCGGCCAATGTCAGGCAGGCTGTCAACGTCAGAAGTGCGCGTTCAGCGTCACCGATTCTTTGCAGCGTCAGCGCCTCAAGGAGCAGGATTTCCACGACTCTGCCCATCCTTCTGGACGATCGGGCGATTTCCTCCAAACGCAACAATAAACCGAGGGCTTCCTTGGGTTTATTCTGAGCGAGCAACACTCGCCCCTGGGCGATGCGTGTCAGCTCACTTTCGAATCCAAACGGGTCATTTAGGTGTAGGTGCTCATTCCGGGATACAGTCGAACGGTTCGTTGCCGGTAGATCACCTCGAGCCAGACACAGTTTGACCTGAGCAGCCTCGACCGCAGTGCGGGCTTCTGAAAAAACAGCCTTTGTTTGCACGAACCGGATCGCTTTTTCTACGGCTTCCGTCGCATCATTGTGGTTCGCTTGTGCCAGATGAATCCGCGCCAAAGTAATATAAGCCAAAACCCAATCGTCAGCCTTATCCCACCAAAGGAGTTGGAGCAAGCCTTGCTTGATGTGATCCAGGGCAGCGTCCAAATCATTCCACTCACACAGCACATCGGCAATCCCGACTTCCACCAAGGCTTTGGCGCCACGATGCTCTCCGCTGGCCGCAGGGATAGATTGCGCAGCTATCCGGTAAGTCTCATACGATTTATTCAACAAACCCTGGACGGCGTATAAGCGCGCCAAAAGACAAGACCCGGCCACGGTGTTGATGACAGCGCCAGTAGCCATGCCAGATTGAATCATCTCCTGTAAAACTGGAATGGCGTTGGCGTAGTCACCGCTCAGGAAATACACATATCCAAGGGTAATGCGCGTATCCAATTGCAGGGCCAGATGGTTGTCAGAAATGCACTCGCGCGCAGCAAGGCATAATTCAATGGCGCGACGAAGGTCTCCACGCATAGCAGCGACTCGGCTCTTGACGTAGGCCAAGAGTCCCTGCATCGCACGAACATCGGGCGTTGAAGGATCAGACGGCATACGCTTTTCGGCCTCTTTGATAAACAGATCGGCCTCGTCCAACTCTCCAAACCAGGAATGGCTGTACGCTTCATAAATGCATAACCAGGGCCGGTTGTAGATCCGCTCTTTGCTTAACTTCCCTATCCAAAAACGCAGACAAGACTGCTCGCCGTGCCGCACCAATTCCATATAATTCTGTTCGATAAAGCGCTCAACCCGCTCGTCATCCGAGGCCAGAGAGGCATGATTGATCGCCTCCAGTATCGAGCCGTTTTGCCTATACCAGTCGGCGGCACGGACGTGCAGTTGCGCAACACCCTCTGCGTCGATCGTTCTCTGGAGCTGCGCGCGCAGCAGGTCGGCAAATAAATGGTGATAACGGAACCAGACCCGCTCATCACCCAGGCAGAACAGGAAAAGATTCGCCCGTTCCAGGTAATCCAGAATAGAGACTGATTGGCTTTCGCAGCCTTCGTCATTCGCCAGAACGGCATCGCAGAGCGGCGCGGTCAGGCGCTCCAGAATCGATGTGTACATAAGAAAACGCTGGACTTCTGACGACTGGACCGCGAGCACTTCCTCCAGGAGATAATCCAGTATATAGCGGTTCGTACCAGAAAAACCTGCGATGAATCCGGATGCGTTATGATAATCACGCACAGAAAGGGGTGATTGCAGCGCAAGCGATTGTAAAGCAATCGATGCCATCTGAAGCCCGGCAATCCATCCCTCAGTGCGCTCTGCGAGTGTCGCAACCGACCCGGCATCCAGCCCCAGGCCCATAACGTTGTTCAGGAATTGCGTCGCCTCAAGCTCGGTAAAACGGAGTTCGGCGGTTCGAAGTTCGACCATTTGACCACGCGCGCGGAGCCGGGCCAAAGGCAATGGGGGATCTGAACGGGTGGCAATGACTAAATGGAACGACTGCGGGCAATGCTCAAGCAAAAAAGCGACTTGAGCGTGGACAACCTGGCTGTTGATGAACTGGTAATCATCCAGCACCAGGGCTATCTCGCCGTTAGTGGCGTCCAGGTCATTGATGAGGCTGGTCAAGAGTACTTCAGGCGGTGCCTGGCCTGTCGCCGTCAGGAGTTGCACGGCCTCGTTCCCAATTGTGTGGTCGGCCTCGTGCAAGGCAGTGACCACATAACGCAGGAATCGCTCTGCCTGGTTGTCGTCCTTATCCAGAGACAACCAAGCCACAGGCATACTTAAGCCGGCGACACATGAGGCGATCAAAGTCGTCTTGCCAAAACCGGCAGGAGCGGTAATCAGGGTCAGTGGACCGCGCAATCCTTCGGCAAACCATGCCTGCAGTCGCGGACGGGGAACCAACCCCGACCGGGTGAAAGGAAGGCGCAGCTTGGTGCGAATGAGCGCGTCAGTCTTTTGCATGGCAGTCTCCGGTCAGTTTCGAGTATGGAAACCGATCCGTCCAGTGCAATCCGCTCAGAATGGGAGAGAGAAGCCGTTGGTGAATAAGTAATACCTGTATCGAGTAACAACATTATACCAGGAGAGAGCTTCTGCGCAATTGGCAAACTACTCTGCCCATTCACGCCTGCGTCTGGATGCACATGCGGCTGACACGCTTGGCCATGGCGATGATCGTCAGGATAGGCGGATTGCCTAGCGATTGCGGCAACAAGGTGGCGTCGGCGACGTAGAGATTGCCGGGAAGCCGCCGGTGGTGAAACGAATCCGCTTCTTGCTCGGTCAACGACAGCATACCGCCCGGATGTCCGGCATTGATCGTGCCCAAAAAGATGCGCTCCTGTTTCCCGCTAAATTGGCACAGGATTTCGCGGCAGATCTCAACCCCGTCGTTCAGTCGCTGCTTGTCCTCACCGGTGAGGGGTTTAACAACAGAGGTTTTTGACATAGTCCCACCTGGTGTGTCTGCGAGTTTGATCATCATCCCCAGAATGTCCCTGGCGGGGTATCGCCACAGCTTGTTGAACGGGAAGCTCACGTAATCGAAATAAGGTGAAAGGATGAAATGCGGCTGCTGGACGACGAACGGCATTTCGATTTCCCTGTGCTGCGATGCGCCTGGATAGGCAATCGCCACACACAAGACGGGGTCCACAAACAGGCGCGACTCGCAAGATATGCCCGAGTTTTGCAGGATCACCGGCGTGCCAAATCCGCCGGCAGCCAGGACGACCAGATCAGCGGGATAGAACCGGCGGCCCAATCCCCTCCGCACCTCTACGCCCGTCGCGCGCCCGTCCTCGATGACCACCCGTTCGACCCGGCATTTGGTGATCACCCGCGCGCCGCGTTCGACCGCAACCTGCACAAATTGGCGGCTGTCCCATTTCGCCCCGCGCGGGCAGCCAAAGACGCACCTGCCGCAACCGGTGCATTTTTCGTAGTCCCCCATTTTGGGTATAGGCTGGGGATCGAGATCCATCTCGCGGCAGACCTCGAACAGGCGCTGTGTGTGTTTGTGCCACCGTTTCTGATGCGCAGTTGTGACCGGAATTTCCCGGTAAACTTCTTCGAACTCGGCATCCAGATCAACGCCCATGGCCCGCAAATCCCGATCCATGCGCAGTGCGTTGCCGGTGCAGATCGTCGTCGTACCGCCGAGGCCGATCCCGTTGACCAAAACCATTTCGGGCGTCTTGCGAATCTGGATCGTCGGAAAGATCAGCGACATCTCTCGCTCGTCAAAGAGCAGGCCGGCCTTTCGCATCTTCTCGATAGCCGGCAGCCCAAGCGTGAAAGGCCGGAATTCTCCACCGGCTTCCAGCACGGTCACGTCGAACGCGCCCTGCAATTCTTTGGCGACGGTCGCACCGCCCGCCCCACTCCCCACTACGATTGCCCGTTTCATCACACTGGCTCCTATGGCAATAAACCGCTAATCCCGCGAATCTACGCGAATCCCGTTAGAAAATCAGCGAAAATTCGCGTGATCCGCGGTTAAAATACACGTTCCTGATACATTCAGATGCGCCCGGCAGCAGGCTTGCCCTTCAGTGAGCCGGGCGGAAAATACGAGCTGCTCGCCATTGGAGAGACCCGCGAACACGCCCCTATCGGCAGCCGACATCACCTGACAGACTTGACCGGAATAGAAGCGGCTGAAGTAGCACCGGTTGATGACGACGTCGCCCTCCGAGTCGCCCTGGAACTCGATGTCCAGCAGGCGATAAAGAATCCGGCCTACGGCCATTGCGTCAGCTACGGAGCCGGGCTGAAATATCCACCGGCACGCCCGGCCTAGCCTGTATGCGTTGCGGTAGAGCCGATCCTGAAGCGCGTTCAGGTCGTCGCCGCGCCGGAGCGCCGCTACCGCCTGGCTTTGCGTGAACAGCGCGTACTGATGCAAACATTCGTCCGCTGTCAGGCCAACGAGGGACGGAACCGGAGCGCCGAAGGCCCGCGCCGTCGCGTGAAACAACGCCCTCAACACTTGTTTTCTAAAGAAAATGAGCAAACGTGTCTTCAGGCGAAATCCGGCCCGGTTCACGACATTCATTCTCTGACGGCCTGGCCCACGTGCAGTATGGCCTCCGGCAGCTTTGTACCGTCGTAGAGCGCAGCGGTGACGCCGGAGAATTGCTGAGCCACCACCTGCCGCTTGAGCTTGAGGTTAGCCGTCAAATGCCCTCCTTCAACGGAGAGTGTTCCCGGCACGACGGCCCAACGCTTCACCTGTTCAGGGTGTGAAAGACGCACATTCGCTTTCTCAATCGCGCGATCCATAGCCTCGAACGTGGACCGATCGCACCCGTTGTCCCCGAGCCACAGCAAAGCGGTGCAGTACGGCTTCCCCTCGCCCACCACCATGGCCTCGGTGACGCCCGGAATCTCTTTCAGCAGCGTCTCGACTTTGGCCGGATGAACGTACTTGCCGTAGGAAATCTTGATCAGCTCCTTCTTGCGCCCGACGATGACCAGGCTGCCATCCTCGGTCAGACGGCCCAGGTCGCCGGTGAGCAGCCAACCGTCCTGGCAGGGGGAGTCGCCGCCGAAATACCCCGCCGTGACCTGCGGCCCCCGCACCAAGACTTCTCCGTCCTCGGCTACGCGAACCTCCGTGTCGGGCAAGGGCTGGCCGACGGTACCGATCTGGTTGGCGCCCAACCGGTTCAATGTGACCAACGGCGCTTCGGTGAGGCCGTAAGCGTTGTGTATCTCGATACCCAGGTCGCGATAGGCCCGCAACAGGCTCTCGGCAGCAGGCGCAGAACCGACGATGAGCTGAGCGCACCGGTCGAATCCCGCTTTCTTCAGCAGGACTTGGCGCATCAATGAGCGTACCACCCGCCTGGTAAGACCCTGCCGCAGGCGCAGATAGAACCGCCCCGGCCCGCTCGCGGCAAATGCCTCCCAGACCTTCTCGTAGACGCGCGGCACGGAGAAAAAGACCGTCGGCCTGACCTGTGGCAGCGCGCGCGACAGTTCCCGGATGTTTTGGAGAAAGTAGATATTCACCGGCGCGGGAACGTAGTAGGGCGAGTAGGTCGCCAGAATCCCCTCGACCACGTGATTCATCGGCAGACACGAGAGCCACGTGGCGGGCTTATTCCTGGCCTTCCACGGCAGCAGGGACGCCGTACTCTCGGCCATCCAGCGCAGATGCGCGTGGTTGAACATCACCCCTTTGGGCTGTCCGGTGGTGCCCGAAGTGTATCGCAGCGTCGCCAGGTCATCCAGGTGTACCGGCGCGGATGCAAAGCCCTTCGCGTCAGGCACGTCGCCCAGAGCCAGAAACTCGTCCCAGGATTTGACCTGGCAAGGCAGTTCCTCAGGAACAGGAACCTGGCAGAAAGAGATGACAGGTAAGTCCGCAAGGCGTTGCGGGTGCAGTTCGCCCAGATGTTCCAGCAGCTTAGGCGCGCCGACCAGAAGCAGTTTGGCCGCGCTGGCCTGAAGGATGACGTCCACTTCGGACGGCGGGCTGGTGTAGTAGAGGGGGACGCTGACTGCTCCGATCAGCCCAATAGCCACATCCAGCGCGAGATAGCGGGTGCTGTTGAGGCCGACGAGGGCCACCCGGTCGCCGGGGCCAATCCCCAGCGCGCGCAAGGCGCTCGCGGCGGCAAGAATGTCTGCGCGCACGTCCGGGCCGCTGCGGTTGACGATCTGCCCCTCGACCATATCGTGGAAGGTCACAGGGCGGCTTTTACGTTCCAGGCGGAAGAGGAGCTGCTCGTGAACGGTGCGACCGGTGCGATGCAGAAAGCCCATATATGTCGCGTATTCGAGCAGCCGTGGGAGAAACTCGCGCCAGTCAAGCGTATACGGGCCGAGCAACCGGTCCACGTTATCCCGCGCAAAGCGTTGCTTGCCGTTCAGGTAAGGCAAAAGGGAAACCAACGCGTTTTCCCGTTGCGGTGCGGTGCGCTCAGTCCTGAATAACTTATCGAGTAAGGGAACCGGCAGAAACAAGAGCCGGGGCAGACGTTGGCCCAGTCGCTCTGCCGCCCATTGACGAACAGCATCTACCAGTTCCCGCGCGGTAGGTAGCGATGCGTCGGGCGCGGTCAGGTGAAAGGTCAGCCTAACCGCACGCGGGTCGAAGGTGAGACGGGCGACGGCCCGTGCCACATCATCCACCGGAACCATGTTGACCCGCAGGGTGGGACTGGCAGGGAGAATCTGCAGCTTGCCCGTCAGGTACAGCCGGAGAGGATAGTAGATCGTGTTGAAAGTGCGGATCGCACCCGTTTGCGAGTCACCGACGATCATCCCAGGGCGAAAGACCGAGACAGGCAGTTCGTCTTTGGCGGCCTGCACCAATAGCTCACCCTCGTACTTGCTCCGTTCGTAAGCGGACGAAAAGCCGAATGCAGCGGTGAGGTCGTCCTCCGGCACGAGGCCCGGCCGGCCCCCGGCCACGTAGGCGGTCGAGACGTGAGCGAACCGTTCCAATATGCCGTCCCGGTAGGCGGCGCGGGCCAGTTCCAGGACGTTCGTGACGCCCCGGACGTTCGTCGACCGCAATTCGTCGAGCGGCGCGTTCAACCGCAGGTCTGCCGCCGTGTGGATGATGTGTGTGACCTGCCGGACGAGCGCATCGTAGCTGCGCCCGTCCAGACCCAGCCGGGGCAAGGAGACGTCGCCGCACACCACCTGGACCCGGTCCCCGATTGCCCTCGCCAATTCGGGCCAGTCGAACCAGGCCCGCGCGAGCCGCTGCCGGGCCTGCTCGACGCCGTCCGCCCGCACCAGGGCAAGGAGCGTGCAATCGGCATCCTGAAGTAATTGCCGGGCGACCTGACTGCCCAGAAAGCCCGTCGCCCCGGTGAGCAAGACTGCCTTCATGCCGCCACCCCCAGTCCACGCGCTTGCGCAAACGCGCGCAGCAGCTCGCGGTTTCGACTCGCCTGCGTCGCGTGCTCCTGGTATCCCTGCCGCAACAGTTCCCGGACAGATTCCGGGCGGGCGAGTAGTTCCTCAACCCGCGCCTTGAGCAGATCATCCAGATTCGGATCGCGCGGATCAAAGAAGTAATGATCCCGCAGACCGAGTTCGGTGTAGATCGTCTTGAGCCGTAAGTCGTGTCCCACCGCCACTTGGGGGATCTGCGCGGCCAGCGAAAGGACGCAGGCGTGATAACGGGCGGTCACCAGCATATCGAGGCTGCGCAGGAGCACCGTCATCTGCGAGGTGTTGTGTTCGCGGGATGAGAATATACGCGCCCGGTCCGCGTGCGCCATGCGCCGATAGACCTCGCGGGCCATGGATTCGTCCAATTGCTCCATACAGATCAGGGCTACGGTTTTGCCGTGCCGGGCCACGAGCGAATCAGCCAGCGCCGCGTAGGTGGCAGCCAAGGTCTCCGTAGCGCGCGAACGTTCCGGCGACCGCGAATAGTAGTAGGGCCACTTGTAGCAATCTTCGCGCTTTCCCCAGGGACGCATCACCACCGGCCACAGGTATGGATCGACCACGGCTAAGCCGGCGATCCCCCCACCCTCGGCGGCTTCAGGCCATGCCCGCTGCACCCATCCTGCATCACCGGGTTCCGGGCGGAAGGTGAAGGCGTTGTCGGCGGTTACCTCGATCGGCGCGCGCACGCCAAAGGCGCGCAGCCGTTCGGCGGCAGCCTGCGCGCGCACGACGATCAGATCGGTCTTGCTGGCCTCGCCGCGCAGCAATCGCCGGTTGAGCGGCGACTTGACCTCTCCGGCGTCCACCGCATACGCCAGGCACGGCTTGTGCGCGGTATGAGCGCAATGCGTCGCCCAAAGGAAGGCCCACAGCAAGGCCGAAGTCCAGGTGTCCATGTAGGTACTGCCCTCTACCAAAAAGAGCGCGTCGTGTTCCTTGACCAGTTTGTGGATCGCGGCGAAAAAGAGCGAAGGGATCGGTGCGATGTTCAGATAGGGACCCTCTTTCAGATAGCGGCGCAGGTTGTTTTCGTTGAGTGTGGGGACGGTGATGTGTGCCTCTGGGCCGAGCACAGCGCGCACATCCTGGATGTCGGACAGGAGCAGCGCTTCGGCCCCGGTATTGTTGGCCCCGTTGTATCCGAACAAAAGGACACGCGGTTGGCCGGTTGTCATCTTTCTCTCTGCCATTTCTACCTCCATTCATCAAAACAGCTTTAACTTTGAGGAGAAGGGCCGTTATAGACGACTGAGATCAAGGTCATATTCAAATCGCGGATGCGCTCAAGTAATCCGTGAAGCGCGGCCTGATCGGGCAATGCGCCAGAAAGTAGCGTCTCGTTTCCTTCCAGATGCGTCAACGTCAGGCCCGCAAACCAATCCGTCCAGTATGCATCCAAATGTCCCTTGACTTTAATCTCGTAGTATTCCGGCACGGTGATCCTCCTCATAAATAAACTACGAACCCTCACGAATTCACACTAATTTTTGCAAATGGTTCACTCGTCAAGCAAAACACCTTGTGGAGTGGCCGAACGCGCAGTGCGTTGTTGAATGGGGTTCTCATGGTAACCCCCGATTCGCTAAGACCACAATCTGGCTCGGCATCTCATGTGTAACATTCAATTCATCCTCGTATTTGACCGGCCAATCCGCCGGCATGGCAGCCAGGAACTCTTCCACCGTTCCTAGCCCATACCAACGCTGCGCTGCACTCAGACTAAAATGCTGGGGAATTATCGTTCGCGCTCCGGTTTGCTGGATCAATTCCCGTAACTGATCATACGACATCGATCCCACCACCCCGATTGGCACGAACATCACATCTGCATCAACAATCGCCTCCAGCGTGTCCGCAGCGTCTATCTTGCCCAGTTCCCCAAGATGAACGACTTTCACCCCACCAGACTCAAAAACAAAAATGACATTCGATATCATCGTGCCCTGATATTTCCCATGAAAAGCCGGATATCCCGTAACTTTCACTAGTCCAATGGTGGTGGAGATTGGTTCGCGGATGATAAGCGGCTGACCGTTTACCCTGTCTGTGGCAGTATGATCGGCATGAACATGACTGATTGTAATCCCATCAGCTTCTATCCCCTTGGGAAAGGTCAAAAAGGGTGGATAGATCCCATAGGGATCGGTCACAATGCAGCTCCCGTCCGAGGCGAGTATGTAGAAACTAGAGTGGCCTAAATAACGGATCGACATTGGAGAAACTTCTGGCGTGGATGTGAGCGTTGGCGTAGGTGATGTGGATGAAACTGCCGGCGCTAATATTGGCTCCACTGACGCACCAGAATCGCAGGCCGACATACCGAAAATTATGCTGACTAATACCACGTACAAGATAATTCGTGTTATCATCATTTTCCCTTCCTTTTGATTCATCTGGCTACAGTATAGCGCGCGGCAAGGAAGGGCGCATCTGCCGAAGGATATATTTGGGGGTTTATTTGTCGAGTTTAGGAAAGGAGACCGAGTTGCCGGGCGCGCGCCACGGCTTCGGTCCGGTTGGCGACGTCGAGTTTGCGGTAGATGCTGGCGGTGTGAGCTTTGACGGTGCCCGGCGCGACAAAAAGCTGCCGGGCGATGACTTTGTTGGTGTTGCCCAGAGCAATGAGATGAAGAATTTCAAGCTCACGCTGCGTGAGTGGCTCGATCAGGCCGCCCGTCGGCGTGACACTTTGCGGCGTGGTTGCGACTTCGGGCAGTTCGGCGTCGAATTGGGAGAGCAGACGGGCGGCATAGTCCCGCAGGCGTCCGTGGCCGGCATGGGTCAGCCAGCGGGCGAGCAACATCTGCATTGGCTGGCCTTCGTCGAGGAAGAGGCGCACGTAGCCTTCGGGTTCGGCCTGAGCAAGGGCGCGCTCCAGATCGGCCTCTGCGGCGCGCGTGTCGCCCTGCCGCACCAGCGCCAGGCTGCGGAGAATGCGCAGTTCGAGCACCTCGCCCAGCCGACCATCGTGTTCGGCGGCAGCGATAGAGCGCGTCAGATGCGCAACGGCTTCAGCGGGTGTGCTCTGCGCCGCGAGCACTCTGGCGGCTGCCAGGCCTACGACTCCGCCGGCCCGCCCGCGGTCTCGTCCAGACAGACGAACCGCCTCTTCGGTGCATCGTGCCGCCTCGTTTAGAACACCTTGCCGGACCAGGATTCGCGCCTTGAGGGCAAGCAGTTCCGCCCGCAGCAGAGGGGGTTGCGGCTCGCCGCTTGCCGCTCCCGCCTCCTGGATCGCCGCAAGCGCCCCGGCTGCATCGCCGCGCGCCTGCCGCAGACGCGACAGCACATAAGCAGCATTGCGCACCGCATCGAGACGCCCGCTCCATTTGCCGATCTCGAGACCCAGCGCCAGATGTGCTTCCGCGGCTTCCAACTCGTTCTGCTCGACCAGCACCTCGCTCATCGCCACGTGCACGACACCCGCCGCCGGCACACGCGACATCCCCTGCGCCTGCATATACGCCAACGCATCGCTGCACGCCGCCGCCGCCGCTCGCAGCCGTCCGAGCAAGCGCAGCGTCCCACCGAACAAATAGGTTGCACCGATCCCGGTGGCGCTGGCGCCGATACGGCTCAAGCGAATCAGCTCGGCATAGGCATCGGCGGACCGGTCGAGGTCGCCCACGCCGTCATAGGCAGACGCCAGCGCCAGGTAGACCAACGCGCGCAGTTGCCCGTCCATCTGAGGTGACAAATTAGCAGGCAGCAGAGAAAGCGCGTGCTCGGCCAGTGCGACGGCAGTCTCGAAATCGTTGTTATAGCGGGCCACGATCGATTGCAAAATGGCAATCTGCATGGGCAGATCGGGAGAGAACGCACCATCCGGGGTAAATTCCACAGTCGCAGCCTGTTCATTTAGCGCATGCTCCGCATCGGCCAGGTATGCCTCGATCCCGCCGATCTGGCCGCGCAGCCAAAGCACCCAACAACAGGCGACGCCAAGCGGGGCGCTGCGCTCAATCACGTCCTGTGGCAGGGCATTCAACCAGGCCCACACGGTTTCGACTTCGCCGCTGCTCGTCACGATGTGCCAGTAGCGCGCGATCAAACCCGCCGCCAGTGGATAGTTGTGGGCCGCCAGGGCATAATTCACCGCCTCGGCAACCTGCCCGTTCTGCTCGCACCACGCGGCAGCGCACGAACGTAGCTCCGCTACACGCTCAGGCCCCGCCTGATGATGAAGCCGCGTTTGCAGCAGGTCGGCGAAGAGATGATGATAACGATACCAGCGCCGCTCGTCGTCCAGGGGGATGACAAAGAGGTTGCGCCGTTCCAGACTTTCGAGCATTTCCTGCCCGCCCGATACACCCGTCACCGCGTCGCACAGCGGGCCGGTGAGCCGGGTCAAAATCGCGGTCTGGAGTAGGAACGCCTGAACCTCTTCCGGCTCGCGCGCCAGCACCTCTTCCAGCATAAAGTCCATAATGAAGCGATTGGTGCCCGCGAATGTCTGAATGAAGCGATCCGCATCCTGGCGCCCTCGCATGGAGAGCGTCCCTTGAAAAGCAAGAGCGGCCATCTGTAGACCCGCAATCCAGCCTTCCGTGCGTTCGGCGAGCAGTGCGGTCGCGTCTGCATCCAGGCCGAGGCCCATCACGTCGTTGAGGAACTGCGCCGCTTCGAGCCGGGTAAAGCTGAGATCGGCGGCGCGGAGTTCCACCGTCTGGGCGCGCGCGCGCAACCGGGCCAACGGCAGCGGGGGATCCGAACGGGTGGCGATCAGCAGGTGAAGCGTCTGCGGACAATGGTCGAGCAGAAAGGCCACCTGCTCGTGGATGGCCGGGCTGTGGATGAACTGGTAGTCGTCGAGCACCAAGGTCATCTCCTGACCGGCGGCGTCCAGGTCATTGATGAGGCTGGTCAGAACCGCTTCGGGCGGGGCCTGGAACGCCGCCGTTGTGAGTTGCGCAGCCTCGCCCCCGATTGTGGGGTCGGCCTCACGCAGCGCGGCGACCAGATAGCGCAGAAAGCGTCCCGCCTGATTGTCGTCCTTATCGAGCGACAGCCAAGCCACCGGCATCCCCCACCCCGCGACACACGAAGCGACCAGCGTGGTCTTGCCGAATCCGGCAGGCGCGGTGATCAGCGTCAACGGGCCGCGCAGCCCTTCCGCGATCCGCGCTTGCAGTCGCAGGCGCGCGATCAGGCCTGGCCGGGTTAGGGGCAGGCGAAGTTTGGTGCGGATGAGGGGGTCAAGGGTTTGCATCGAATTCCATCTGCCGCGCGGTGGCCACGGCCAGTTCCTTACCGGCGATGCGTCCGACGAGGTGCAGACTCATATCGATACCCGCCGAAATGCCCGCCGCCGTCACGACGCGGCCTTCGTCCACCCAGCGCACACCCTCGACCACCCGAAGAAGCGGGAAGGCCGTTTGCAGGTCTGCCAGGTCTTCCCAGTGGGTGGTCACGGATTGCGTGGTCAACACCCCGGCCTGCGCCAGGATGAAAGCGCCTGTACACACCGACGCGGTCACGGTGGCCTGTTGCGCCGTCGCCAGCACCCACTCAAGGACGGGGGCTTTCGTCAACTCAGCCGTGACAACGCCACCGGGAACGATGAGCACATCAATGGGTGGATGCGCTGCGATAGCGAAGTCGGGAATGACCCTCAATCCCACGCCGGCCGGCACAGGCTCAAGCGTTGCAGCCACCGAGAAGACGGCGAAAAGCGGCGGTGCGGCAGGATTCCTGCGCGCGGCGACTCGCGCGGCGGTCGTGAAGACTTCGTAAGGCCCCGCGAAGTCCAGGACTTCGACTTGGGGGAAGAGGTAGATACCAACGTTTTTTGTCATCCTTTGCTCGCCAAATCACATAGCAGACGCACGAATTAGCCGCTTACCACAACTCGCCTTCTCTCCATTCTGCCGAAAGCGGATCATTCAAGTCCAGCACGGGCGTTTTGGGAAGTCGAAAAATCATCACTTCTTCGTCGTCGGGAGAAGGGATGAGGTTATCCGCCGTTCGTATAAACAGTGGACTGCGCCAAAGCTCCCAGCCAAGCCGTGTGTAGTATTCGACGCTAAACGGTGAAAGCGCAGCCAACTCGTAATCTTGAACCTCACCAATGAGGTGCTTCATAACGGAGGAGGCAAAACCGCGATTACGATAATCCGGGTCTGTGGCGACCAATTCCACATAGGCGGTGCGCATCACAGGATTGGTCCCCGCCTGTAAATAGCGCGTGACCCACAGCGCATGGCTGACCAATACGTCATCGCAATAACCGAGAATATGCGTTGCCCCGGCAAAGGTCGCAAACAGGGTTTCCAGGTCCTCCTCGTAGGCGCGATTGACGAGGGCGATAATGTTCTGCCTCAACGTGTCTGAAATCGCTGTGTAGTGGGCAACCCGTATGTCTAGCTGATTCGATAACATTTATTCACCGTATCCTTGTGGATTTTCTCTCCCCGCCGCCACGGCCCTGAAATCGGCCAATTCTTCTACAAATGAGGCAGCATCGAACTCGTCGAAACTTGCGGTTCTCGGCAGTAAAATATCCAGACAGTGCATCGCCATACGCACCCGCATTCGATTCCGAAACGCCGCATCGTCCCGGTATCCGGCGATTTCGAGGAAATCTGACCTCGTTTCCGGCGGATAGTACCACCACAGCAGCGAACCCATATCGTGCGCCGGGTCATCGAGCGACATCGCCTCCAAGTCCACCAGGTAAACTTTGTCATCGGCGGTGATCAGCCAGTTCGCATTGCAGATGTCGTTATGGGATGATACCAGACCGTCGCCAACGAAGTCTTGTATCTCCCGATCGAGGGTGTTCAGTGTGTCGTCAATCTCGTTCGCCACACTCGGAACATGGTCCCGGTATAGCCCCCACCTGTGTCGAACTCGCCCGGCAGCCGCCAACCCGACGTCTTTGTACGTCTCGGAGGTACGCGCGTGCAGGACGGCCCTCAATGCCTGGCTGTGATGCGTCGCGTTCACGACGGCGGCGATGTCCGGCAGATAATGGCGGAAATCCGGCCACGAAGGGCGTCTGCCTTCGACGTGGGGCTGCACCAGGATAGAGGTATTGTCTTCCAGGTAGCCTGACGCAACCACAGGAGGCGTCAGCCCCAAAGACGCCATCACTTCATAGCGGGCAGCGTGCGCCCCCAGCTTGATGAAGTAATTATCGCCGTTACCACGAGCGACATAGGTCTCATGTCCACGTCCCGACGGGGGCAAGACAAGCTCCCAACGTCGGTTAGTCAGGTGACGCTGGAGAAAAGCCGTTACTTCCTGACGATGTTGGTATCTGTTCTGCACAGTGAGAAGCCCGCCTAAACGAGACGAATAATCATACTACACCGCTCATCACCTTTTGTAGGGGTGAATTCACGCCACCAGGAGATAAGAACGCATCGGCGCCCAGCGTTTGCGCCACAGAACGGGCACGAAGAACTTGGTCAGAAATCCCGGTATCGTCTGTGACATCGTAACCCGGTCTTGCTCCTGCAAGTTGTACAGCATAAATGGCAGCATCAGTGGAATAGGCGCGGAGTGGCGTTGCGCGTACCTGGACGCCGCTTTTCCAATTCTGATACGATCCGACCTACTAATCGCCGGTGAAATGCCGTCTGGCCCGAAGTGGGTTTCCTCTTCCGCGATATGATCTCCCCAATGCGCGCGAAGGTCTTGGAGATTCTCCAGTAGTTGAGCTTGTATGCCGGCGATGTGTGTTCCCGTTTTGAGAGCTATGATCGCGCTCTCCACGCTTTCAATTATGTGTATCATCTCCGCGTGTTGTGATATCAGAAGGTCGTAGGGCGCGCCGGGAAGAAGGTTGCGCAGCATTGGAAATACAACCTTATCCTCATTGCCGTGATGTTCGTGGAGTTGCCGCAGCAGACACTCCACGTACAGGATGTACCCATCATATTCTGCGCGCTCGGCGGCGCGCTTGTCGAAAGCGGATGCGTTTTCATCCACAGCCACATCTAAGGCGCGCGTAATCACCTTGTGAATGACGATCAAATCTGACGCTACATCGAACTTGATATGTGCTGACATGGTCTTCTCCTTTCGCCGTGCAGGTGTAACAGTGACGACATTCTGTACCTGGAACCCTTTTCTGTCAAGCGGTGGTATAATGGCGGCTTGATTGCAGCAAGTCATTCCAGTTCAAAAGGAGACACCATGGACACCGTTTCCCCCGAAAGTGTAGGATTATCGTCCGCGCGACTCAAGCGGATCGACCAAGTGATGCAGAAGTACGTGGATCAAGGCAAGCTGCCGGGCGTGCTCAGCCTGGTCGCCCGGCGCGGGCAGGTCGCGCACCTGTCCAAAGCCGGCTGGATGGACGTGGAGGCCCAAAAGCCCATCGCGTTCGACACGCTCTTTCGCATCTATTCGATGACCAAGCCGCTCACCAGCGTCGCGGTGATGATGCTTTTCGAGGAGGGCCGCCTCTTCCTCGGCGATCCGGTCAGCAAGTACATCCCCGATTTCGAGGATGTCAAGGTCTTTGTGCGCAAGACCGAGACAGGCGTTGAGTTGGCGAATTTGCAGCGTCCGATCACGATCCACCACCTGCTGACACACACCGGCGGGCTGAGTTACGGCTTCGATGAGAACGACTATGTGGACAGGCAGATCCAAAAGCGCGTGTGGCGGCGTCACAACGAAGACCACGACATCACGCTGGAAGAATTCGTCCACAGAATCGCCACGTGCCCACTCCGCACGCAGCCGGGCACGGAGTTTTACTACAGCCTGTCCGTTGACGTGCTCGGCTATCTGGTGCAAGTCGTCTCAGGGCAGCCGTTCGACGCTTTCCTACAAGAGCGCATCCTTGGGCCGCTGGGTATGGTCGATACCGCCTTCGACGTGCCGGAGAGCAAGCTCGACCGGTTTGCCGTCAACTACCAACCGGACAAGGAGAAGAAGGGCCTTGCCGTTCTCGACGCGCCCGAAACGAGCCGTTACGCCAAACCCACGCGCTGTCCCGCGGGCGGCATGGGGCTGCTCTCGACCCTGGGCGACTATTACCGCTTTGCGCAGATGCTCTACAACAAGGGCGAGCTGGACGGACAACGATTGCTCGGTCGCAAGACGGTCGAACTGATGACGAGCAACCACCTGCGCGACGGCGTCTACCGCGACGGGAATCCGGCGTTGGGCTTCGGCCTCGGGTTCGGGGTCATACTCGACGCTGAGCGGACGCAGACACTCGACTCCACGGGCGCCTACGGCTGGGGCGGCGCAGCGACCACCCGCTTTTCAATCGATCCGCAGGAAGAGCTAGTGCATATCGAGATGACCCAGTTGATGAACAACGACTCCGTCCCTGTGCTGGACGAGATGCAGGTGGCAATTTACCAGGCGATTGTGGATTGAGAGCGTAGCAGAACAGCAGGATCCCGCGCCGGAAGTCGGCGCGGGATCCTGCATCGAGTAGGCAGAACCACCTTCGAGAAATAGACTATCGGCGAGCAAAACGCACCGTCGTCTCAGTGACAACTACAAATTGGTCATCCAGGCGCTGAGCATGATGAGCCAACAAACGGCGCAACACCTCAATTTTGTTTCCGGCGCGCTCATTATTAAGGCGCAATAAAACCACACCTCTGTGCGACCATTGTTCGCGGTACACCTTCTCGCCGAAATCTTTGTCGTTGGTGATGAGGATGTAGACTTCGTCAAATGCTTTCTGGACTATCTCCTCATCATCCATACCCCGACCCTCATCATACACCGAGAAAACCTCGTGTTGATGTTCACGCAACCACCGCGCAACAGCCGGACCGGTACATTCATCTACAAGAAAACGCATTCAGGCCATCTCCAGTTCCATAGGCGCAAAAAAGACGCTGCTCAGAGATTCTGAGGCAAATAGTAAACACGCCTGGATATCTTCCTCGACTAAACCGGCATACTCTTGTAGAATCTCCTCAACCGTCGCTCCATGCGCCAACAAGTTGAGGATGTACTCGACCGTCAGGCGCGTTCCGCGAATCACCGGCTTGCCCACCATCACGCTAGGGTTAAGGGTGATGCGGTCAAGTAAAATTTGCTCTGTCATATCCGAACCTCCATTCAGGTATCCTCCGCTCGCACACCAATGTGCTTCCTTGATTCACATAGCGACACCAAAGTTGTACAAAAATAGTATGCGCCTCCGCATAAAAGTCAAACCGTCTCAATAATCGATCCTCTTGTGTCAACGGATTCAACGGATGAAACGGATTGAGAAGAAAAAAATCCGTTCAAATCCGTTCAATCCGTTGACAGATCATCGTTCAGCTAACACTCGCCATAGCGGTTTCCCGCAGCCGTTCCACGTCGCGCAGCGGCGGCAGGCCGAAGAGACGCTTGTACTCCCGGTTGAAGTGCGCGGCGTCGTTGTAGCCCACGCGATAGCCGGCGCTGGCGGCGTCGAGGTCTTCGCCGAGCATCAGCCGGCGGGCTTCCTGGAGCCGGATCTGCTTTTGGAACTGCAAGGGACTCATCGCGGTGACTTCTTTGAAATGGTGGTGGAAGCTCGACACGCTCATGCCGAGTTCCTGGGCCAGATCGTCGATCCGCAGCGATTGGTCGAAGTCCTTGCGCAGCCAATCGATCGCCCTGGCGATGCGGTGAGCGTGCCCGCCCTGCACCGCAATGTAGCAAAGGCGCTCCCCCTGCTCACCCTTCAGAAGGCGGTAGACGATTTCCCGTGTGATCAGGGGCGCTAGGAAGGGCGCTTCAGCCGGGCTATCCAGCAGCCTGACGAGTCGCACCGCAGCATCCAGCAGGCCGGCATTCAACAGGCTGACGTCAATCGCGCGCACGTTCGTATAGCTGCGCGGCGCGAGATGCCCGGCCTCGACCATAACGGCGCTGACAAGGGTCGGATCGAGCTTCACCACGAGGCTGAGGTACGGCTGTTCCGGCGACGCTTCGATGACGTGGCTCACGACCGGCAACTCGGCGGTGGCAAGCAGGTAGTGCATCGGATCGTACTGGTAGCGCTCCTCGCCGAGAAAGACCTCCTTGCTGCCCTGAGCGATCACGCAAAAGGCCGGATCAGAGACGCCGTGCGCCAACTCCGTGGGCGCGGACGCGCGGTTGAGCCGCAACCCCTTGAGCGGCTCCATCCTCCCATCCTCGCGGACGGCGCACGCGATGCGCTCGACTAACTCGGCGCGGTTTGCCTCTTCCCGCTGCGCATCGCGTTCTACCGGCTGAAGGGCCACTGAATTCATATCAAATGCCTGGTTCATACTTACACCTCCGACGTTAAGGGTTACAGATTCGTCTAATTTTCTCAACACTCATTATAGCATAGACTTCTGTATTCATGGACATTTTTCTCCAACATTTGCAGAATTGTACAATGATCTTCGAGAATTATTATACTGTCCTGCGGCCCGGCGTGCTATAATACAGTTGAGATAGAGAAGAATTAGCACAGGAGGTAAAAAATGAATACGGCTATCCCATTGATTCAGTTGACGTTGAGAGTTGAACGCGAAGCAGAGGCGCAACGCCGCCTATCCATACCGCGCCGAGATAATGTTGTGGACGCAAAACCGGTGTATGCGCGCAAACAAGAGCGTCGCATCGAACGCCCCCGCGCATTGCTACTACAGCCCCAATGCTGTGAATGTGCATAATCGGAATCATCCCCGCATAGAAGTCGATACCAGCAAACACAAAATGCTTGCGTCGGATCATAATCCGGCGCTGCGGGGACGGCGGATTATGATCTGCCTTAAGCGTTGAAGTAAGGGGATTTTTAGGGAGGAAAACCATGCAAAAGCGTAAACTTGGTAACAGCAATCTGGAAGTATCGGCGCTGGGCCTCGGCTGTATGCGAATGAGCTTTGGCGACGCGCCGACCGACAAGCAGGAGATGATCACTTTCCTGCACGCGGCGGTCGAGCGAGGTATCACCTGCTTCGATACGGCGGAAGTGTACGGCCCGTTCACCAACGAAGAACTCGTGGGCGAAGCGTTGGAGCCGTTCCGCGGGCAGGTAGTCATCGCCACCAAGTTCGGCTTCAAACACGACGGCGATAAGGGACCAAGCCCTGGAACCGGCCTGGACAGCCGGCCGGAGCAAATCAAGCGGGTCGCCGAGGCGTCGCTCAAGCGGCTGCGGGTGGAGGCGATTGATCTATTCTACCAGCACCGCCCTGACCCGAATGTCCCCATCGAAGATGTGGCCGGCGCGGTGAAAGACCTGATTCAGGCTGGCAAAGTGAAACACTTTGGCCTTTCCGAATCGCCTGCCGACCTCATCCGCCGCGCCCACGCCGTGTACCCCGTCACGGCCTTGCAAAGCGAATACTCGATCTGGTGGCGCGCCATCGAAGAGAACGGCGTGCTGGCGACCTGCGAGGAACTCGGCATCGGCCTCGTGCCTTACAGCCCCCTGGGACGCGGCTATCTGACCGGCAAGGTTGACGAGAACACAACCTTCGCCCCCAACGACATCCGCAGCCACAATCCCCGCTTCACACCAGAGGCGATCCGCGCCAACCGGGCGGTGATTGACCTGCTCGAACGGATTGCGGCACAGCACAGCGCCACCCCGGCCCAAATTGCTCTGGCCTGGCTGCTGGCCCAAAAACCCTGGATCGTGCCCATTCCCGGCTCGCGCAAGCTCCGCCGGCTTGAGGAGAACATCGGGTCGGCGGACATCGCGTTGACGACGAACGATCTCGGTGAAATCTTCAAGGCTATGGCACAGATTACGGTGGTCGGCGACCGGTACTAGAGAAAAAAAATACAGTAACAAGAACGAAAATGCTTGCGCCGGATCACAATCCGGCGCTGCGGGAGCGGCGGATTGTGATTCGCCTTAAGCGTTGAAGTAGAATGATTTTTGAAGGAGCGAATCATGCAAACTGCAAACCTGGAACAAGAAATCACCAATCTCTCTAAAGAGAAATGGCACTGGATGTCAGAGCGCGACGTAGACACCCTTGACGCGCTCTTTCATGAAAAGGCCGTGTTTGTCCACATGGGCGGCGCCTGGGGGAAAGCACAGGAACTCGATATTATCAAAAGCGGAGGTATTCACTACAAGCAAGCGGATGTCCATGAAGTGTCGGTGGATATCATTGGCACAACGGCCATCCTTTTGAGCAGAATTACACTGTTAGCCGTTGTCGGCGGCAACGAGGTCACCAATCCCTTTATGGTGACAGAAGTGTATGTGCAGCAAGAGGGTGGCTGGAAGTTAGCCGCGCTCTCGTTCACCCGGCTGCTTACCTCAGAGCCACCCCATTAACCACAGAAACATAAGGAGAACATGATGCAAACAGTAACCTTGAACAATGGCGTTGAAATCCCGATTCTGGGCTTCGGTGTTTTTCAGATCGCTGATCCGGCCGAGTGTGAACGATGCGTAGTCGACGCTATTCAAACGGGATATCGCCACATTGACACGGCTGCTTCTTACCAGAACGAAGAGGCGGTTGGCAGGGGGATCAGACAAAGCGGCGTTGCCAGAGAAAGCTTGTTTATCACGACCAAACTTTGGATTCAGAGCCAGGGCTATGAGGGTACACTCGAAGCTTTTGAACGTTCCCTGAAGCGCTTACAATTAGAGTACATTGACCTGTATCTGATTCATCAACCCTTCGGCGATGTGTATGGAGAATGGCGGGCGATGGAAGAGCTGTATCAGCAAGGAAAAATCAGAGCCATCGGGATTTCCAACTTCCAACCTGACCGGATCATGGACTTGATAATTCACAACCAAATCACGCCTGCGGTCAATCAGATTGAAGTCAATCCTTTCCAACAGCAAATCGAGACGCAAACGTTTCTACAAGCTAACGGCGTTCAGGTCGAAGCATGGGCGCCATTCGCAGAGGGAAGGAATAACATCTTTCAAAACGAAATCCTGCTATGCATCGCCGCACAGCACAACAAAAGCGTTGCCCAGGTCATTCTCCGCTGGCTGGTGCAAAGAGGCATCATTGCGCTTGCAAAAACAACCCGCAAGGAACGGATGGTAGAGAACATCAGCGTGTTCGACTTTGAATTAAGCACGGAAGACATGGCGGCGATTGCCACGCTAGACACAAAAACCAGCAGTTTCTTTGACCATCAGAACCCGGCAATGGTCAAGTGGCTGGGTCAACGCAAACTGGATGTCTAGCGAAAGAATCGTCATCAACCAAATTCACCGGCAAGGACGTAAATTTTGTCTGTAGTAGGTAGGCCGTCACCCTGAGCGGAACGGAGTGGAGCGAAGGGTCTCTCCGACGTGGCGAGAGATTCTTCGCAAACAACGCTCAGAATGACGGGATAAACGGGGTCTATTTTCGCAGGAGAGCCAAGATGTCTGAACCCAAAGAACAATCACGCGCCCAGCAACTCATGGGCGACTTAGCACCCAAGCTGGCGCAGCTTACAGATGACGTCCTGTTCGGCGATGTTTGGGCACGCGCAGAGCTGTCGCCGCGCGACCGCAGCCTGATTACGGTGGCTGCGCTCATCACCAACGGAAACACGGAGCAGCTTCCGAGCCATTTGCAGCGGGCCAGCGCGAATGGCCTCTCAGAGAGCGAGATCGCCGAGGTCATTACCCACCTGGCCTTCTATGCCGGATGGCCGCGAGCGATATCCGCTGTCAGAGTCGCGCGGGAGGTCTTCAAGAAGTAGCTGGCAACCACATTCGCCCATAAAGTCATTGTGTTGACATTTCGATACCGATAAGGAGGTTGATGATGTACGTTGGATTACAAATTCCGTCTTTCAAGTATCCTGGCGGCGCGGCTGCCATCCGGCCCAAGCTGAAAGAAATCGTCACAACAGCAGAGGCTTCAGGGTTCTATAGCCTCTGGGTCATGGATCATTACTATCAAATCAAGGGACTGTTCGGGGAAACCTACACCGATCCGATGCTGGAAAGTTACACCACGCTCGGATATTTCGCCGGATTAACCGAAAAAGCCTATCTGGGCGTATTGGTCACAGGCGTTATTTATCGCCATCCCTCCGTTCTGATGAAGATGGTCAACACCCTCGATATTCTCTCCGGCGGCCGCGCCTATCTCGGCATCGGTGCGGCATGGTATGAAGACGAAGCCATCGGCTACGGCATCCCTTATCCCTCGACCGCAGAGCGCTTCGAGCAACTGGAGGACAATCTGCAACTGGCGAAGGCGCTCTGGAGCAGCGATAAGACATCCTTCGCAGGCAAGCATTTTACTGCTCCGGCCATCACCAACAATCCCCGCCCACTCTCAACGCCGCATCCACGCATCATGATTGGCGGTACGGGGCCAAAGAAGACCCTGCGCATGGTCGCTCAATATGCCGATGCCTGCAATATCGGGGATTGGGTTGGCGCAGATAACATGCAAAAATCGCTCGACACCCTCAAAGGCCATTGTGAGACGCTGGGACGCGATTACGACACCATCGAGAAAACATCCCTTTGTACCGCGCATCTTTCCGGGGATGATACCGTCGATAGCATCATCGGTCGTCTCAAGAAACTGTCCGACATGGGATTCACACACGCGATCTTCAACATGCCGGATGTTTACAAGATGACGCCGCTCGAGACCTTCGCCAACCAGATCATCCCGGCAGTCGCCGGACTCTGAAAATCAGAATATCGCCGCCGAATTGGGTCAGGTACAGCGCGCGAGGTGCATCGGCGTATTCCCCGCCACCGCCTTGAACAACGTCGCATCACCGAGTACCCGTCCGACGACGTTGACCGGACTGTAGGCGCGCGGGCGGTCGTCGGTGCTTACCGGCGTCGGCCCGAAGAAGATGCAGAAGGCGCGGCCCATAGGCCAGTACCCCAACTCCCCCACCTCGACCTCGGCGCGTGCATCGGGCGCCTGCTGCGCCGTCACCGGAATTTCGAAGTAGATTTCATCACCCCAGATGTTCGCCGACCCGGTGATCGGCAGCGCGTCCCAAATCTGCTGCGCGGTAGGGCTATCGTTCAATTCGGCTTCCAACGAAACTTCTCCTGCTGTAATCGTAATCTTGTTCATACTCTTCCCTTCAGAATTCGTACACGGATGAACAAGGAAATCACGGGGACTTTTCAAGAATCCTTAGAATCCGTATACCATTAATCACTACACGAAATAACTCGCCGCCAGTGCAATCAAAAATTGTCCGGCATAGTAAAAGGCCAGGCTTATGCGGTTGTACTGGAACGGTTTCCAGAACCGGTTCGCCGCCAGAATCACGTCGGAGATGTAAAACAGCACCGCGCCTAGGGTGATCATCCACGCCTGCGTGACGCTAAACACGCTGCTGTTGAACGTCGCCACGGCTTGATTCACCATCACCGAGATGACGACGATATAGACGATAACCGGGACCTTCATTGTCCCCAGCCCGCTACGGAACAAGGCATAGAGTCCAATGCCGAGCACCGCCAGCACCAACGCGGCAAACCAAACAATAGCCTGCACGCCCCCCAACAACGTGAACGTGATCGCGTAAGCGACGTGCGCCAACAAGAAAAACACTAGGCCCATTATGAAGGCTTTCCGATTCGTCTGGAACATCAACGCGATGTCGCCACGCAACGATAACGCCAGCCCCACCAGGACGCCAAGCGTATACGTCAGGTTCACCTTTGCTTCGGCGAACGACAATGCCGCTATGACGATCACCAACAATGTTGATAGAGGCTTGAGTACGTAAATCTGGCGCTGCGCCTTGCGGAATTCCGCGCGAATAAGGAAGAAGACCAACGCGGCCAACACCGGAAGCAGATACAAAGCTGATTTCATAGAAAAAACCTCCCTCTGAAGGTGCCTCAACGGATTGAACGGATTCAATGGGAAGAAATCCGTTCAATCCGTGATAAATTCTTTACCCGCACGCACTTGCCGGCGGTAAACCGCGCGGGTTTTCGACCACCGGCACAATGTCTGCTGTGCGGATGTACCAATCGAGCAAGCCCGCTTCCATCTGCGTGCGGACGGAGGCGTAGGCCGGATCCGCGTAGACGTTGCACAGCTCGCGCGGATCGGCGTGCAGGTCGTACAATTCACTCACGCCGAGGGGACGGCGCACGAGTTTGTAGTCGAGCGTGCGCATCATCACCGCGCGGCACACGCTCAGGGGATGCTCCTGTTGTTGCAGACCTTTGGGATAGTAGATGTGCGTCGCCTCGCGGAAGATACCATCATTGGCGCGGCCCTCGAAGGCGTGCGGTTCGTGCGGATCGTAGCCGCCCTCGGCGAAGACGGCGCGGTCGGGGTCGCCGGGCGCACCGCGAAGCTGCGGGACGAGCGACTGCGCGAAATGCGTGTGCCGTGCCTCCACGCCCGCCAGATCGAGCGTCGTCGCCATGATGTCGAAGAATTCGATTGGCTCGCGGACGACGTGGCCCACCGCCCCACCCGGCGCGCGGATGATCAGCGGGACGCGGGTCAGCGTGTCGTCGAGGGCGCTGGGCCACTTTTCGACCAGGCCGTAATCGCCGGCCCAGTCACCGTGGTCGCTGGTAACGACGAGGCACGTGTTCTCCGCAAGCCCGGTCTCGTCGAGCGCGTCGAGCAACTGGCCGAGCATCCAATCCACGTAACTGTTGGAACCGAGATATACGGCCTGAATTTTGGCAAAGACCTCGTCGGGGACTTCGTTCAAACGGCGATAACGGCGGATCAAATCGAAGTAATCCGGTTTGTCCGGTAGATTGGCCGGGCGCAGCGGGGGGATATCCGCCGGATTGATCATATCGTGGAACGGCTGCGGACAGGCGTAGGGTGGATGCGGCAGCGAGAGTGGCAGGTACAGCACGAACGGTTCGCTTTCTCTGGCGCGGTCGCGCAAAAAGTCGATGCCGGCCTGCACGCGGCGCATGTCGCCGGTCTCTTCCGGCTTGCCGGGGAACGGTTCGTAGCGGAAGCTGAAATAGCCCGGCTCGCCCGGCTGGAAGACGTTCGGCCCGGCGTGCCCGCCGCCGGGATCGGCGTAACGGTCCACCACGCCGGGAAAGTAATCCTGGCTGTAGAGATCGTTCTTGCCGTACCACTCGATGTGATAGCCGGCCTCCTTGAGATAGCGGAACAAACTCGGCTCGTGCGGGCGCAGCAGATGCCACAGCGTGCGGTGGCCCGACACGTGCGGGTACCAGCCCGTCATCAAGCTGCACCGCGACGGCGAACAGACGGTATGCTGCACGTGGCATTGATCGAAGCGCGTGCCTTCGGTGGCAAGACGGTCGTAGTTGGGCATCGAGACCAGCGGATGCCCGTAACACGATACGCTCTCGGCGCGCATCTCATCGGGAATGAAAAAGACGAAATTCATGATCGCTCCTTTACATAATTACGGGTCGTCGAACGTAGGGGCGAGGCATCCCCCCCACCGTACCTCGTCAGGCCGGCATCTCCGCAGGGATGCCTCGCCCCTACCCTACATAATTTCGCCCCTCATCGACCATCGCCAGGTAGTTGTCCAGCGGGAGATAATTCGCTACGCTGTTGCCCGTGCCCAGGCAGTAGCCACCGCCCGGTTGGCACACGTCGAGCGTATCCCGCACCCGCGCGCGGACGGAAGCCTCGTCGGCGCGGCAGAGGAAATCCATATCGATGCCACCGAGTAGTGCGATCCGGTGGCCGTAGCAGCGTTTCGCGTCGCGCACATCCTCAATCGTATCCTCAAACGAGTGCTTGGCGTCGATTTTCACGTCCTCAATCAAATCTTCCATAATCCCCTCAAGATTGCCGCAAGCGTGCAGTAGATACGGCTTGCCCGCCGCGTGCGCCATCGCCGCCATCTTCTTGTGACCAGGGAACACGAACGCGCGCAAGTCTTTCGGGCTGATCAGCGTGCTGGTCTTGAAGCCCATATCGTCGCTGCCCCAAATGATTCCCACGCGCTTGAATTCGAGGATACGTTCCAAGACCACCGTGTACAAATCCAATAAACGGTCGGCAATCGCCTGCACCAGATCGCGCTGATCGTACAGAGCGTAGCACAGCGTCTCGTAGCCCATCAGCCAGGTGACGTACTCCGCAAAGTGCGCGAAGCCCCCGCTGCCGATGACGCACATATCATCCGGCAAGTTGCGCTCGTACCATTCCAACGCGCGATACGTCAGCTTGCAGGGATCGGGCCAGGGGTATTGCTCGAATTCGTCCCAGTTGGTGATCGGCCCTTGGCGCTCGTCCACGAAGGAGCGGCCTCCAGCGCGCTGCAATCCGGCGGTGTCCGTAGTTTCCGCGCGTTGCAGCGGCATCTCGATGTTGTCCGCGCCCTGGCGCACGTAATCGTAGCCGAGGAACCGCTGGATGCGGATCTGCCGCTTCCAGGCGAAGTGCGGATCGGTCTGATCCAGCCCATCGAGCAGCCCAAAGCGTTGGCACACCGCCTCCTGCACCTCCCCATCGAGGAACAACTCAATGTGATGCACCCGCCTCGGCGTCCCCTTACGCATGATACAATCCCGCAACGCCTCCCAATCCGGCGTCACATGGGTCGAAAAGGAAAATGGATTGGCTGCCATAGCTACTCCTCTCACTTGAAGATAGGTTCAACGGATCAAACGGAGAAATTCTCGCTAAATTCCGTTGAATCCGATGATAGAATCATTTTCGGCGAAACTAACCCAGAGCATAGCATACTTTCGCAGTTATCAAAGTTGTCAAAACGCCAACCCCGGCTATGCCTGGAGCATTGTGGTTTGTGGACGAAGCGCTCCAGCAGGCCAGCAGCCGCGCTGTGGCCGTGTACCGGGCTGCGCGCTTTACCCGCTATCGCCGCGTGCCGATTTGGGCTGCGGCATCGGCGCGGACACGTTAGCCTTGGCCGAGGCAGGGCTGGACGTCATCGCGGTAGAGCACGACCCGGTTCGCGCGCGACTGGCAGAACTCAACGTCGCCGCGTGTGGCCTAGCGGAGCATGTGCGAGTCATCTGTGCAGACTGGACGACGCTCGCTCTGGACGTGGATGCCGCTTTCGCCGATCCTGCCCGCCGCATGGACGGGCGCTATGGCTTCAGGTTGGCCGCGATGATACCCCCGCTGTCCGCCATCCTTACAGTGCGGGAGCGCGTTCCTGACGTAGCCGTCAAAGTTATGCCGGGCGTCGATCACGTGGAGATACCTGCCGAGGCTGAGTTGGATTTCATCTCCGAGCTTGGCGAGATGAAGGAAGCCGTATTATTGTTTGGGGACACGCGCGCAGGTGCGGCGCGCCGGGCGACGCTGTTGCCTGGACCGCATCACCTCGACAGCACCATGCCATCGTCGGATGCCGTTTTGAGCGCCCCGCGCCGCTACCTGAACAAACCCGATCCCGCAATCTTGCGCGCCACCTTGGTCAAAACGCTGGCGACGCAGCTTTGCGCAGCGCAACTCGACGCGGACATAGCCTACTTGACGAGTGACACACCGGTCGAAACACCCTTTGCGCGCCGGTGGACCATCGTGCAGCATTGGCCGTTCAACCTGAAGGTGCTCAACCGCTGGCTCCGGGGGTCAGGCGCAGGCGACGTGGTTGTCAAAAAGCGCGGTTCCCCCATCGACCCCGACGCCTTCCGCCGCCGCCTCAAAACCACCCCTGGCAGCCCGACCCTGACCGTTTTCCTGACCCACGTACAAGAGAAGCCGTGGGTGATTTTAGCCAATCAAGGCTCTGACTCACCGGCAAGTGTGAGCCACCACCCAGAGGGAGTTGACAAAAGAACGTGAGGTGTTCACAAAGAACGCCTCACGATGTATTCTACATTGTGCCGGCCCGATATGCGAGGAAGCGCATTATACCAAGAGCGCCTCAATGTGCGGCGCGATGTCCGCCGGTTCGACGTTCGGTTCAAAACGCTTGACGACATTGCCCTGCGCGTCCACCAGAAATTTGGTGAAATTCCACTTGATCGCCTTCATGCCCAACGCGCCAGGGGCGGCGTTCTTCAAATATTCGTAGAGCGGATGCGCATCCGCACCGTTCACATCAATCTTGGCAAACATCGGGAATGTCACGCCGTAATTCACCTGGCAGAAATTCTGAATCTCCTCATTCGAACCAGGGTCTTGATTCATAAACTGGTTGCAGGGGAATCCCAGAATTTCTATCCCCCTGTCTTGATACTGCTCGTAGAGAGCCTGTAATCCCTCGAATTGAGGTGTAAAACCGCATTTGCTCGCCGTATTGACAAACAGCAGCACTTTTCCCCTATAATCGGCCAAGGATTTTGGCAACCCCATAATCGATGTCACTGTATAATCGTGAATTGTCTCTGCCATTTTCGTCCTCCATTGAAATAGTATAACGTTTAATTTATTTATACACAATCTATTCACATTATAAACGAAAAGGAATAAGATGTCAATAGGAAAAAACATCTTGACATCCTAAGGTTCTAGTTTATAATTATTATAAATTAGTAATTTGTACAACTGAGGCCAATAATGCAATCGCTTGAAACGCTTATCGATCTACTTCGCCAAAGCGGGCGGAAAATCACACCACAACGCCGCGCCATCCTGGAGCTTTTGGGGGAAAAAGACACGCATCCGGCAGCCGAGGATATCTACCAACAACTCGCGGAAACGATGCCGGACATCTCACGCGCCACAGTCTACAACACGCTGCACGAGCTGGTGGCACTGGGGGTGTTGACGGAAGTACAGGACCCAAGCGAGAACCGGCTGCGCTACGACACCCATACAGAACATCACCACCATTTGTTTTGTACATGCTGTCACGCTCTGGTGGATTTGCACCACGATTTCGAATCGTTGCATCTTACCGCCGAAGAAGCAGCGGGCTATCAAATTCTCAATCATCAGGTGACTTTTTATGGCCTCTGCCCGGAGTGCCAGAAACAGGAAACCGAGTGAAAAGCGAGGCACCGATGTTCATTACCCCCGAAATACGCGCACAGCTATTGCGCTACCAGCGCGACGAATTGACCGGCCATCACATCTACAAACGGCTGGCGCAGACGATCCAATCGCCGGAGAATCGGCGCATCGTGGAACAGATCGCCGCCGACGAGTTGGGCCACTATCACCAATGGAAAAACTACACGCAGCAAAAGGTTAAACCAGAGCGGGCGAAAATCTGGTTGTATTACGTGACCAGCCGGCTTTTTGGCTTCACGTTTGGCGTCAAACTGCTGGAACGCGGCGAGCACGACGCACAGGAAGAGTACGAGACATTGAAAGCCTACATTCCCGAAGCCGAGGCGATCATGCGCACCGAGCACGAACACGAAGAGGCGCTGATCGATCTGCTGGACGAGGAAAGACTGCGCTATGCCGGCTCCATGGTCCTGGGGTTGAACGACGCGCTCGTCGAATTGACCGGCACGCTGGCCGGGTTGACGCTCGCCTTCCAGAACACGCGCCTCATCGCGCTCAGCGGCACGATCACCGGGATAGCAGCGGCGTTGTCTATGGCGACCTCCGAGTATTTGTCCACCAAATCGGAGGAAACAGACAAGAACCCACTCAAAGCTTCGCTCTACACCGGTGCGGCCTACATTCTGACAGTTGTGCTGCTGATCTTGCCCTATCTACTTTTACAAAATTATTACGCCGCGCTCGCCATCACCCTGGCAGTAGGGATCGCCATCATCGCTGTGTTCAACTACTACACCGCCGTCGCCAAAGACGAGCCGTTCAAACGGCGCTTCCTCGAAATGGCCGGACTGAGCCTGGGCGTGGCCGCGTTAAGCTTTGTCGTCGGCCTGATTGTCCGCGAAGTGTTCGGCGTCGAAATCTAGAACGGGATGCCTGAATGAGCAAAGCGTCGTTGCGAAAAATCGCCCTGATCACTGCGGGGTTCCTTTGCGTGGGGTTGGCCGTGCTCGGTATCTTTGTGCCAGTGCTGCCCACCACACCCTTTTTGCTGCTGGCGGCAACGTGTTTCGTACGCAGCTCGGACCGGCTGTACAATTGGCTGATTCACCACAAGTGGTTCGGAAACTACATCCGTTACTATCGGGAGTACCGCGCGGTAACGCTGAAATCCAAAATCCTGGCCTTGGTGATGCTCTGGGGTGTCATCGGCTACACGGCTTTCGGCGTGATCGACAATTGGTGGATACGCGGATTACTCGGCGCGATCGCGGTTGGCGTGACCATTCACCTGCTGCATTTGCGCACATTGACGCCTGAAATGCTACAATCGAGTCAAAAACGCTTCGAAGGAGGTGATGCCTGAAAACATAGGCGCAAACGCTAAAGCATCCGCACAATGCATGCAGTCTGCTAAATCTGCTGGCCCAAATGGTAATACGGTCAAGCACATCAAACCTAAATTTGAAACGAAAGGAGAACAGAAATGAGCGAAGAGAGCAAGTGCCCGGTAACGGGAAAATCCGCCAAACCTGCTATGCCCACCGGCAGTAAAGGCACGTCGAACCAAGATTGGTGGCCGGACCAGTTGAACCTGAAAATCCTGCACCAACACTCGGCCAAAAGCAACCCGATGGGCGAGGATTTCAACTACGCGGAGGAGTTCAAAACCCTCGACCTGGAGGCCGTCAAGAAGGATCTCTACGCGCTGATGACCGACTCGCAGGACTGGTGGCCGGCCGATTACGGTCACTACGGCGGGCTTTTCATCCGCATGGCGTGGCACAGCGCGGGCACCTATCGTCTGGGCGATGGTCGCGGCGGCGGCGGAACCGGCAACCAGCGCTTTGCGCCCCTCAACAGTTGGCCGGACAACATCAACCTCGACAAGGCGCGCCGTCTGCTCTGGCCGATCAAGCAGAAGTACGGTCGCAAAATCTCCTGGGCCGACCTGATGATCCTCGCCGGCAACTGCGCCATCGAGTCGATGGGGTTAAAGACCTTTGGCTTCGGCGGCGGGCGCGAGGACATCTGGGAGCCGGAGGAGGACGTTTACTGGGGAGCTGAAGCCGAGTGGCTGGGCGACAAACGCTACAGCGGCGACCGCGATCTCGAAAACCCACTCGCCGCCGTGCAAATGGGCCTGATCTACGTGAACCCTGAAGGGCCAAACGGCATACCCGACGCGGTTGCGTCTGCCCGCGACGTCCGCGAAACCTTCGCGCGCATGGCGATGAACGACGAGGAGACCGTCGCGCTCGTCGCCGGCGGGCATACCTTCGGCAAGACCCACGGCGCCGGCCCGGCGACCCACGTAGGGCCTGAACCTGAAGCCGCCCCCATCGAAGCGCAGGGCCTCGGCTGGAAGAGCAGCTTCGGCAGCGGCAAGGGCGATGATACGATCAGCAGCGGCATCGAAGGTGCGTGGACACCGAACCCGATCCAGTGGGATATGGGCTACTTCGACATGCTGTTCGGCTACGATTGGAATCTGGTGAAAAGCCCCGCCGGCGCATGGCAGTGGGTGCCGGTCGATCCAGATGAAAAGCACCTCGCGCCAGCCGCGCACGACCCATCGAAGAAAGTGACGACCATTATGACCACAGCAGACCTCGCGCTGCGGATGGACCCGGCCTATCGCAAGATCGCCAAGCGCTTCCACGAACACCCGGAGGAGTTCGCCGATGCCTTCGCCCGCGCATGGTTCAAGCTGACCCACCGCGATATGGGGCCGCGCTCGCGCTATCTCGGCCCGGAAGTACCGGCGGAGGAGTTGATCTGGCAAGACCCGGTGCCCGCTGTGGATCACCCGCTGATCGACGCGCAGGACATCGCCGCCCTCAAGAGCAAGCTGCTGGCCTCGGGTTTGTCGATCTCGGAACTGGTCTACACCGCCTGGTCGTCGGCCTCAACGTTCCGTGGCTCCGACTATCGCGGCGGAGCAAATGGCGCGCGCATCCGGCTTGAACCGCAGAAGGATTGGCAGGTCAACCAGCCAGAGCAACTGGCGAAAGTGTTGGGCATCCTTGAGGACATCCGCGAGGCATTCAACAGCGCGCAGCCCAACGGCAAGAAGGTATCGCTGGCCGACCTGATCGTCCTGGGCGGCTGTGCCGGTGTCGAGCAAGCGGCGAAAAATGCCGGTTACCATGTCACCGTGCCCTTCGCGCCGGGACGCACGGACGCGACGCCGGAGCAAACCGACGCGGCGTCCTTCTCCGTCCTCGAACCGGTGGCCGACGGCTTCCGCAACTACCAGAAAGCCAAATTCTCCGTCAGGCCCGAAGAACTACTGCTAGATCGCGCGCAACTGCTGACGCTGACCGCGCCGGAGATGACGGTGCTCATCGGCGGGATGCGCGCCCTGAACGCCAACTACGGACAAGCGCCGCACGGCGTCTTCACCCAGCGATCGGGGGCGCTCACCAACGACTTCTTCGTGAACCTGCTCGACACGGGCACGATGTGGAAGCCCACCGCAGAAGATGAAGATGTGTTCGAAGGGCGCGACCGCGCCACCGGCGAACGGAAGTGGACTGCCACCCGCATTGATCTCGTCTTCGGGTCGAACTCCCAACTGCGGGCTTTGGCGGAAGTCTACGGCTGCGCGGACGGGCAGGAGAAGTTCGTGCATGACTTTGTGGCGGCGTGGAACAAGGTGATGAATTTGGACCGGTTCGATCTCGCCTGATCCCAAAACCAACCGTGCGAAGGTTCGGAAACCTTCGCACGGTTTACAAAAGATGAAACCTGACAGATCTCCAGAGACCTGTCAGGTTTCCTTTTTAGTGCGCGTGTCCCCCATGCGCGTGGACGTGCCCATGCGCCAGTTCCTCCGGCGTGGCATCTTTCACATCCACGACGGCGACATCGAAGTTCAACGTGACGCCGGCCAAAGGGTGATTCATATCGAAGGTCACGGTGTCGCCGGCGATGTCTGTGACAGTAGCCATGTACATCATATCGCCCATTTGCACCCGGAAACTCACCCCCACCTCGACCTGGTCGGGGTTTGGGAACTGCGATAGCGAGGCCGTATCGACAAGCTCGGCGTTGCGCACGCCATAGCCTTGCTCAGGGGGCACGACCACGGTCAGTGTATCGCCCACCGTCTTACCCTCCAGCGCGTTTTCCAGGCCGGGGATAATGTTACCCGCGCCGTGCAGGTAGGCGAGCGGTTCCTGCCCTGATGAAGTATCCAGGACTTCCCCAGCGTCATCCGTCAATGTATAGTGAATGTGTACGACCTTTCCGTCTGTGATGTGCATTGATCTCCTTTTGGTCTGTCCGATTTACGTAGAAAACGATTATCATTATCGTACAAAACCGGGAAAAGCCAAACGCCCTCTAATCCGCGTCTGCCGGAGGGTCAGGATCAACAATGTCGCCCGCCAGATCAGGCCCGTATTCGCTTCGCTCAAGCGCTTCCAGAAGATCGCGATCCAGTGCCAGCTTCTCCTCAATCTGGGCCTTATGTTCGTCATCCGCCTCTTTACGCGCAGCTTCCAATTGTTCTATATCTTTAGCCAAAGCCAACTTCTCTCTCTCGACCCGTTCCGCACGTTCAGCTTTGTCAAAAACCAGGTCTTCTGCATTTACGGCATCCTTCCGCGAACTTGTCTGAAGCAGCGGGGGAATGACTTTCTTGTCAGCCGCTATCTGACGACGGTTTGTGAAACTGGGTGACAGAATTTCGATATCGTGGCTGTGCAACTCGTCCAATACACAGCGGTAGAGGTTCGAATGAGCCGTGATGTACCGTTTAACGTCGGCAAGCAGCCCAGAGACACGATAAGTTACCGCGAAATCGCCCAACGCAAGGATGTGGACGAATGGTTCTTCCAGGCCGCTTTCTTCGGCGGCGCGGACCAGCAAAGGTTCGACCTGTGAGTGATGCACATCGTAGCCCAGTGAGAGAGTCACGCAGACGATAACACCCGAAGTCCGTATTGTCGTCACGGGATTGTTGATCAAATAAGCGTTGGGAAGCGCGACCAGTTCCCGGATCTCCGTTTGTATTTCCGTATCGAACAGCCCGCGTTCAGAAACGCGGCCAAAGTATTCGCCAACGCGAATAAAATCACCGATTCTAACAAGACAAGCTGCCGGGGGAACTTACGCTCGTTGCCCATATCGGGATGTCGCCCGATGAGGAACCAGTGCATCCCCCATAAAAAAGCGCCCAGCACCACGAGCACCCCCAAGAACGGCAGATAAGAAATGACAAGATCCATCATATTCTCTCCTCCCCAAGCGCACCCACGTCGCCGCGCTGATTTTTACGCTTCTGTCGCACCCAAGTCGCGCCCAGAATTGAGGTCACGACCATCCCCACCACTGCGGTGACGGCAAGCGCCTTCTTGGGCCAGGTCCGATTTTCCGGCTCGGCAGGCGGTATTGGTTCATCCGCATCCGGTCCTACCAGGACGTCATCCTCCACCAACAGAGACGGCGGCGCAGCGACATCCTCCACACGCGGCAGCGCAATTGGGGTGGACGGCTCTTTCTCAGGCAGTTGCCCCTTCGGCTTCGCCAGCGAACCGAATTGCTGTGCGTAAACGTGGGTAAATTCGGCGCCCAGCAGGAAAATCTGCGCGGAGTAATAGACCCACACTAGCAGCACTGCCAACGATCCGGCAGCGCCGAAGATAGAGCCAATGTTGCTCCACCGCATGTACGCACCGATGAGGATGCGACCCACGTTGAAGAGCAGCGACGTCACCGCCGCGCCGACGAGCACATCGCGCCAGGCGATCTTGACCTGCGGCAGGATTTTATAGATGACGGCAAACAGCACCGTCAACATCCCCAGCGCGACGAGGAAATTGCGCATCTGGGGAAGCGTCTCCAGGTTGAGATATTCCGTGATCGCCGTGATGACGATCTCCGCAAACAACGAAAGCATCAACAAGGCCCCCACCCCGAAGACCATGGCGATGTGGAGCACACGCTGCTTGACGAAATGCACAACCCCATTGCCCGACTGGGGCGGCGCGTGCCAGATCGTGTTGAGCGTTCCCTGGACGTGGTTAAACAACCCGGTCGCGCCGTACAACAGCGTCGCCAAGCCAACGAGAGAGGTGAGGATGCCAGAGGCGGGATTGCCAAAATTGGCGAGCATCGTCTCGATCATTACCGCCGCCTCCGGCCCCACGAGGCCTTCAAGCTGGTGGGCGATTTCGGCTTGCGCGGCGCGCTCGCCAAACACCAGTCCGAGGATAGCGACGATGATGACCAGCAGCGGCGTGAGCGAGAAGATCGCGTAATACGACAGCGCCGCCGCCAAACGCGCGGCTTTGTCCTGCTGCCAGGCCAGCCCCGTCTCCTTGAGCAGATCGAAGATTGCCCTCAGCCCACGCTGCCACCAAACGATACGCTCATTCGCCGCTTCGTTCATTCATCCATTCGCTCATTTGCTCATTCGCTGATTCGCTCTTTCTCCCCGCCAGAATGATGTGGATATTCACGAACGTCGCCTCCGGCGTGCCGAAATCGCGCGGTTGTAGCCATTCGACGGCGGCAGGCGGCGCGGCAGCGATCAACGCTTCCAGACACGCCTTCGTACTCGGCAGCACGCTCTGGGTCGTCGTCCACTCGTCAAAACTGTGGGACTTGACGAGGCTCTCGACGTGTTCCAGCATCAGCCCGGCGTCCTCAAATACCGCGCGCCACTCGGTTTCGGTGAGGGCGTGATTGTGGCTTGGATCGCGCAGCTTCTCAAACGCCTCCACGTAACCGGCGATCACCGGGTCCTCCGGCATCTGCTGATCCTGCACAAGCACCAATCCGCCGGGCCTGACCACGCGCGCGGCCTCCTTGACGAACTGCGCCACATCGTCGAAGTGATGCGGCGCGATGCGGCACGTCACGAGGTCGAAGGAATTGCTGTCGAAGGGCAGACTTTCGGCGCGCGCCTCCTTGAATGCGACATTGCACACGCCCTTGCCGGTGATATGGGCCTCCGCCGCTTTGAGCATCTGCGGCGTGAGGTCGCTGGCGACGACGCGCGCGACGTGCGGCGCGAACTTGAACGCCGTGTGCCCCCCACCCGTCGCCACGTCGAGGACGTGCCAGTAGGGCCGTGGTTGGGCGAGTTCGAGCAGGCGGTCCAGATCCGCGCCCTTCGCGTGGGTTTGGCTGGTGACGTAGTTTTGGGCGTGTGAGCCGAAGCGTTGTTGAGAGAGTGTTTCCATGTCCTACCCCTTCCGCGCAATCGCCAGCAGATGCCCGGTCGCCCCGCGCAGGGACAGCTCGCACTCCAGCCAGCGTAGCACTTCCAGCAGCCGCTCGCGCCGCCCGGCGTCCTGCCAATGATCCTTGAAGTTCTGCAACATACAGCCGATGCCTTCGACGGGCAGTGTCGCCACGTGTTGCAAGCCCGCGTAGGAAATCTCACACTTTAGCTCTTCGGGATGATGAAAGTAAGCGGTGGTGAAGTAGCCGGGATGTTGCGTCGGATTGCGGTGCTGCCCGCTGCGCACGTCCTCCTGAGCGATGTTGACAAACACCGGATCGTCCAGGAAGCCGGAAAACAGGCCATCCAACACCGAAGCGAAGCGCGATATAGCCGCCGCGACGATCAAGCCGCCCTCGCGTACCACGCGCCTGGCCTCACACCAGGCCTGCACGCGCTCCTCGCGCTCCGGCAGATGATACAGCGGGCCAAGTAACAGCACGACGTCGGCGCTGGCGTCGGGCCACTGTAACGCCCGCGCGTCGCCGATTTCGGCGCTGGCGAGAGGATGCGCCGGTTGCGCCGCCGAGGCCACGCGCGCCTGCTCAACGTGCTTGAGCGTCGGATCGATCAGGTGTACCGTGTAGCCCAACCCCGCCAGCCACAGCGCGTAAACTCCTGCGCCGCCGCCCACATCCAGGATGACAGCCGGTGGCGCAGGCAAATAGCGCGTGAGGATTTCCTGCGTGCGGATGCGCTCAAGCTGTCCCGTCATTTGGCGCAACCGCCCGGCCTCGTCGCTAACTTCATAGTGGGCCATCACCTCAGGCAGTGGATCGTCCAAACGTTCATGCAAATTCGCCATAGCACCCCCTCTACATCAAAAATCTCAACGGATTGAACGGATAGAACGGAAGGAGAATCCGTTGAAATCCGTTTGATCCGTTGAGTTATGGTCAAGCGCGCACCTGTTTTACCACCGCAACTTCGTTGCGCTTGAGGTAGAACTTGCCCGTGATTCGCGGTTTACCCAGGTCTTCGCCCTCCGGGATGTTTTCAAGGGACACGAAGCCGTCGGTGTCGTTGATGAAGAACCACAGCCGCTTCTCGTCGTTTTCGCGCACGATGACGTGGATGCCTTCGGGCACGCCGGACCACAGCGGGGCAAGGTCATTGCGCTCCTGAAGCGCGGGAAGGAGCTGCTCCAAAATCTCCTCGGTGAAGTACGTCCCCACATAAAGCACCGCGCCCGCGCCGATCTTCTTCATCATCACAGCGGGCTTGCGTTCGAGGTGCAGGCGACCTTCCCAACGCGCCATCACGGCGGAGCCGGGCAGCACGTCGAGTTGCTCGTACCAGTGCACGGTGGGGACTTTTGCCTTGGGGAAGCTGATCGACAACGGGCGTTTGTCCGGCGCGTTCTGACGACCGTATTCAGCCACCCGCGCGCCGGTCAGCTCGCGCAGCACGCCCGGCGGCGTCTCAGCGATGACATTGTTGTTCCAGTCCTTCGTTGCCGTGCGCGCACCAATGACGAGCGTGCCGCCGTTCTCAACAAAAGCCGTCAGATTCGGCAGCCATTCGGGATTGAAGAGCGCCCAGTGCGGGATGATGTAGGCTTTCAAGCCACTCAAGTCGTCCGAAGGATGCACGCAGCCCACTGCATAGCCGCGCTTATTGAAGAAGCCGTGGACCATTCCTGCAACCTGGTGTGGCGAAGGCAGCCCTAACGAGAGCGCCTCGTGCGCGTCGTAGACGTCCATATCGGCGGCAGCAACGCCCACGTCCACCCGCACATGCGTGCCGAGTACTTCTGGACCGAGGGCCTGCAACTCTTTGCCGAGCGTCTTGACCTCGTCGTAGCGGCGTCGGCGCACGTTGTCGTGATCGAGGACGCCGCACCAGTACTCCTCCGCACCGAACCGGCACGTTCGCCAGCGGAAGAAAAGGAGACTGTCCGCCCCGTGAGCAATCGACGTGTACGCCATCCGCTTGATCTCTTCCGGTTCGGGGTTGTCGTGGAAGTAACCGCCCTGCCCGCCCGGCCCTGATTGCTGCTCCGGGATCATGAAATTACCCGACCACGCGCGGGCATGATCCAGATTGAACGCCTGGCTGAGGGGACGATGCGCCGGATCGGGATCGAAAAACGGGTACACATCGAAGCCCAGGAAATCCAGGTCTTGGGTGAAGTCACCGCGATAATCGATGTGGCGGAACGTCCCGTTGTGGGTGACAAACCACGTCGGATTTGCCGCCCGCAGGATTTCCACTTGCTCGCGCTGGAAGCGCATGACATTCCACGAGATGAAGCGGGCGTAATCCAGCAGATGCGCGGGGTTGGCGTAGGCTGGTTTGGCGTTCTTGGGCGTCTGGATTTCGTCGAAGCTGCCGAAGGTGAGCGCCCAGAAAGCAGTGCCCCACGCGGCGTTGAGCGCATCGATATCGGCGACGCCCTCGCGCCGGTACTTGGCGCCTAGAAACTCGCGGAATGACGCCTGGCAATTTTCGCAGTGGCACTCGCCGAAGTGGCAGTTCAACTCGTTGTCGGTTTGCCAGCCGACGACGTAGGGGTTATCCGCGAAGTGCTCGGCCATCGCCTGAGTGATTCGGCGGCTGTACATGCGAAAGACAGGGCTGCTCGGGCAAGCGTGCTGCCGCGATCCGTGCTGCATCGTCGCGCCCTCCGCGTTGACGCGCAGCACGTCAGGATGCGCGTGCGTCAGCCAGCGGGGGGGCGTCGCCGTGGGCGTGCAGAGGATCGTCGCGATGCCCTTCTCGCCAAGCCGGGCAATCGTCTCGTCGAACAGGGTGAAATCAAACTCACCTTCACGCGGCTCCATCAAGTCCCAGGCGAACTCCGCCATACGGACGACGTTGAAACCGGCCTCGACCATCCACTCCGGGTCCTTCTCGCGCGTGGCGGCTTCCCAGTGTTCGGGATAGTACGGCGCGCCGTAGTAAAACGTTTGCAGATTGGTTGTGCTTTTATGTGACAATTTCCGAGTCATAGATACCTCCATTCGTATTGTTTCCAAAGTATAATTTCATTCAATCACATCTCAAGATACCGAGTATCTCCCTTTACCCAACCGCAGTAAAGATCAACACTTTGTGTGCGGCTAACAAAAACCAGTTGGTCAGGTTCAGCAAGTGCTCCAAACAACCCCATGAACGCCTGGAAATCCTCAAACCACTCGTTGCTTTAACTGAACGAATGAACCAGCATAACAGCATATTTCGCAGTGAACCGGTGTGCCTCGATCACAGCCGAAGCTGCGCGATGCAGAAGTTGATACCGTATCAACGGCGGCAAAGCTTGAGACAAATCCAACTGCTCCTTGAGATATTCCAGTCTTCGCATCTTGCCGTTAGAATTCGCGGGATTCCATTCCGCCAACGTCGGGCCAAACGATTCAGAGACTTTTCCTTCCACTGCAATACTGATGAGTTGCCCTTGAGCCTTTGCCAGAACGAAAATGTCATTTTGCGAGGGTCTACTTCCTCCAGGCAATGGCACCTGATACTCCGGCAAAATAACTAAAGGTTCAATGCCGCGAAACGCCGGGATATTAGTTTCAGTGAACAAACGCTCAATTTCTTGTGGAAAGCCATCTACACTCTCCCAACAGTAAGCCAGGGATCTGGCTGAAAACCCGGTCCGCCACTGCTTTTCTGGATCGGCTAGCAAGCACTTCCAGGCATCTGGGGATGTCGACGAGACAAATATCCGCTTCATCTGCTTATACCACATCCCAGGCGAAGACGTGCGCCTGCTCCGCGCCCCAGGTGGATTCGGGGACGAAGCGGAGGGCGCGCGTCGTCACGTCTACGTTCAGCCGCACGAGGCGCTGGTAGTTGTTCTCCACGCAAGTGACAGTATACCACGCGCCGCCCGCATCCACAACTTCCACGCGGAAAGCGCGCACGAGCGTTTGCGGGACGCCCACCGGCTCACTGTGCAACGGATAATTGGCAGGCGTGGCTTTCTCCGGACGATTGAGGTCGCTGTCGAAGACGAAGCGCAGTTGGCGCACACGGCCCGGCGCGGCGAAACGGTATTCCACCCACGCGCCGAGGCTGCCTGACCAGCCGTTGTCGCACCAATCAGAATTGGCGTCGCCAATAAGCCGGTCGAGGCCGTTGCGCAGCGGTTCGGGATCGCCCTCAGAAGCTGTCAGCGTCGCGGCACGCGTCAATTCGGGAACAGCGCGGACATTCCACGGCAGATAACAGTCGTCGTCCATCAACGTCTGCTTGAGTTCGGTAATACGATGTTCATAGATGCCGCGCGGCGTCAAGCGGTCACGCACAGCAATCGCTGCCGCCGTCCCAACGGCCTGGCCCAGGAGCGCGCACGTCGCCATCACGCGGGTGGCGCTCATCGCGGCGTGCGTCACGCTGATGTTGCGCCCGGCGCAGAAAAGGTTGGTGACGTTGCGCGAGTACAGGCAGCGGTAGGGAATGCCAAACGGCGACGGCGCGGGGTGGAAGATCGTCGGCTCGCCCTTCCATGCCACGCCGCCGGGATGATGGTCGTCCATCGTCCAGCCGCCGTAGGCCACGAGGTCATCGAAGCGGCCTCCGGCGCGCACGTCGTTCTGCGTGAGGATATGATCACCCACGTAGCGACGGCTCTCGCGCTTGCCCGGCAGGAAGCCCACCCATTCCAACACCCAATTGTCTGCCTCATGGTCGCCCCGATTTTTGATGTGATCCCACACGCCAAACGCAACCTTGAGCAACTCGTCGCGGATCGTTTCCGTGTCGTGGATGCTATCCTGCTCGCCGCCCAGCTCAATCCACCAGAAGTTGGAGCCGGGCAGGCTGTGATCACGGAAAGGTAACTCGTCGTCCGTCGCATACACGTTAGCCCACGCGGGCGGGATGAACGGCTGGGGGCGGTCCGTTTCGCGGGCCTGGATCAGGCAGCTCATGCCCATCGTCTTGCGGTCGGCATGCTCCGGCTCGATGTCCTCGTCGAATTCGGCGCGCGCCTCGCGGCCCGTGCGGACTTCGGCGCCGATCAACGGCGCAAGGATGCTGTCACCGGAACAGTCGATGAAGAGGTCAGCCTCGACGGTGTGCCACGTCTGCGTCGTCATCTGCCAGCCTTTGACGGACAAAATCCGGTCCCCATCAAGGGTCGCATCGGTGCAGGTGCAATTCAACAGCAACTCAATATTCGGCTCGAACCGCACCTTTTCGTACAGGATGCTGTCCCAGATGGAGAAGTTGCGCAGCGGGTTACGATAGCGGCTCTCCAGCATGATCTCTTCGATGATGCCGGTCTCGCGGTTGTTCTCGCCGTGCGCGCCGCACACCCACATCCGCACCTCCGACGAGGCGTTGCCGCCGAGCACCGGGCGCTCCTGCATCAGCGCGACCTTCACCCCGTGCCGCGCCGCTGCAATCGCCGCGCACATACCCGCCAGCCCCCCACCGATGACGCAGAAATCCACTTTGTGGGATTGGTGATTGGGGATCAGGGAGTGGGGATTCGTGATTCGTGATGCGTAATTTGTACTCACATCTGATGACTCATTTCTCATTTCTCGTTTCTCATTTCTCATTTCTCGTTTCTCGCAGCTGGCTTTGGCCGGTCGCCTGGCGAGATGCCGTCTACGTTGTTGACGAGCGCACCTTCAGGAGCGGGAATTGGGCCATGCAGCAGGGGATCGTCGGTTGCGCGCATCCACGCGTCAAGGCGGGCACGCAAGTCGGCGAGGACGTCCGCCACGCGCGGCTCTGCGATCAGGTTGTGCGCCTCGTGCGGATCGAAGATCAGGTCATACAGCGCTTCCTCGTCCGGCGGGATGGCGGCCCAGCCGTGCTCCATCCACAGGCTTTTGCTGAGGCCGTCGTCGCAATTAGGCAGCACGGGACGCGTGCGCCCGTCGAAGCGGCGGATGTAGCTCCAGCGCGATGTGCGGATACAGCGCTGCGGCTCGTAGGCCGCGTGGTAGTTGACCTCGGCGAAGATTTCGTCACGCACCGCGTCGGCGTCGCCGCGAATGAGCGGCATCAACGAAACGCCTTGCAGCCAGTCCGGCGGCTCGATGTCCAGCAGGTCGCACAATGTGGGGAAGATGTCGATGTGGCTCACGAGGCTGTCGATCACCCGCCCGTCCCCGAAGCCGCCCGGCCCGCGCATGATGAGCATCACACCGATGCCGCCCTCGGTGAGCGTGCACTTCATCCGGGGGAAAGCGATGCCGTGGTCGGTGGTGCAGATGACCAGGGTGTTCTCCGCCAGCCCGGCGCGTTCCAGCGCGTCGAGGACCGCGCCCATCTTGGCATCGAGCGTGCGGGCGCTGGCCTTGAAGCGCGCCATATCCTCGCGGGTTGCGGGCGTGTCCGGCAGCGGGTCGGGCGGGCGGCAATAGCGCGGATCGTCGATGCCGTTGAGCGGTTCGAACTCGCGGTGGGTATCGACGAAGCCCACGGAGAGGAAGAACGGCTGCTCCGGCGCATTTTCCAGGAATTCGACGGCACGTTTCTCCGCCTCGCGCGCGTCGCCCAGAGAGCGGTCATAGCCGATGGTCTGCCACGCTTCGACGTCCGTGTGCGACGCTACGTGTTGCACACCGGACAACACCGTGGTATATCCCGCGCAGCGCAGCGTATGGACAATGTGTTGGCTATAGTCGTTGAGCGACCAGCCGCGATGCGCCAGGCCCGTCATCCCGTTATTGTGGGGATACATTCCCGTCAACAATGCCGCGCGGCTGGCAGAACAGGTTGGGTTCGCGCAGAACGCCTGGCGGAAAAGTATGCCTTCCTCGGCGAGTCTCTGGATGTGGGGTGTCGGTACGGCGTAGCCGTAGGGCTGCACGTAGCGGCCGATATCGTGGGTATGAATGTAAAGGATGTTTGGCTTTGCGGTTAGCATATTCATAATCTGTTATCTCTATTTATACCTACCGAACCCAATCAAGATTCTTGCCAATCAGCAGTTCTGTCATTTTGGCATGATGCGTATTCTTCATAGCTATGGGTTCCATATCGAAGCCATGTCTATTCGCCAATTGACGCACACCGCGACAATTATCGTAAGTCATCAAGAAATCACCACGCAGAGTTCCTGCAATATTGAACAAAGCTTCGTGATCGAGTTTATGATAAGTGTAAAGACGCGAACCGGCGCGTTTTCCAGCAGCCGTATAGGGTGGATCAATAAAAAAGACTGCTCCGGTATCGCTGGCATGCTCACGAAGTATTTGCAATCCATCCCCTTGAATAAAGGAAATTCTATCGCGTATAGCGACAATACTAAGAATACGCCGGCTAAGTGTCTCTGGATACCAACGTGAACTCATACCCCGGCTACCCTCACCCGTCCTGATTCGGCCTGCACCTGGAGCGAGAATGCCACCATGATTTACGCGATTCTTCAATATCGTTTCGAAGGCCCATTCCCGTTGTGATGCAGAACTACGTGAAAGTATTCGCTCTACATTTTCGGGGCTAAAATCAAATGAAACAATAGCTTCGGCTAACCATTCACCTGCGTCACCCAAGATAGCTCGCCAAACCGCAGCCACTTGTTCATCTAGCTCTACCAACGTGACGTGCTCTGCGAGTTCCTCAGCCGCCGCTGTAAGACCGACGATAGCTCCACCAGCAAAAACTTCAAACAGCTCTTTAGGGCGTTCTGGCAAACTATACAACCACTGTCGGATCCGGGGGACTAGCCACGTCTTGCCACCCGGATAGCGGAATGGGCTACGTTGCTTCACAGAAGCCACGTTGACGATTTTATGTGTATTTCCTGGCAAAAAACTCAACTGTTGCATAACAATTACACTATGTTTTCATGATATCCGTCAAGATCGGGGCATCGGGCGGGTTTTGTTCCTCAAGATGCTCATCGAGTTTATCCTGAAGATAAGCCACAAAATCCTCAACAGGTCCTGGAATAGGCGTTGTAATGACATCTAAAGCTGGCTTAAATTGCGTATAAACAGTGCGCGTCAAGACTAATTGATAAATATTCTGGGCATCATCATACACAAGATCATAGATAAACCAGGCCAAATTCGCCGAAGCTGGCGAGACTTCAGGCAATTCAGGCATAGTTTCATAGAAACCACGATGAAGAGCTACAGCCATTTTCTTGCGCCAGGCGTTAAGTATGCCGCCTTTGTAGATTAGCTGTGGAGCCAAACGTTTACGCGATGAAGAAAGATAGTCAGGGCGAGGATACAGTCTCCGATCTGTCCAATCCATATCATAACGTTCTTCTGGAGAAGCAAGGTAAAACTCGAATGGCTGTCTGATGTTACCAGAGATATAGACAGATTGCACCTCTAAAGAACCGAAGTCAATAATCCGACCGTGGTCATCATATGCGACCAACACAACGTCGATATTGCCGGCACTCTGACCGCTTGCGGTATTGATGCGCACTTCGGTAAGCGATGTCCAGTTTGTTGAGGGATCGAAAAAGAAAGCCGCCGCATCACTAGCGATGCACCAATCTTGTCGAAACCGAATAGGACATGTAATCGCCAAATCCTCCCCAGCATGAATGCTGCATACACCCAAAGGTGCATTAGCTTTGTCCTTCGTACAAGAGGGTACCCGATTGTTGTAGGGGCAAAGCTTATGCTTGCGATAATGCTGCGCCTTTGCCGAGAAATTGTCGGGTGGGAATCCAAAGACCTCCGCCAAAGGATGCTTCGTCGTTTTTTGTGCCATACCCACTCCCTGAACCACAGAATATGCTTATCCTGTCAAAACCTTCATCACTCGCCCGCGCCGATAGCCGACGGCGACTTCAAAATACCCGCCGAGCATCTCATCGAGCGCTGCGTCACCGGTATCGACGCGCAGGCCGGGCAACGTGCGCATTTTGTCCTCCGTGCCGACGACGAGGATGTGCTCCCGCCCCACCTGGCGGATGACCTCCGGCGTGAACTGCTTGTTCCCGCGCCCAAAGATGAAGCCGTTGCCCCCAAGCGGCGTGACCATAATTTTACGCTGAGGATACCGTCTCAGCAAGTCGAGGATGGCGCGCTCGTTCACATCTGCTACGACCACCGACCCGTCGTAGACTGCATCGACGCCGAGCAACGTCTTGGGTAGCGCCAGTTCATCGGAAATGGCTTTGACGGTCGTTCCGGGACCGAGCAGGTATAGCGTTTCAGGGTCCATAGCTTCGACGAAAGAGGCCGCGATGTCGCGTTTATTCTCTTCAACGGAAGGGGCAACGCTAGAGGCAACCTTGCCCGGTTGCAAGAAGCGCTCGACGGCCGGCGTGAGCAGATAGCCGTAAAGTTGCGCGTCCAGCCGATTTTGGCGGAACGCGGCCTCGTCGATGTCGAGTACTTCCTCTTCGACCACACCCATCCCCTCGACAAACGCATCCACCAGTTCAGCGGCAGCGTGCGGACTGAGGGCGAAGGCAGCGCTGTAGACCTTGACGCCCGCCGGAATCGCCACGACGGGGATGCGCTGGTAAGGCGGGAGCGCGCTGATCGCGTCGTACACATCACGCGCGGTGCCGTCGCCGCCGGCAAAGACGAGGAGTTCCGCGCCTGCGTCAAGCATCAGTTTCGCGATGCGCCGTGTGTCCTCGCCGGTCGTCTGCTCGCCAATCGCGCCGACGACGAGATAGGTCACATTGAAGTCGGCGATCAGGTCCGCCCCCATCGCTCCGGGCGCAACGAGCCACGCGACAGCGTCGCGGCGTTGAATGTGGGCCAGCGTCTCCCGCGCGCGTTGCGGCGCAACCGGCGTCGCGCCCAAGGCCAGCGCCCGCTCGTGCATCCCGCCGTCGGTGCCCTTGAGGCCCACACTACCCCCCATCCCGGCGATGGGATTCACGATCAGTCCGATGGTTTTCATAGGCGAGGAGCGAATCATGATTCATGAATCATGATTCATGATCCCCTAACCACTCGCGCATCTTGGCGACGTACTGCGGGAAGGCGATTTCCGGCTCCTGCAAGGTGGGAATCCAGCGCTTCTCCCATTCGAGGATGGCGTAGCCGTCATAGCCGCCCGCCACGAGCAGGTCGAGCATCCGCTTGACGGGTACATCGCCTTCACCGAGCAGGACGTACTGGTGATGCCCGTCGGCGGTGGGAATGGAGTCCTTAACGTGGGTGCTCACGGTATACGGCGCGAGGTTGGCGTAGGTCACATCCGGCAACTCGCCGTTGGTGCGGAAGGGATGGTGCAAGTCCCAGAGCACCCGCACGCGCGGATGGTTCGCCTCGCGCATCAAGCGGGCGAAGGTCGCCGAGTCGGTCCAGTCGTCGTGGGTCTCCAGCGCCAGCGTCACGCCGAACGCTTCTGCCTCGTCGCCAATGGTGCGCAGGTTCTCCACCAGAGCGGGCAGGATCGATTCCACGGTATGGCCTTCCGGCACACGCCCGCCATAGACGCGCAACACGCGCGCGTCGAGCTTGGCGGCGAGTTCCATATTGCGCCGGGTTTCATCGAACTGCTTTTCGCGTTCGACGGGATCGTCGGTGGCGTAGCGCGCCGACGTGGCAATGCCGGAGATGGAGACGCCGAGGTCGGCGAACAGGCGCTTCGTCGCTGCGAGGTCCGTGGTGAATTCCGTCGTCATCGTGATGTCCAGCGCGTCCTGCAACCCACGAAAATCGACGGCGTCGTAGCCCATACTCGCCGCATTCTCCGCAATCTGGCGCAATGTCCAGTTGGGGCATCCCAGGGTCGTAAAGGATAATTTAAACATAGTACAACCTCCTTTGAGTTAACCACGAATCTTCATGAATAGGAACAATTAGTGTAGATTCGTGAAGATTCGCGGTTGTAAATTTATTCTACGCGAACACGTCAATCGCTTCATTCGGCGCATCCAGATCGCGCAGCCAGGCGAGGAGTTGGGCGTGGAGATCGGCGGCGATGGCGGGGAAGTCGGCGATGACGTTGGTCTCGGTGTAAGGGTCAGTGTCCAGGTCAAAGAGTTCGCACTCACCGTCTGGGCCGATGGGAGCGTAGGCCCATTTGTCGGTGTAAAGCACAGGCGTGACAGCAGTGGACGGCACGGCGTCGCCTTGCTTGCGCAGATAGCTGCCGCAGATGATGAAGTCACGCAGTAACGGTTGCGCCTCACCGCGTAACGCAGGGGCGAAAGACGCGCCGTGGAAAGGCATCGGCGGCGTCACGTCGAGGCCGGTCAGGTTAAGAAGCGTCGGCAGGATGTCCACGGGCTGCGCGAGAAAATCCACAGTCCGCCCACCGGTCAGACCCGGCGCGGCAATGAGGAAGGGAATATGCGCGACTTCCGCGTAGAGCGGCCAGCGGCGATTGTCGTTGTCGTTGATGTTGCTCTTGCCGGTGCGATTGTGCTCGCCCAGGCTCATCCCGTGATCGGTGGTGAAGATGATGATAGTATTGTCCCACAGGCTCAGATCATCCACCTTCTGCAAGATGCGCCCCACCCAACGATCTACTAACTCCGCTTCGGCGCAATAGTGCGCACGAAGATTGCGCAGTTCCTCCGGCGTGTAATCGCTGGCCTTGCCGTAGTTGGGATGCAGCATCGGCGTACCGGTGTAGTCGGGATCATACTTCTTGACCATGTACTCCGGCGGGTCCCACGGCTCGTGCGGATCGAAGAAATCAACCCACAGGAAGAAGGGGCGGTAATCGGCGTTTTCCTCCAGCCAGCGGACGGCGGTGGCGGCAGTACGCGGCGGGAACGTGTCATCCTCGCACACCCAGTAGCGATTGATCCAGCGGTGCAAGTCCACCAGGTTGCGGTCCTGGAAGTGATGGCCAGTGCGCGTCTTCGCGCGCGGCATCACCTCCTGAATAGGCGTGTTCATCCGCAGGAAGAACGTGTCGCCCTCCTGCCCGCGGATGGCGTAAGCGCCACTGAAGTGCGGGTGGAAGTTGGCGTTGAACAGGTGCGGGCAATCGCAGAGCAGTTGTGTGACGTAGCCGCGACTTTGCAGCAGCTTGGGCAGCAGATTTTGCTCGGTGAGCGATTTCCAGCCGTGCCAGGGCCAGTTGTAGCGCCCGGAGATCAGGTCGGTGCGCTCCGGGATGGTGGGGAAGCTACCCGCGTAAAAACGCTCCATACTCACCGCGCGCGCGGCAAACGCATCGAGAGCGGGTGTGCGCACGGGCATGGCCGCGCGGTCGAAGAGATTGTCGTAACGGTAGGTATCTGCGTTAATGAAAATGATGTTGAGTGGTTGGGCAGATAGGCGCTCAGGCGCATCGTGGCGCGTGGCGACATATTCAGGGCCGGTCAGTTTGGTTGATGTCATAGTACTTTAGTTTCCGCTAAATAATGGAGAGGAAAAAGGTGGTAATGGGTTCAAAGTATGGTAATCTAGTTGTGTCAAACAAAAAACCAGACCAAGAGACCCATTACCATGAGCGATTATACCATAAGCGTTTTGAGCGTATTGTTAGTCAGTCTGCCGATCGGTACCAACCTGGCACTTTTACATTTCATGTGGATGCTGGTGAGCGGCGCGCTCTTGCCCCAGCGTGGGGCTATCTTTCCGGCTTTAAAGGCGATCGGCTTATCGGATGCCGCCACGCGACGGGCCTGGGCTGCTTTTCGGCACGGGGTTTGGCAGATCGCGCTGCTGCTGCGATTGTGGCGCGAATATGTCAAAGCGCTGCCGGACTGGCAGCCGCGGCGTTACGAAGGGTATCTGCCGGTGATTGTCGATGTGACGGCGTTTTGGCGTCCCGCGTTGCAGCGTTGTCCCAGCCAACACTATCATCCCGCGGCCCAGCGCGCCTTGCCAGCAATTATCTTCGGAATCAGCGGCGAGGTCGGGGAACTCAATGGGCAACGACTGGCCTTGCCCCGCGCTTTCGAGCGCGTGTATCCAGCAGACCCCAGTGAGAAGCGGCTGTGGGAGGCGCTGCTCAAACACACCCACCAGGCACTAGCGGAAGATGAAATCCTGGTCGTAGATGCCGGGGTAAAAGTTGCTGCGCTACACCAAGCGCAGATCAAGCGCTATGTCCTACGGCTGGCCACCAATTTCACCGCACGACGCAACTTTCTGCCCGCAGCGCACAAGGGGCGTCCGTCCAAGTATGGCGCATTGGTACGGCCACTGCCGCGCAAGTACAAAGAGAAAACGCTGGCGGCGACCGCGCCCGACGCCACCGCGACGTGGCTGGAGCATGGCCGTGAAATCCGCGTAGAGATCTGGCGGGAGTTGGTCCTGAACAAGACGATCCCCGACCCGGCGAACGAGACGTTCGACGTCTACGCGATCTATGACCCGGACTTCAAGGAGCCTTGGCTGTTGGCGACTCCCGTAACGCTCAAGCCGCAGAGTGTGCGCGCGATCTATCGTGACCGTTGGCCGGTGGAACAAATCCCCCTCAGTGCCAAGCAGATGCTGGGCGCGCAACGTCAATTCGTCCACAACGCCGAAAGCATCCAACGCTTGCCGGAATTGGCGCTCTTGGCCGGCTCCATTCTGAGCTTCCTGGCGGCCTCTTTCCCGCCCACGCCCACCGGTTTCTGGGACCGCGCCCCGAAGCGCACCCCGGGACGCTTCCGCCGCCTGCTGATGGGCCAGCCATTTCCCAAAGATGCCCCCATTTCCGGGCAATTTCGCGAAAAGGCGTCCGTAACCGCTCAGTTACCCAAAGGGATCCTGGCGCGACGGTCAAAAGTGGGCATTGCTGCCGCAACTTAGCGGCTGGCGCATAGAAAATAGTACTTTTGGTAAGGTTCTGACCCACCGGGAGCATTCCCCGGTAATTGGGTTTGTTCATATTAGCGAAAACTAAAGT